>Ga0114933_10003089_pt1 | contig 16562 bp, 16 predicted proteins | sample 4SBtaG_FD_89691 | JGI IMG/M metagenome (GOLD analysis project Ga0114933, IMG submission 89691) | Deep subsurface microbial communities from Kolumbo volcano to uncover new lineages of life (NeLLi) - 4SBTROV12_W25 metaG | ecosystem: Environmental > Aquatic > Marine > Volcanic | place: Kolumbo... | reverse complement strand
TCATTCATGACCGGCTCCATTCGCATGCGGCTCTGGCCTCAGGCCAACCCGCGGTTTGTTTCACCAACAGCGTCCCATCGGACGCCCCCGGCGAACTGGAGCCGGTCACTCCATAGGGTCTAGCGGGAATGGGGGGCAGCGTGCTCGCGCCGGGCTCGTCGGCCGTCCGGAGGGCCCAGGCGGCGTCCGCTGCGCAGGCGAAGCGCTCTGCGGGGTCCTTGCGAAGCAGGCGCCGGATCCAGGCCTCCGCCGCTTCGGGCAGTTCGGCCTCGAGCCGCGGCGGCTGCTTGTCCCGGTGGGCCTTGATGTGTTCGAGGATCGGGCGTCGCCTCCCGAACGGCGGGCCGCCCGTCAGCAGCGCCCAGACCAGGCAGCCGAGGCCGTAGAGATCGGTCGCTGGGACCACGTGGCGCACGGCGTCCTGGAACTGCTCCGGCGCCATGTACGCGGGGGTGCCGACCAGCACCTCGTCGTCCTCGGAAGCGCCGGCCAGTCGAGCCGTCTTTGGGCCAGTGAGCCCCCGGGCAGGAGCTCCATCGCGATGAAGCGCTGGCCGGAGTCCGTCACCCCGAAGTCCAGGATCGGCACGATGTTGGGGTGGTCCAGGCTCGCGGCGGCGCGCGTCTCGGTCTCGAAGACGTGGGCGGTGAAGGGCGCCGTGAAGACCTTCAGCGCGACTTCGCGCTCATCGAGCCGGTGGACCGCCCGGTGGACCTCGGAGACCGCGCCGATTCCGAGGGGTCCCAGGATCCGGTAGGGCCCGATTCGGTTCTCCATCGACGCGACGATACCGACGGAGGACCAGCAGGGCCAATGCGAGGCCGGCCCACCCGGCGGCTCCCGGCGCGCTTCGGCAGCCCAGGAAGGTCCGGTGGGGCAGGCCCGGTGGTGAGGTGTAGTCCGCGTAGTCCGGCTCGACGGGGCAGTTGGCCAGGTCGAAGGACTGAAGAGCCTCCAGGTCGAGGTCCGCGTCGTTCACCGAGCCCAGGACGAGGATCCAGCTCCCGGTGTCCAGGTACAGGTCTCCGCGGGGGTAGAGCTCGCTCGGCAGGCGCTGGCCGCGCAGGGCGAGCACGTAGTCGCCGTGGGGGAGGTCCTCGGCGACGAGGAGCCCGTCGTAGACCGCGTAGTCCGGGTCGTCCTCTTCGTGCAGCGGCACCGTCGTGTGGGCCTCGCGCAGCATGTAGGGCTCGTCGCCGTTGACGTCCCAGAGCTCCAGGTCCGCCCACAGCGCCGAATAGACCGAGTAGCCGACGGCGTTGACGACCAGGTCGCCCGCGACGTCGCGCAGGAGGTAGTGCCGCCTCGACGAGTCGTCGGGCAGGTTCTCGACGATCGCGAAGTGGTCGTCCCGCGCGGCCAACAGCGTCGGGGCGGCCTCGAGCAGCTCGCTGCCAAAGGTCTCGGCGACCAGGGCCGCGCTGCCCTCGCTGCAGCCGGTCTCGATGGGCGAGAGGCTCTGGATCTCGCCGGGGTGGACCGTCAGCGGCCACAGCGTGACGCCGTCATCGTCGGTCAGGAAGGTCCGTGAGAAGTAGCGGTCGTCGCAGATGTGGTGATCGACGGCTTGGTACGCGCCCGTCAGGCGTCCTTCGGCGTAGAAGGGCTGGACGATCAGGTAGTACTCACCGGGCTCCAGCCCGCCGAGTCGATAGCCGCCCTCGGCATCGGTGATCGCCGCCGCGAAGACCGAGCGGCGCTCGCGTGAGACCGCCACCACCTCGGCTCCCATGAGCGGCGCGCCCTCGGGATCGAGCACTCGCCCTCCGATCTCGCCGGTGCCGGGGGATCCGTAGGCGGCCTTGATGCCCGCGATGTCGTCGCAGTGGGGCGAGTCCTGGTGGTTCCAGCCCCAGGTGAAGAGGGTGCTGTGCAGCACGCCCGAGTGGTCGAGGCCGAAGGCGTGGCCGAGCTCGTGGGTCAGCACGTCCTCGAGCAGGATCGAACGGTTGGCCCAGCCGTCGCTGTAGGCGGCCTCCTCGGGGTCGGTCGTGAACAGGTAGTTCCAGTCGTTGAGGACGATGTCGGCCTCGAGCACGTTCCCGGCGTCGTCCGACCAGAGCACCGTGTACCCGGCGGTGCTGCCATCGACGTTCTGCAGCTCCTTCTCCGAGAGCTGCGAGACGAACGAGAGCGTGGTCACCCCGTCGTAGTGGATGCCCTGAGGGTACTGGTCGCCCTCGCCCTGCCAGAGGTCCCACGTCACGGCGCCGCCGCTCGCGGCCTCCCAGCGTTGGAGGCTGCGGAGGGTGCCTTCCCGAAAGGTCTCCGGGTCCATCCCGCTCGCGGTGGTGGGATTCACCACGAGCGGGAGGTAGACCTGGCCCTCGTCGTTCTTGGGCCAGCGGAGGGCCTCCCCCTCGCCGTCACTCATGAAGGTGAAGGCCGCGGCGGGCGCCGCGAGGAGGGGAAGGAGTCCCAAGCGCTACTCGCAGTCGGGGTAGAGGTTCTCCTCGATCAGGTCCGTGCCGTCACAGAGGTACTCGACGACCTCGGGGTCGGTCATGGAGCTGTACGAGCCCGAGCAGTAGAACGTCTCAGCGTCGGTCCAGCCACAGCCGGGGTAGCGATCGATGTCGGCGCCCTCGACCGGGACCGCGGTGTCGCCGTCCATGCACATCGGCTCCTCGATCCAGTTGGTGTGGATCGGGAAGGTGAGGTCGCTGTTGCTGGCCTCGCCGATGATGTCTTCGATCTTCGTGAGCGAGCCGCCCTCGTAGCCGAGGTCGGAGACGGTCACGGTGACGTCGTAGGACTGGGTCCAGCGGGTCACGATCTCGGAGCACTCCTGCCAGATGCGGTGGCCGTCGTCGAAGCCGATGACCTCGCCGTCGCCCTGGTTCAAGACGTACCAGGAGGGGCTCGAGGCCCACTCGACGACCATCGGGTCATCGTCCGGGTCGTAGTAGGTCACGCAGACGTTGACCGGCTCGCACTCGTAGTTGAACTTCTCGTCGATGCTGACGGAGATGATCGGCGGGTGGTTGAGCAGGACGAGCGTGTCGACCGCGCCGGTCTCGTCGCCGATGCACTGCGAGAGGAGCAGCAGCTCCGTGGTCTCGCCACCGACAACCTCGGCGCCGCTTGCGCTGGCAACAGAGCAGTCGCTGCTCGGGGTCCAGTCGTCGCCATCGACGGCGCTCGCCGGGGCGGCGGTCACGTCGTAGCAGCCCGGATCGACGCTCAGGAACATGTCGGCGCCCGTGTGGCGGGTCTGCTCGTCGAAGGGGTTGTTCTCGACGAAGCCGATCATCGCCGGGAAGATCCCGTCGACGAGGTCCACGTTGCCTTCCCAATGGTAGGGGGCGAAGGTGTCCGAGGCGTCACACGCGACGCGGTCGACCTCGAAGTGGAAGCCCACGACGTCGGTGCCGCCGAGGTAGTCGACGGTCATCATCGCGCCGGTGTCGTTCGCTGTGTTGCAGCCAATCAGGCTCATCAGGATGGTCATTGTGCCTCTCTCTTCCCTGGGTTTCGGGGGGTGCCCTGTATCGATGCCGGACCATGGACAGAGAGGTCCGTCTCCGGCAGCGAAGTTTTGGTTCTGGGGGCCTGTCGTCGGCCGCGTGAGGGGAGGACCGTCCTGGACCTCACAGCTCCCTCGTTCGAACCTGCCGGGAGAGTAGGAGAATTTTCACTTGGATGCCAATCCCGATTTCTCCTTGATGACGGTTTTTGACGATCCGGTGTCGCTCAGTCGAGGGGGTCGATGACCTCGGCGCTTCCGGTCTCCAGCTTCGAGGCCCAGAACGCCGCGCTCTGGGCGACTCCGGAGGCGCTGGAGAAGGTGTCACTGTGTGTCGCCGTTTCGTAGCCGGTCGTGTCGTCTTCCCAGTGTTCGGCGTAGCGAAAGGCGATCGCGGTCGTCCCGTCGCGGTTGCCCGAGGCCGGCAGCGGCGGGGATTGTGCCAGCCCCTCCCACTCGCCCGGCGGCGCCACCTCGAGCTGCAGCGCGCGCGCGAGGACCTCGGTGCAGGCGTTGGGGATGATGTCGTCGTCCTCGACCAGGGTGACCAGGATGTCGGCCTCGAAGGCGCGGGCGTGGTTGACCGCATCCCCTCGCTCGATGGCCGTCTGGAGCAGCGGGAAGAAGCGGTCGACCTCGCCGTCGGTGGTCCCGCTCGGCGCCATCAGGGCGATGAGGGGCGCGAAGGTCTCGCCGCGGTGCACGATCTCGCTGACGCGCCCCCCGGGCACGCGGAGCTCGGCGGCGGTGATGTCCCCGTCCAGCGCCAGGAGCTGCGGTCCCATGATCCCGCCCAGGCTGTGGCCGGCGTAGAAGATCTCACTCGCGCCCTCGGCCCGCAGGGCGTCCGCGAGCTGGAGCTTGTCCCAGGCGGCGCCGCGCCAGTTGTCGCGCAGCTGGGCGACGTGCAGGCCTCCCTCGCTCGGCTCGATGCCGAAGAACTGGAGGATCCAGAAGAACTCCGCGGTGTCCGTGACGCTGGGGTGGTCGCCGTGGCGGGGCGCGTCGATCGCGGCGACGGCCAGGCCGAGCGGCGCGAGGTAGCGGCCGATCCGGGCACCCTCACCGCGGTCGCCTCCCAGCCCGTGGCCGTAGATGAGCACCGGCCCGGCGTGGTCGGCGGGCCGCCAGAGGGTGACGGGGACCTCGTAGGGGACCGGGGCTCCGTACTCCCGATCCTCGCCCAGGAAGTCCAGGGCCGAGAGCGTCCCCTCGCAGCGCTCGAGCTCGCCCTCGGCGGCGCAGGACCAGTCGCTCAAGGTCGCAGGATCCGCCTGCATCTCCGCGAGCACGTCCGCGTCGTCCCCGTCCAGCGACTGAGTGCGGAAGGTGGTCGCGGCGACCGCGTCCTCGGGCACCCCCTCGAAGCCCTCGATCGGCGGGTTCAAGGCGGCGTGCAGGGCCTCGTTCTGGAAGACGCGCTCGCCGTCGGCGTCGAGCAGGCCGGCCTCGATCCAGACGGCGTAGTCGGTCTCCGGCTCCAGCGGAACCTGCGGCGTGAGCAGGATCGTGGTGCCCTCGTCGGCGGACTCCAGCGTGTACTCGCCAGGGAAGTTCACGCTCGCCGTGGCCAGGTCGACCGGCTCGGAGAAGCGAAAGACCACGGCCGCGCTTGTGCCGTAGCCGTCGAGGTCCTCGAGGTCCCGGACCAGCGAGAAGCCCTCGGGCATGGCGTCGTGCCACTCGGCGGGGAAGTCGAGGGTGGGATCCGGTCGGATCAAGGGGTCGGGCCAGACGTCGAGGGGTTCTCCCCACAGAGGCACGGTCGCGCCCGCGGGGACCACGTAGGGCTCGGTACAGGCCAGCAGCAGAAGCATCACCAGAAGCCGTTCCGGATCTCGAGGGTGTAGTGGGTGCAGTCCACCAGGCCGTCGACCCGCCGGACCTCGATGAAGTAGGGCTTCGACCAGTCCTCGCAGGCGTTGAAGGGGGCATCGCCGCAGGCCCTCGGATCCGCGGGGACGTTGCCCTCTTCGTCGGGCTCGGTGTCCGAGGCGAAGTCCTCGTAGTGGTCGTATCCGTCGAGGCTCGGGCACTCCGGCGTGCCATTGCACCCGCCGGGGATCACCCGGAAGCGGTAGGCCTCGACGCCCTCGAGCAGCTCGACCTCGAGGTGGAAGTTCTCGTACGAGGCGGAGTTCTCGACCACCGGCTCGTCGACCGCGTAGATGGTGAACCAGTCGACCTCGTCTGCGACCAGGACGTTGCCGGTGATCTGCACCGAGGCCTGGTTGTCGGGCAGGCGATCGTGAGGCTCGACGGAGGCCTCGCAGACCCGGCCGAGGCCCTCGAGGGCCGCGTCCACGGCGTAGACGTCGTAGGGATCGCACGCGGTGGTGGACACCGGCTGGCTGGTGCCGTGGTCGTTCTCGGCCGTGATCTCGTTCTCTTCGCCGCGCACGAGCTCGACCTCGGTGGTGAAGGCATCGTCGAGCACCTCGACGGTCACCGAGGTCGTGCCAGCCGAGGTCGAGACGCGCACCACGACCTCCTCATCCCCCGGTGCGGCCAGCCCGGTGAGGGTGACTACGTCCTCGTTGCGCCACGGATCGAGGGTGTTCAGGGCAGGGGGATCGCCGCGAGCCGGTTCGTCGAGCCCTCCGTGGCCGTCGGTTCCGGCGCCGGCGCCCTCGAACTGGGTCAGGCCGTAGCCCTGGCAAGCGACGAGGAGCGAGGTCAACACGGATTCCAATCTACCCAAGGCGAAGGTAGACTTCGCTTGCCCTCAGGATGAGGGCCCGAGGTCTGCGATCGACCCCCTTCAGGCAAGAGCGGCCAACATGTTCCAGCTCGCCCGGGTGGCGCTTGCTGCGGACGACGTAGAGCTTGCGGCCAAGTGTCTCGGCGAAGCACTCAAGTGTGACCCGACCAATACAGACTACCAGCGGATCTACACCGAGGTCGCGACGCGCCAGGCGGCCCATCGGGCGGCCGAACAGGCCATGAAGGGCGACGACAAGATGAAGGCCAACATGGCCTGTCAGCACGTGGCTCTCGGTGAGGCAGCGCTGGCGCGGGGCGACGCGGACCTCGCCCACCACAACTTCCAGATGGCCATGAAGATGGCCGAGGTGTCGAACGCGGCCTTGGACGGGATGAGCCAGGACCGAGCCGAGGCCGTCGAACACGACGAAGAGGAAGAGGAGAAGGTCCGACGGGCTACGCGCCGGGATCAAGCGCAGCGCTACTTTCAGCAGGGCGAACTCGCGCGGCAGAACGAGGAGTGGGATGAGGCGCTCAAGTGCTACGAAGCCGCCGCCGAGCTCGATTCCTCCTGGCCGAAGTACCGGACGGCGGCGGACGGTGCGCGCTTCGAAGTCAAGAAGCGCAAGCCCTTGGTGCTCGAGGGTCCGGATCCACTCACGCGTCGCGACATCTGGAAGATCCGAGCGGGCTTGTCGCTGGCGCTGTTGCTCGTGGCCGCCGGCTACACAGCGCCGAAGGTGATGCCCAAGGAGCAGTCGAGCCTGGCCGCGACTTTCGTCGAGTGGGGGCCCTTCCAGCGCCTGGAGCGAAGCCAAGGAGTCCGGTGGTCGGGCACGCTGGAGGAGGGCTTTGCGGCGCTCTCGCCAGCCGAGCGGGTGGCCCGGTGCACGGGGATCGCCGACGCCCTTCCCGGGCCAGGTGTCTTGTTGCTGGCAAGCTCGGACGGGCACGCGGTCCTCTGTCCGACCTCCTTAGAAGTTCTTGGGGAAGACGTTGACCCTGCTACCGAGGGCGAGCTCCTTGCGGAGCCCGTCCCCGATGCGGACTGACTGGAGCGGACGGCCGTCCCCGTCGACGTCGCACTCGCCGATGACCCAGAAGAAGTCGGGTCCCGGCTCAACTGTGGCCTGGTAGCTGCATCGGACCGCGCCGTCGGGCTTCCAGCCCAGTTCGCCCCAGGCCGCGAGCCCAGCGTCATCCACGCCCGTGTTCCAGGTGCGCGGAACCGCTCCGGCCACGCCGGCGGCCGATGGCTGCGGGGAGGGGTTGAAGCCCGTGTGCAGCGTGGCGTTGTCGTCGGCCCCGCTGTACACCCTGACCGTTCGGAACAGGCTGCCCGCGTTGGCCGCGAGCTCGGCGCTCTTGGCCTTGCGCTGGGCGTCCAGGAGCTTCGGGATCAGGATCAGGAAGAGCGCGCAGATGATCACCAGCGTGACCATCAGCTCGATCAGAGAGAAGGCTCTCTTGGCCATCCTGGCCTCCGTCCGTCGTGGGACCCCCGCAGTCTACCCGGGTTGGTAGACTGGAGGACGAGCTCCATGACGGACCCGAAAGACTCCCAGAAGAGCGACGACGAGCTGCCGAGCGGGGCGGCGGCGGTGCAGATCGCTTCAACCGCGGAGCCTCGCGCGCCGGAGCCCGAACCGGACGCGCAGGCGGCCTTCAAGGCCTTCCAGATGGGTCAGCTCGCGATGGACCGCTCCGACTTCCAGGAGGCGCTGGGCTGTTTCACCGAGGCCGTCGAGGCCGACTGGACCCAGCCGATGTACGCGGAGTGGCTGGAGGAGGCGTCAAACCGCATCCTCGAGCTGGAGGGAGACGATCCGGTCGAGGCCGTCGAGGATGAGGAGACCGCGCCGCCGCCGATGCTCGAGATGCCGGCGACGACGCTTGCGCCGCCGGGAGGGTCCAAGCCACCCAGGCCGCCCGCCGCGCCTCCGCCCCCACGCCCCTCCGCCGACCCGGAGGCGCGCAAGGCGATGCTCGCCACCCTCGCGGAGCGGCACCTGAAGCTCGGGCTCAAGGCCCAACAGGTGGGCAACGCCGACGAGGCGCTGCGCAACCTGGAGTCCGCGGCCCGGCTCGCCCCGGACGACGAGCGCATCGCCCGCGCGCTCCGAAACGCGACGGCCCAGTTCTCGAAGGAGGAGGTCGACGACGGGCTGACGACCGGCATGCGCATGGCGGCCGACGACATGCGCAAGCGCAACGCGGAGCGCTACTACCTGCGCGGCCTGAAGGCTCAGCGCATGGACATGTGGGACGAGGCCATCGCCTGCTTCGAGGGCGCCGTTCGGATCTCACCGGACAACAAGGACTACGTCGCGGCCCTCGACGAGGTGAAGGCCAAGCAGGAGGCCCAGCTCAGCAAGGCGCCCAAGGGCAAGAAGAAGGGCGCGGACGCGCCGGTGCCCGGCATCCTCGAGTCCTTGAAGGACCAGCTGCTGGCCGACTCCCGGCTGGTGATGATGGTCGTCGGGCTGGTGCTGGTCGGCGGCCTGTTTTCGATCTGGAGCTTGATCCCCGACTCCGAGGACACCCCGGCGGAGATCGACCTGGTGATGGAGCTCGGCATCTTCGAGTCCCTCGAGGAGGTCGAGGGCGTCGGCTGGCGCGCCTCGATCGACGAGCCGCTCCTGGAGCTGGACACCAAGGAACGCAACCGCCGCTGCCGCGAGCTCGCCGGGGTGTTGCCGGGCGGTGGCTCCTTGTTCCTGACCTCGGTCGAGGACGGCAGCTCGGTGATGTGCCGCGCCGACTGAGTCGTCTCGTTCAGACCAGGCGGGGGAAGCGCCCGATGCGGGGCGGCGCGGCCAGGCAGACGATCGAGCGGAGGCCCCAGGGGCTCGGCTGGGCGGTCATCGTGCCGCCGTCGCCCTCGACGCGCTCCTTGAGCGCTCGGTAGGTGAGCACCGCCCGGTGCTTGCTCGGCGTGCCCTCGATCAGGGCGCGCTGGGCCTTCTCGGGCAGGCGACCGCTGCGGTCCTCGACGACCAGCCAGAGCCCGGACTCGCCCTGGGCCAGGAAGACGTGCACGCAGGACAGCTCCTGGCGCTTCTTGGCGTTCTTGAGCGCTTCCTTGAGCAGAACGTCTATCACGTCGCCCAGCATGCGACCGTCACCGAAGACGCGCCCCTCGCGGATGTCGAGCACGATGGGCACGGCCTCCTTGCGGTAGGTCACCATCGCGTCGCGCAGCTTGGCCATCGCGAGGGCCTGGGCGTCGGTGGTGTCGCGGCGCTCGGGCAAGCGGACCGGCGGGGCGGCGTCGGCGAGCAGGATGCCGATGACCTCGGCCCCCTCCTGAACGAGCAGCGGCCGGTGCGTCGGCAGGCCCACAGCGGCGTGGCTCGCGTCGATCAAGAGACCGTCGGATCCACCCGGCAACATGTCGAGCATGAGGTCCGGGTCGGAGCGCAGCACCTGGCTCGACCGGAACACGCGGGCTCGATCCTGCGAACCCCCGCGTACGACGAGGTGGCAGACCACGCCGCTCAGGCGGGGCAGGACATCCCGGACGGTCTCGGCGCCCCAGGCGCTGACGACCTCTCCGAGCGGAAGATGGGCAAGGGTGACTTCGGCGGCTTCCACGCCGTGGGAATCGGATCAGCGGCGGCGGAGCAGTAGCCCCCAGATCAACAGGAGCCCTGCGAACAGGCCGCCGCAGCCTCCGCCCAGGGGCTCCCTGGGGCCCGGCGCACCGTCGAGCGCCGCGGGGCCGGTGTCCTCGATCGGCGAGGTATCCCCTGGCAGATCGGGGCAGGGCGGCTCCACCAGCCGATGGATCCAGCGGGCCGCGTCGGCGCGGTCCAGGTCCTCGTCCGGACAGAAGCGATCGCCCTCGCAGGCCTCGACGACGCAGGCCTCGACCAGGGCCTCGACGTCCGGGCGCCAGGTCTCGATCACGTCGGAGAAGGTGGCGGTGCCGGGGTCCTCGAGCGCCCAGGAGCGGGCCAGGAAGGCCGCGCCGTGGGCGCGTCGGGAGACCGCATCGGGGCAGAACTTGTCATCGCCGCAGCCGTTGGTGATGCCTCGGGCTGCGGCCTCCTCCACGTAGGCGTAGGCGGGGTGGTCGGCGGGCACGTCCGAAAAGGTGGGGGTCGCGGGACCCTCGGTGGGCCACTCCAGCGCTCGGCCGATCCAGGTGATCAGCTCGGCGCGGGTGATGCCGCAGTTCGGACAGAAGAAGCCGGGCTCGCAGTCGTCGACGAGGTCCTGGACAGCGAGGACTTCGGCGTCATCGGCCAGGTCCGCCCAGTGGCCTCCGTCGTCGGTGGCGACGGGGTAGCAGCCGCCCTCCTCGAAGCAGTGCTTCGGCGCGCCTTCCCCGTCCGCGACGACGCCCCAGTGGTTGACCACGCTCCGCATCGAGCCGTCGCTGGGCTCGTTCATCGCGCCCTGTCCCTCGGCCCAGAAGGTCGCGGAGCCGCCGCCGTCGAGGTTGAAAGCCTGCCAGGCTCCCAGGTCGCCCATCAGCTCGGCGAGCTCGGCCCCGTACATGCCGGAGCTTCGGGAGGAGCGCCCGTCGACGACCGCGAAGATCAGGGTCCGGCGGTCTTCGGTCAGGCCCATCGCGTTGCGCGGGTGGCGGGCGCGCATGTCGCTGCGGTCGGGGAAGCAATCGCTCGCGGTCGGGCTGCTGCAGTCGTAGGTGACCCCGTCGAAGACGAGCTGCGGGAAGCCGCTGACCAGCGAGAGCGTGTCTGCGTGGGGGTCCGGGCCGGGCTCGGTCGGGGCCAGGCCGGTGGTCGGCGAGCGGTTCGCCTTCGTCCAACTCGAGTGGGTGAAGTCCGCCCAGCCCTCGCCGAGCGCGATGAAGCCATAGGAGAGGTAGTACCAGCCGCTCGTGTCGTCGACGCCGGTCTGGCTCGAGGACCACCGCACGCCGCCGCCCACCGCGTCGCCGTAGACGCTGGTGCTCGCGTAGAAGTCGCCGTTGACCGCGAGCTGGGCCCCGACGCTCTCGGCCCAGGAGCCGGTGGTGCGCCGCGAGCTCGGCTGCTCGGTGGCCAGGACCTCGACGCCCTCGGCGCAGAGGTCGACCTCGGCCACCCACACATCGTTGTCCGGGTCGTCGTAGCGGCGCTCGCGGACCGTGACGCCCGGAAAGGGCTCGGTGACGTCCTCGGAGACGAGCGTGGAGGCCAAGACGAAGCCGACGATCAGCACCGTCCTACCGTACACTTCGGCGCATGTCCGAGCGCTTCTACTGCGAACGGTGCAGCCACAGACAGGACCTCGCCGGCGACTGCCCGCACTGCGAGGACGAGCCGCTGCTCGACATCGAGGACCCGGACGTCCGCCTGATGCTCCGCGAGATGGACGCCGCCGACATCCGCCGGCGGAACTACAGCATCGGCGCGGTCGCTGCGGTGGTCGGCATCCTGCCGGTCGCGGCGCTGTCTATCGTCATCGGCGAGGGCAAGACCCTCGTGCTGGCCTGGGCGGGGACCAGCATCGCGCTCGGCTGGGCGGGCACCCGATTGTTCGGGATCAAGGCGAGACATCCCGTCTGATAATGCGGGTTGTCCACAGAGTTGTACCCCTCTGCTGACAAGTCAACCGAGTGCTTGATGTGTCGGCTCAGCTCTTCAGCGAGTCGAAGAAGTGGGCCGATTTCGCGCCCGGTCGATCGACCAGCGGATCCAGGTAGCCAGCGACGTCGGAGCGCTCGATCCGGCCCGCGTTGATGGCCAGGCGCAGCGAGTAGCCGGCCTGGACGTCGGCGAGGGTGAAGCGGTCGGCGACCAGGAAGCCCTCGCTCGGCAGCCGCTTCAACAGCGTGGGCAGCCGGTAGTCGAGGGAGGGGCGGGTCGTGGTCTCGAAGACCTCGGGCAGGACGCCGTAGGTGGTGAGGATGTTCTCGACGAGCTTGGCCTCGAGGGTCTCGGCGAAGAGCGCCACCCACTCCAGGTAGTCGGCGCGGGCCGGCTCACCGGGGGCCACGACCAGCCCGGAGTCGGGGTGGGACTCGGCCAAGAACGTGCACATCGCGGTGGACTCGATGTGCGTGCGGCCCTTCCAGATGGCGGTCGGCACCATGCCGTAGGGGTTCAGATCGGTATAGGGCGGCTTGCGATGGTCGCCGGCGGCCAGGCGGCGCTCCTCGACGGGCACGCCGAGCTCGTGGGCGACCCAGCGCACCTTCGAGGAGCGGTCGTTGTAGCCAAAGCCGTAGAGGGCCAGCGTGCTCATTCGAGGTTCCTCACGTGGAGCTCGGTGAGCTGCTCCGGGTCGACGACGTTGGGGCTCTTGGCCATCAGGTCCTGGGCCTTGGTCGTCTTGGGGAAGGCGATGACGTCGCGGATGTTCTCGGTCTCGGTCAAGAGCATCACGCAGCGGTCGAAGCCGAAGGCGATGCCGCCGTGGGGCGGGGCGCCGTGGCGCAGGGCCGAGAGCAGGAAGCCGAAGCGGCCCTCGGCCTCGTCCTCGTCGATCCCGAGGGCCGTGAAGACCTGGCCCTGGATCTCGGGGTCGTGGATACGGATGGAGCCGCCGGCGATCTCGTAGCCGTTGCAGACCAGGTCGTAGGCGTCGCTCATGATCTCGGCCTCGCGGCCGGTGCCGAAGAGCTCGACGTGTTCGGCGACGGGGCTGGTGAAGGGGTGGTGCGTGCTCGACCAGCGCTCGTTGTCCTCGTCCCACTCGAAGTTCGGGAAGGTGTGGATCCAGGCGAAGGCGAACTGGCCGGGCTTCGCCAGGCCGAGCTCCAGGCCCAGGTGACGGCGCAGGCGACCGAGGCCGGGGTTGACCTTGGAGGCGGCGCCGACGCCGATCAGCACGGTGTCGCCGGCCTCGGGGGAGAGCTTGTCGTCGATGGCGGCCCACTCGGCCTCGCCGAGGAGCTTGGCCCCGGGGCCGGAGCGGCCGTCCTCGTTGACCTTGGCCCACAAGAGCCCGCCCATGCCGTAGCGGCGCACGAACTCGGTCCACTTGTCGGCGATCTTTCGCGAAGGCTGCATGCCCTTCACGACGAAGCCGCGGGCGATGCCGTTGTTGCTGAGGCCGCCTTGGATGACGTTGGACTCCGCGTTCGCGAAGTCGCTCGTAAAGGTCGCGAGCTCCATGCCGAAGCGCAGGTCGGGGTTGTCGACGCCGAAGCGCTCGATGGCCTCGGCGTAGCTGATGCGGGGGACGTCACCGATGTCTTCGCCGCGCACGCGCTGCCACATCGAGCGGGCGACGCCCTCGGCCATCTCCATGACCGTGTCGCTCGTGGGGAAGCTCATTTCGAGGTCGATCTGCGTGAACTCGGGCTGGCGGTCGGCGCGGAGGTCCTCGTCCCGGAAGCACTTCGTGATCTGCATGTACCGGTCCATGCCGGCGACCATGAGGATCTGCTTGAAGATCTGGGGGCTCTGGGGGAGCGCGTACCACAGGCCCGGGTGGACGCGGCTGGGCACCAGGTAGTCCCGGGCGCCCTCGGGGGTGGAGCGGTTCAGGATGGGGGTCTCGACCTCGATGAAGCCGATGTCGTCGAGGTAGGCGCGGGCGGCCATCGCGGCCTTGTGGCGGGCGATGAGCTTGGCCTGGAGCGCTGGCCGGCGCAGGTCGAGGAAGCGGTACTCGAGCCGGGTCTCCTCGTGGGCCTCGCCGCCCTCGATCGCGAAGGGGAGCGGCGTGGTCTTGGTGATCGTGGTGACGCTCGTGGCGACGACCTCGATGTCTCCGGTCGGGATCTTCGAGTTCTTGCGGGCCCGCTCGACGACGGTGCCCTCGACCTCGACGACGTACTCCTGGCGGACGCGTCCGGCGGCGTCCCGAGCGGCCTCGGGGCTGCGCTCGTCGACGGTGACCTGGACCAGCCCGTAGCGGTCGCGCAGGTCCAGGAAGCAGACGCCCCCCATGTCGCGCACGGACTGGGCCCAGCCCTGCAGCACCACGGTCGCGCCGACGTGGTCGGCCCTCAGCTCGCCACAGGTATGCGTGCGGCGGACGTTCTTCAGCATCTCGGCTCCGATCTGACCGGGCCGGTCTATTCACCGCGTGGGGGTGGGACCACCTAGGGGACCTCGAGGACGGCGGGTGCCGTCGTGATGTGCCAGCACTCGATGTCTCCGTCGACGGTGACTCCGCAACCCTGGTCGATCTGCTTGAAGCGGGCCGCCGGCTCGAGCCCCGCCCACCACGACCAACATCGGAGCGTCCCGGTTTCGGTCAAGCCGCACCCCGTGTCGTCTCGGCTCACGGAATCGACGAAGCTCCCTGAGACGTTCGCGGTCAGCACGCGATCGAGCTTCGTGCCGTCCCATCGGAATACATCCCCGCGCGGGTCGATGAGGGTGAGGTCGCCGTCACCCCGTCCGAGGCGGGCCCAGGAACCGCTTGGGAGGCGGCCGTCCCACGTAGGGTCGTCCCAATCGAACAGGTCGGTCCAGCAATTGAGCTCGCCGGTCCGGGCAAGGGAACAGACTCGCCCGTCTCCGCGGACCGCCAGGTCCAACTGACGAGAGTCGGGTGTGCGCGCGGCCGCCAGGGGCGAACCGTGGCATCGGACCAGGCCCTCAGAGTCGAGGCCACACGACAGGTCAGTCCATGTGCACCGGTGCGTGAGTTCATCGAGAACAGGGAGGAACCCGGTGCGCCCGTCGCCCCAACAGAAGTACCCGGACGGGGTGTCGCCGCAAGCGTAGATGGCGAAGTCCCAGTCCGGGTCACCTTCGTAGACGGGAAGGTCGATGGATGCGAACGTGCGAGGCGGGGCTCGAGTGCCGTCGGTCTCGGGAGCCGCGGTGATTTCGCCCGGACGCGGCTCCCCCCAACATTCGACGCAGCCGTCGACCTTCCGGCCACACCCGAGCCAGAATGCGACACGAACCTCTTCCCAGGGGTCTGAGGCGTCGCAGGCGCTCCGCGGCCACTCGCCGGCAGACCCGGAGTCCCCACCTAAGGGGTGAGAACCGTCCGGGTCTGCGACGTTCCCACCGCTACACCCAAGAAGAACGAAGAGCATCGATCGGATCGGCGAATCCAGCGTTGGACTTCGGACCGGTTCCGGTATGGCCCCGGAGGGAATTGCGCGCTGCACCCTCTGACGCTTCTACAAACTGGACCAAGTCGAGGACCTGTCCACCCGGAATAGAGACGAGCACGGTGCGCGAGTCGATGGTGGTCTTGTCGCGCTCGCAGTAAAGTGTGGTCACCACCCAGTCGGGGAGTACCCACCGCGGATACTTGAAGTTGTAGAAGAAGCAGGTGCCCGGTCCCGCTGGGGGCGGGAAGAGCCCGCCGAACTGTGTGTTTAGCGCTGCGGGTGCAGGTGCCGAGAACAGGAGGCCGGTCGAGAGCCAGTCGCCCGAAGGACCTCGTTCAAATCGGTATAACGGTCGCAGACTTCCGCCGCCGTATGGCGTCATCGCCGGCTCGTGACCAAAGCACGCGACCTGGCTGCCCGACGGCGACCAGGTCGGATGTTGGCAGGTGGCGAGAGCGGTCCCATCGGGCAGCGACGCCGTATCGAACTGCTGTTCTCCGACAGCGCTCCCCGAAGCGTCGAACTGTGCGACAGCGGGATACGCACCGCGCGTCTCATTCAGAGATTTCCGTTGGGCGACAACACGTCGTCCTCCGCCCGCGCGGGTAAACACCTCGGAGTCCGACCACCGCACCCGAGGTCGAATGTAGTCCGGATGCGGCGACGGAAACCCGGGCAGCGAGGGAGCGGGGGGCAGGAACTGCGTCTCGGTGCCGCCGGTGTCGGAGACCTCGAAGATGCGATGATCCTGGCCCTCGGGTCCGCCTGCCCGGTTGAAGTGGCTGTCGAACAGCAGCGTGGAGTCATCCCACCACGTGGGCCACTGGGGACCGGTCTGTGTCGACGCGCCTCCTGGCGCCTCCCAGACCCGTCTGTGCTTTCCAGGTCCTCCAGGCAGCTCGGTGACAGCCAGTCCGACAATCTTCTGCCCGTCCGCCTTGTTGCCCTTGACGATGTACGCGACCTCGGACCCGTCGGGCGAGATCGAGGGCTGCACATAGCCGTGGTCTTCGAAGCGACCACGAACTCTCTGGACCAACGCGCGGCCTGACCGGATGACGATCCGGTACAAGGAGCAGGTCTGTGCGTTGTCCGGATCACAACTGTGCGGGATGCCGTCGGACTGTTCTTCCTTCGGGCCCGCCGAGAGGATGACCTCGAAGTCCGGATAGCCCGTGGCGTCCTGGAAGCCGGGGAGTCCACTGCCGAGCCGCACGTCCTCCAGGTCGAGAGGAGCGCCCTCTCCGAAGTTCGCCGTGCAGGGGCCGCAGCTCGGGCCGCAGCCGCAGTCCTCGGGACCGGGGTCGGGGGTCGCGAGCCTGACGGGAGGCCAGCCGACGCCGAACATCAGCAGCCCTTCAGCTCGATCTGGCCCGTGACGCGCCCGAAGGTCAGGCCGGATGTCGTCTTCTTCAC
>Ga0114933_10003084_pt1 | contig 16582 bp, 10 predicted proteins | sample 4SBtaG_FD_89691 | JGI IMG/M metagenome (GOLD analysis project Ga0114933, IMG submission 89691) | Deep subsurface microbial communities from Kolumbo volcano to uncover new lineages of life (NeLLi) - 4SBTROV12_W25 metaG | ecosystem: Environmental > Aquatic > Marine > Volcanic | place: Kolumbo... | reverse complement strand
TATTGCTGTAGGTACCAACATAACATCCACTCAAACCATCTTCGTCTATGCTGAAACTGGTACTACCCCTAATTGTACAGATGAAAACTCTTTTACTGTTACCATCAATACTACGCCTGTAGCGCCAACAGCTGGGTCAGATGCCACTTATTGTGATGGCGATGTTATTTCAGACCTTTTTGCTGCTGGATCAGGAGGTACCCTAACTTGGTATGATGATGCTGGACTTAGTAGTGTTATAGGTACAGGTAATAGCATTACTCCTTCAAACACTATTGGTACAATTATATATTATGTTACTGAAACACTCAATGGATGTGAAGGCCCTGCTTCTACTGTTACCATTACCATTAACGCAATGCCTACTATTTCATCTGAAAGCGCTACAGATGTTACAGCTTGTGGGGTTACAGATGGAACTATTGACATTGTAGCAGCTGGAGGTTCTGGATCCTATACTTTCTCTATTGACGGTGGAGCTACCTTTACCAATACAACTGGTTCGTTCACAGGTCTGGATGTTAACTCCTATCAGGTTGTTGTAGACGATGGGAATTGTCAAGTTACTGGAAGTCTATTGGTAATCTCAGGACCAGGTATCCCTCCCGCTCCTACTGCTGGAACCAACGCCACTTACTGTGATGGTGATCCTATTGCAGATCTTACTGCTAATGCAGATGCCAGTGGTGACAATAACAACCTTACGTGGTATGATGATGCTGGACTTACTAACATTGTACAATCTGGAGGAGGAACCTTTACTCCATCTAGTACTCTAGGCACCAGCACCTATTACATTACTGAAACCGTTGCTGGGTGTCAAAGCCCTTCATCTCAAGTTACAATAATCATTAACCCTGCTCCTACGGCACCAAACCTTACAGGAGGAAACACCTATTGTGATGGTGACCCAATCTCCGATTTACAAGCAACTGCAGGAAGTGCTAATTCAGGTACTTTTTATTGGTTTGACGATATAGCGCTTACTAATAATGTAGCCAACGGGCCTGTCTTTACGCCCTCAACATCTGTTGGAACTCAAACATATTATGTAGTAGATTCTCTCAATGGATGTGTTGGCCCCAGTAGCTCTGTTACTTTAACCATCAATACTACTCCATCCTTTACAATATCAAGTTCAGGTCCTACTACCTGCCTTGGAACAGACGGTCAGCTTACTATTAGTGGTTTAGACCCTAATACTACTTACGATGTAGACTATACAGATAACGGAACATCTACAGGTAATGTGAGCTTTACATCAGACCTAAATGGAGATATCATTATTAATGGACTTGATGCAGGAACATATACTTCTATTATCATAACATTAAATGGATGTCCTGCAAGTGATTTAGGACCTTACCTACTTTCAGATCCTTTGGCTCCTACTTTCAGTATCTCTGCTTCTGACCCCACTCTTTGTAATGGGACAGATGGTCAGCTAACTATTAGTGGACTAGACCCCAATACAAATTATGATGTAGATCTTACTGATGATGGTGTGCCTACAGGAAATGTTAGCTATACTTCTGATATTAATGGAGATATCATTATTACTGGACTTGATGCAGGAACATATACTTCTATTATCGTAACCCTTAACAACTGCTCTACTGCTGATGCTGGGTCTTACTTACTAACTGATCCCCCATTACCTACATTCACCATATCTGCAACCGACCCAACGGTCTGTGCAGGAACAGATGGTCAGCTGATAATTAGCGGGCTAGATCCAAATACTACTTATGATGTAGATCTTACTGATGATGGTGTGCCTACAGGAAATATTAGCTATACTTCTGACCTTAATGGAGATATCATTATCACTGGACTTAATGCAGGTATTTATACTGCTATTACCGTTACTTTGAACGGATGTTCTACATTAGATCCAGGGTCATTTGGACTCGCAGATCCCAATGCTCCTTCACCTATTATTGTAAGTACCCTTGATCCTTCAGGTTGCGGAACCATGGATGCCGAAATATTGATCGGCAATCTTGATCCAAATACTACCTACGATCTAGATTACAATTTTAATGGGAATCCTATTGTTACAACATCTATTACTACTAATGCATCAGGTGAATTCTTACTAAATGGACTTGATGAAGGAACTTATGACGCCTTTACGCTAACTCTTGCAGGTTGTGTTGGCAACGATGCTGGAGTATATGTGCTCGCACCTGTTATCCCAACTATACTTCAACCTAATGGAGATTCAACTTATTGTGAAGGCCAGCTTATAAATGATCTAACTGCTGCTGCTAACTTTGGTGGGACCATTAATTGGTACGATGATAACTCCCTTACTAATCTTGTTGGTAATGGTAATACTTTTACCCCTTCAACTACTACTGCGGGGTCTTATACTTATTATGTTACCGAAACACTCAATGGATGTGAAGGACCAGACTCAGCCATTACTGTTATAATTGTTCCTCAACCATTTGTTACTACTTCTGCTGACACCTCGATTTGTAATGGAGACACCGTTGTTATTCAAATAGATTCTTTATCTGGAGGTAGCCAGCTTACTTGGTCCAATGGAGATACTACTATGTCCTCATCAGTATACCCTTCTTCTACTGCTTATTTTACTGTTGTAGTTGATGACGGATTAGGATGTAGCGCCACAGATTCAACATTAGTAACAGTTAATCCTAGTGACGATGCTTCATTTACTCTAACAGACTTTTGTGAAGGTGATGCTAATAGCGCTTCAAATATTGTAACAACTGGAGGAGACTTTTTCTTTAATCCTCCTGTTTCAGATGGAGCCATCATTGACTCTACCACTGCTGAAATTTCCAGCGGTGTTGGCGGCACTACCTATACGATCATGTACCTTACTAGTGGTGTTTGTGCAGACAGCACAACACAGAATATTACTATTAATATCGTGCCCCCAGCTCCAACTGTTGGAACAGACACTTCATACTGTGAAGGAGAAGTTATTGAAGACCTCACTGCTTCAGGTACTGGCGGAACTATCAGCTGGTATGATGATTTTGCATTGACTAATCTAATAGGAAATGGCACAACACTAAATCCAGCAATAAGTACAAGTGGAACATATACATTTTATGTTAATGAATCCAATGGTAATTGTACAAGTGAAGTAGATAGTGTTAAAGTGACTATAAATTCAAACCCTGTTGCTAATTTTACGGCATCCCCTAGTAGTGGCGTTATTCCACTTGATGTTGTGTTTAACAATATGTCTACAGGGTCTGGATTAACCTATCAATGGGATCTAGGTGATAATACAACCAGCATAATGCAAGACCCATCTCATACATATACATCTATTGGAACATTTACTGCCTATTTATTGGTAACAGACATTAATGGCTGTATTGATGAAACTTCTACTGATATTACAACTACTGGAGTTTCTGTGTTTGTAATCCCTAATATATTCACCCCTAATGGTGATGGCGTAAATGATGAACTAAAAGTTATCTATGAAAACATTGAATCGTTCAGTGGTTTCATAGCTAATAGATGGGGCGAAATTTTATATGACTGGAAATCTATTGATACTGGCTGGAACGGAAGGACAAAAGGAGGTGTGTCAGTACCTGAAGGCACTTATTTTTATGTGATAACTGCAACAGGTAGTGATCAAGTTGAGTATAATATACAAGGATCGTTTCATTTAGGAAGGTAATGCGCAAGCTATTAATCATCTTTGGTGCATTCCTTTTTTTGATAAGCTCTTGTACTCTATTCAAAAGAACGCCTTCAAATATTGACAGCGATTATCAATTTAAAATTGCATTTGGATCTTGTGGGCATCAAAATAAACCTCAGCCCATATTAAAAAAAGTAGTTGCTGAAGACCCAGATCTTTTTATATATCTAGGCGATAACATCTATGGTGATACTCGAAATATGGATACCCTGCAAAAGAAATACGAGCTACTTGGAAACAAACCTGAATTTCAGATTTTAAAAAAGCAGGTGCCTCTATTGGCTGTATGGGACGATCATGATTACGGAGAAAATGATGCTGGCAAATATTACCCTATGAAAGAGGAGTCTAAAGTCATATTTCTCGATTTTTGGGACGAACCAAAAAACTCTGATCGCTATCGGCACAAAGGAATTTATCATTCGCTCACATACAACTTTAAGAATAAGGTCATTCAAATAATTCTCCTTGACACAAGAACTTTTAGGAGTGATCTTACTTTAAACGATAAAAGAGCTGGCTATAAAAATGATTATATGCCAACCAAAGGAAATGACTCTACTTTCTTAGGCGATGAGCAATGGGATTGGTTAGATAAAACCTTAACTGAAAAAGCAGATCTTAGAATAATTGCAAGCAGCACGCAATTTTCTCATGAATATAATGGATGGGAGTCTTGGACCAATGTACCCGAAGAAAGAAACAAATTGTTATCGATTATTAAAAAGAATAAAGCCAATGGTATAGTGTTTGTTTCAGGTGATGTTCATTGGGGGGAGATTTCTCAATTAAATGCTACTGGCCTTTACCCTATTTATGATATCACTTCTAGTGGATTAACGCAAAAATGGCCCAATACAGAGCCTAATGAAAATAGAGTCGGGAAAGTAGTTAGAAATAATAATTTTGGAATAATCGTGTTGAATCTTAAAAAAGAACCTTCTCTAACATTTTATATAAAAAATAGAAAAGGAAGAACTAAAGTAAAACACAAAATACAGTTAAAAGATTTAAGGGTTGAATAATTCTATTGAACAATGATTGGGACTACCTTTTTAATACAATTAGAAGAAACTCTTATATAATAGCTCCCTGACGGATAAGCATTCATATCTATCGAAAATTGATTGCCTGTAAAGCTTTCAATTCTAATTATTTTCCCTTCTGAATCAAACAATTCTAATTTAACAAATGTTGTTGCCTGCTTAAGTTCTATAGATAAATAATCGGTTACTGGATTTGGGTAGCAGCTTAACTGAAGTTGATTGTTGCGTTCATAAAGATAGGCTGTTGCATTTACCTGCCATCCAATATCTTGTAAGATGGCTAAAAATAAAGGGCCTGGGTAATGATTGACCTCTCCAGAGCTAATAAATGGTGTCATCATGCAATTTCCAGAAGATGGCGGAAAAGAGCTTTCATTTAAATGGCTTAAGCTTGAGCCAGGGTCATAAGTAATCGGGGCAAAAACTCTAGGATTAATTCCTGCATTTAAAGCAGTAGAAACTGGTCCATTAAAATATAAAGCGTTGCTTTCGAATTCCATTTTTAAATCAAATGAATTATTAGGAAAAAGCAATGTGTCTACAATGTAATCCCCTCCATTATTGATGATCATATTATCCCATGCTGATGGTCGACCTTCTAGATTAGGGAAAGGAAATGTCGTATTTAATGGTGCAAAATCTGTTGCCTGTAAAGTTCCAAAAGAACCTTCATTACTAATAACCTTAGAAAGTGATACTACGCCCAATCCATGAGCTATTTCATGTAATAGAACAGAAACAAAATCATATTGATTCAAAGATGGATTTCCGTCTGTTCCAAAATAATAATTGGTAGCACTATTCATGAAAACATTAATGTCATGCTCCCCCGTATTTAATTCTACACCCTGAATAGCATTGGCTAAACATGAAGCATACCAAATACCCTGAATAGGTGAAGAAGGAAAATCTTTTCTTCCATTGGGCAGCGTAATCCCCAATGGACCCTGGTTGGTAAGGTCTAAATATTCTATATGTAGTTTTACTGGGACATTAGTGATTAAATAATCATCCCAAATATTGACTACATGATCGATTGCTGCGTCTATCATTGAATTAGTACCTGAAGATGATACTACAAAATTAGATTGCGAAAAACTAACTACTGGAAATAGTATAAAACAAAATAAATAGTAGCCCTTTTTCATTAATTATTGTTCTGAAATAATAATTCTCCTACTTAACACTTCATTACCAATTTCAATTCTAATTAGATATGCTCCATAAGAAAGATTAGAAAAAGTCATTTCTTTGGATTCTGCTTCTATGTAAAAGCTTTCCTCATGAATCATTTGACCTAAAATATTATAAACCCCTAAAGTTCCTTCTGAATACCTTGGAATCCTTATAACAAAAGATCCATTATTTGGGTTAGGATATACAGCTATTTCAGAAAGATCCGTAAACCCATTACATTCATCTACTCTAACAATTACTTCTCTTCTTCCGCTTTCACATTCCTCTTTTTTCACTTCCCAATCATAATAGAAATAATAATGGTCCAGTCCATTATTGTCAGTTGCGGTGCTTCTTTTAATGGACAACAGGCCTGGAGTAGTATATGGATAATTTACTCCGTTATTATTACGATGGAAATTCACCAATGAATTCAAAGCAACTCCTATTTGGTAATCATTCCCTGGTTCTAAGTGAGCATTAATATTTACCCTATGAGTACCAGTAGAAGGAACATCTACAATTTTTTGAAAAACAACTTGCCCTGTTTCATTTAAAATCTCAATAGTTCGTTCTGCGCCTCCATATGCTCTTACTTCTACAGAAACAATTTCAATAGGCTCATATACATCAAAAACCAAGTATTGATTACCTCCAAAGTTTGATCCTCCTCCAGAATCATCTGGCTTACCAGCAGATTCTATTGGTGAAAAACTTTCACTAGCTACATAAAAAGTGTCTGTTTGTAAAAGCGTGTTTGTTAAATAATTAGCCCCTGTATGAGTAGGATCAGCATCATGCTCATTATTATACCAAACTAGATTATTACCATTTTCACTAATCAATTCTGCCGATTCACCTGAACAAATAGACACCCCTTGAACATTAGGAGAAGAGGCTATATTAACTTCAATAAAGTTAGTTTTTGTTATAGTTCCATTGCCTCCTAAGTTAGTAGCTGTTAAAGTGACTGTATAAGTTCCACTTTCATCATATACATGAATAGGGTGCTGTTCTGAATGATCCTCTACTCCATCACCGTCCATGTCCCATGACCATTCATATGGTGCATTTGAAGTTAAATCAGAAAATTTAACAACCCCTGTACATGTATTATTTGTATTAGCCTCAAAATCAACAGTTGGTGTTTCACTTGCATAACTTTGTATACACAGTAATGCTTCATATGCATTAACTCTTCCAGATCCAAGGAAATTAGAAAGTCCAGGGTTCATTGAATTAATATTGTCACAAGTGTTGTACAAACAACTTAAGATCTGATCCCTTGAAATGTTGGGATTATACGACATCATTAACCCTATCAGTCCTGATACTAATGGAGTCGCCATCGATGTGCCAGATTTAGAAGTGTAATTATTAAAGGGAACAGTACTCACGATACTCACTCCTGGAGCAGTAATATCTACCACATTTCCAAAATTAGATGATGTAGCTTTTACATCAGAAGAATTAGAAGAGGCTACTGTGATTACATTTGGATAGTTCGATGGATAAATATCAGTAACATCTATATTGAATCCAATATTATTTTGATCTCCATTACCTGCTGCTGCTGTAATAATACTTCCATTGTTCCAAGCCCATTGAATAATTTCTTCTTCGGTCTGTGAAGAACTAGAGCCCCCAAATGAACAGTTGATAACATGTGCTCCGTTAAGTGCTGCATAAAAAATACCATTAAACCCTTCTGTCACAAATCCTGCTCCAATTGAATTAGGTGTTGATTTTACTGCCATTAGGCTAATTCCATATCCAATTGAAGGCATTCCTATAGAATTATTAGTTTCTGCCGCCATGATCCCAGAAACGTGAGTCCCGTGATCCCAATTACTTACATTTGGATTAGGGTCTGGATCATTATCTCCAACATCATAACCATTATAGTCATCTATATAACCATTCATGTCATCATCAATCCCATTACCTGGAATTTCATCAGTATTGACCCATAGGACATTTTCAAGATCCTCATGCTCAATGGAGATGGCTCCTTCAATAGCCGCTACTACTATATTACTATCTCCTAAAGTAATATCCCACGCTTGCTCTGCTTGAATCTTATTCAAACTCCAGCACAAACTAAAATACTGATCGTTAGGTGTGATAAATTCTTTTCTTATAGGTAATTTCTCTACTAAAGATATGCTAGGTTCTGTAGCTATTTTAGCTAATAGTAAATCAATTTTTTCATAAGCACTGAATTCAATTAAAAATGTATTCAATAATTTATCCGACCCAATTGCTCTTGAATAAGGTCTTGATAGTTTTTTAATGGCAAATAAATCTTTTGCTTCTTCTATAAAACCAAATACAGATAAAGGGATGTTCTTTTGATTTTGAGTAATGGTTTCCCATTGCTTTTCATTAAGTACATTTTTAGATTTTATCCTGAACCAAAGCTTTCCGTCATTGAATTCCTGATTAAGGCTCTGAGATATCCCAGTAATTATAAAAACTAAAAAACCTATAAACAGTAATCCTCTTCTAAACATAATGCAATTCCCCTTTTCTGTAAATCTACTAATTATCTCTCTTTAATGAAAATCACATTCAGAATCCTACTTTTGTAAATTCAAATTATGGACTTAGAAAATAATTATATATGGTTGTTCTATACCCTGCTACCTTTAGTTGCATTTCTCTATGCTTCTGTAGGGCATGGTGGAGCTAGTGGATACCTAGCTTTAATGGCGTTATTTAATTTTTCTCCTCTTATTATGAAGCCAACAGCACTGCTGCTGAATTTATTTGTAGCTGCTATTGCTTTTTATCATTTTTGGAAACAGGGTTACTTTAAGAAAAAAGTGTTTATGCCATTTGCCATTAGCTCTATACCCCTGTCCTTTTTAGGGGGCTCTATGGATATTGATGAATCCATGTATAAAAAAATATTGGCGGTATTGTTGGTTTTTGCCATCATAAGAATGCTTTTAGTAATTAAAAAAGAAAAGGGTGTTTCTAAAAAAGTAAAATTTTGGGAAGGCACATTAACAGGAGGTAGCATCGGCTTCTTTTCAGGATTAATCGGAATTGGAGGAGGAATCATCTTAAGTCCTATTATTATATTAATGAAGTGGGGGAATCTAAAAGAAGCTGCTGCTGTTTCTGCTTTATTTATTTGGGTGAACTCCGCTGCTGCAATGGCTGGTCAGCTAAGCTCAGGAGTAAAAATAGCCCCACAATCCTATATTTTAGTTGCCTTAGCTGCTATTGGTGGCTTTGCCGGAGGCTATTTAGGAAGCAAAAAAATAAATCCAAAAAACTTAACCTATCTTCTTGCTTTTGTTTTAATAATAGCTTGTGTTAAATTATTTTTAACATAAGTTTTACCATTTAATAAATACTGTATTATATAAATATGATAAATAAAATTATTCTTTGTTTTAATTGTTGCTTATTAACATATTCAATCATAGCACAATCGACTACTGTATCTGCTAATTTCGAAAAATCGGAAATAAAATCAACTGTTCTAGATGGTGTTTATGTTGTAGAACATTTAAATCCTAAAGTAGTTAATCAAAATTTAGATTATTATTATAGAAATAATATTTTTTGTCTTCCCTATCATTACGGCTCGGCAAAACCCTCAAATCTAAATAGTAAAGAAAATACCAATACTTATTTTAAAAAAATTAAGCTTGAAAATTGTGTCTACTTTAATCCTTCAATAAGCTATGACGAAGGAAATACTTTTTTACTTTCTAGTGAAGATGTTATTTCTAAACCAGAAATGGTGTTGCCTTTTTCTATTAGGTATTATATGAAACCAGAATACCTATCCCCTTATCCTGATCAAGCGATCATACAATTGGACAGCAACTTTACTATAGATAAAACGAAATACTTGAATCCATTTTATTTTCAAAAACACGAAGTGAGCAATGCTGAGTATCGTGAATTTGTAACATGGGTAAAGGATTCTATTGCAAGAAGGCTTTTAGCCAATGAATTTCCAGAAGATTTTTCTATTCCTATTTATGACAATAATGGGAAATTGTTGCCTAAAGAAGAATGGCTATTGAACTGGAATAAGGAATTTAGGTATCCTAGGATATTTGGGGGTCCTACAAAATATGGAGAACATGAATACAGTGATTATTACCCTTTACTTTCTGAGCTATACTTACAGGGAAGTGAAAGGTATTATCCAAGACAAGAAATTGACACAAAAAAACTTATCTATGAATATGCTATGAAAATCGATGATACTGTATTAATAAAAAACATACCTGTTTACCCCGACACCTCATGCTGGATCAATGATTTTGACCCCAGCTTCATAGAGCAAATGACCAACATGTATTTCTGGCATCCAGCTTATGATCAATATCCTGTAGTGGGCGTAAACTACCATCAGGTTACGGCTTTTTTACACTGGAAAACCACTATGCATCAAAAATCATTAAATAACAATGATATTCCTTATGAAATAACATATTCTTTACCAACAGTTGCAGAGTGGGACATGGTCTCTACTGCTAATAAAGAAAATAAACAAATCAATATTTATGATAACTATTATTATCATCTAGGAGATGATAGCTGGATAACAGACCTTTCTTTAAACAATGTAAATAATTATAAAAAAATAGATTCTGCCAACTCCGTTATAAACATAAGCACTAGAGCAGACCAGCTTACCCGGTTTATAAATAACAACAGCTATTACAAAGAGGCCTTTATTATAGACGGTGGTTTTTTTACCCAAAAAGTAATGCCTGAAAAAAAAGACAAAACATCCAGTTTTTCATCCCTTAATGTTGATCAAAATGAGATCTATTATATGGGTGGAAATGTCTCTGAATGGTTACAAGAATCCTATTCAAATAACTGGAAACCCATTTTCACAAAAAGACATACGTTTTTTAATAATATAAAAGATGAAGACATCCAGCTACTATTGCAAATAGAAAAGTATTATAATAATAAAAATGCTACCAATGGACACCTTGTTATGGGAGCGAATTGGTATGATGAAAGGTACTCAAATAAGCTAGGCATTAATACTGCTGGAATAAATGCAAAAACCTTTGCAGATCCCAGCTCATCCTATTCAACATTGGGATTCAGGTACGTAGTAAGAGTTAAGGAAAAATAATACAGATTGTTATCTTTAATCAATGAACTATATTCTCTATAAATCAAAAGAAAGAGGCTATGTAGATATGGGTTGGCTAAAAACCTATCATACCTTTAGCTTTGGAAATTACTATAATCCAAGCGCTATACATTTTGGCGTTTTACGTGTTTTAAATGATGATGTATTAGACCCTGATAATGGCTTTGGAATGCACCCTCACGAAAACATGGAAATCATCTCCATTCCATTAAGTGGCGCACTTACTCATAAAGACAATATGGGTCATGAATCAGTAATTAAAAAAGGAGAAATCCAGGTAATGTCTGCTGGAACTGGAGTTATGCATAGCGAATATAATAAACACATGAGTGAAAAAGCATCACTTCTGCAAATTTGGCTGTTTCCAAATCAAAAAAATGTAACACCGCGTTACCAACAAATGTCATTACAACTATTAGAGAAAAAAAATAAATTTTATCAAGTACTTTCCCCTAATTCGGATGATGAAGGAGTATGGATCTATCAAGATGCATGGTTCTATATTGGGAAATTCAGTTTACCTATGTCTGTAGATCATTTAATCAATAAACAAGGAAATGGATTTTATGTTTTTATGATCAGCGGAAGCTCAAAGATCAATGGTGTTGAACTAAATAATAGAGACGGAATTGGCATTAGAGATCAAAATGAAATTAAGATAGACATAACGTCACCTGCAGAAATTTTATTAATGGAGCTTTCGATGGCAGTTTAATTATAAGTACCTACTTAATTGTCATCAACTTTTCAATTCACTATTAACTTGCTCCTCAATCCAGATAAGCCCTTCATTAAAATTGCTGAACACTTTAACTTTTGACTTCTTTTTAAAAAACTCTGTATAGAATTTAGCAAGTAATTTAAGCGCTAATTTATTTGTTATAATAGCTTGCGCCATACATATTTTATTGTACTTAATATCATTTGAAAAAAACTGCATAGAGCTTATCGATGCATTACCCTGAATATTCATAGCATTTAGTATTATGCCAATTTTTTTATCTTTAACTAGTTCCGTTAATTGATTTCTAAATTCCAAGCTATTTTTAAGGTCTATTTCTAATCTATCTTTATAATCTAACAAATAAATATTATCTGAAATTTTAGACAAAACACCAAGAGAAGTACTCACCTTTTCACTTTGGTCTATATTGTTTTTAATACTCTTTTCTATGCTTTCTAATTTTTAAACTATACTATATCAAAATTAGTACTTTAATTACAGTTATTTAAATAACTATTTATGGAATTTATTTATTGCTTGCATCTTACTATAAAAAAGCCATGAAAAAATCATTTTTATTTTTATTGCTGATTGCTGGTCAGCTAGCAGCTCAAAAAACAACTACCAAAGAAATTAAGACAACCCTTAAAGAAGCTACTGTTTTTATCGAAGGTGCTCATTTAAAAAGGACAGGAGAGATAACTTTAATTAAAGGAAAAACATTGCTGGAAATTAAAGGACTATCCCCTTTTATTGATGAAAAGAGCATACAAGTTAAAGGGTTTGGAGACTTTACTATCTTATCAGTGAATCATCATTTTAACCATATTGAAAAGCTACAGAAAAACCAACAACTTGAAACTCTAAAAAATAAATCTATTCAGCTTGAAAAAGAAATAACAGAAAATAACGCAAGACTAGAGGTGCTTAAAGAAAAGCAAACAGTATTACAAGAAAACAAAAAGCTTGGAGGAACAGCAACAGGAGTTTCGTTATCTGAGCTTAAAAGCGCACTTGAATTCTACGAGCATGAGCTTACAGAAATAAAAAAGGATGAACTATCGGTAAAATCTACTATTGAAAAACTGACCAAAGAAAAAGAAAACATTGAAACAGAGTTAACCAATGTATTGAACAACGAAGAGCTGCCCGTAAGTGACATAAAGGTCTTAGTATCTGCAGAGTTTAAAACACAAGCTGAGGTCACCATTACCTATTTAGTTTCTAATGCTGGATGGTATCCTAATTATGATTTAAGGGTCAATTCCATTAACAGTCCTTTATTGCTAAATTACAAAGCCAATGTATGGCAAAACACGGGGGTAGATTGGGAAAATATTGATCTTGTCTTTTCTAATGCCAACCCAAATCAAAGCGGAGTTGCACCCCTATTAACCCCATGGAAACTAAACTACCATCGAAATACCGTTTATAACACTCCTAAATATCAGCTCATCAATCCTATGGTGAGATCGGTTTCTGGAAAAGTAATTTCTGCTGAAGATAATGAACCCATTCCTTTTGTGAATATTCTAGTTAAAGGAACTACCATAGGAACAACAACAGATTTTGATGGAAAATACCAGCTAACCCTGCCTAATAATGCTGAATATTTAACATTTAGTTTTGTAGGCTGTCAAACCCAACAGGTTGCGATTGGCAGCTCTGTTATAAATGTAAAAATGCAAGACAATACAGAGTTATTAGAGATTGAGGTCTGTGAAGTTCAGGATATGTCACATAGGTCTGCAAGCTCTATAGCTTGTACTAGTGGAGGATATAATCTTTATTCATATAGGGCGCCTCTCATTCAAAAATCTGTTGCGAAAACGATAATAACTACCACCTTTGAAAACCAAACAAGCGTAGAGTTCAAAGCTCCAGTTCCTTATAGTGTTAACTCAAAAGGTGAGAGTGTTGAGATTTCTTTAAACGAACACGAAATAGAAACAATTTATGAATATTACGCCATTCCTAAGCTGGACAAAGATGCCTTTTTAATGGCAAGAATGATCAACTGGGAGCAATACCATTTCCTTGAAGGAGAAGCTAATCTTTATTTTGAAGATGCCTTTGTTGGGAGGTCTATATTAAATGCTAAATCAATGGAAGACACATTGAATATTTCATTGGGCAGAGACAAAAACATAGTAATAGAAAGGGTGAAAAAAGAAGACTTTACTCAAAAAAGAAATGTTGGCAACAATAAAATTGAAAGTCTAGGTTTTGAATTATCTGTAAGAAATAAAAAGTCTGAACCTATTCAGCTAACGCTATTCGATCAAATTCCGATCGCTGCTATAAGTGATATACATATATCAGCCATAGAGACCTCTAATGGCAACATCAATGAGAAAACGGGAGAGCTAACTTGGAAATTAAACATTCCCTCAAAAGAAAAAGCAGTCATGAATTTGAGCTATGAGGTTAAATACCCAAAAAGAGAAATGGTGACTCTTGAGTAAGATACCTATCTTTGCCCTATTATTTAAAATAAACATGAAAGGGGATTTATTAAATCAATTAAATGCACTATTGAATGAAAAAATAGATTCTCTAAATAAAATAATTAAAGAAACTATTGAATCAAGAGACCTCCAAACAAAAAGTAGTGCGGGAGATAAACATGAAACAAGCAGGGCAATAATACAAACAGAAATTGACAACCTTTCTTTACAATTAAAGAAGAATAATGCTTTAAAATATGAACTTTCTAAAATAAATTTATCAAAAAATCATCCTACTGTTGATGTGGGCGCACTTGTTTATACTAACAATGGAAACTATTTTATTTCTATAGGTTGGGGGAAAGTCATCATTAACAATAATGTCTTTTATTGTATTTCATTGGGTTCGCCAATAGGGAAACACCTCTACAATAAAAAAATTGGCGATTCCTTTTCTTTTATGAATAAAGATCTCTTAATTCAAGAAATTCAATAACCTCTATGCCAATTGAAGTAATTCTGCCTTTTGGTCTTTTACCCTTGGGCTAGTAATATACTCATCGAAAGTCATTAATTTATCTAAACAACCATTAGGTGTTAATTCTACTATTCTTGTTGCAACTGTTTGAGTAAAATGGTGATCATGGCAAGTGAAAATAACAGTTCCAGGGAAATTAATAAGTGCATTATTGAAAGCTTGAATAGATTCAAGATCCAAATGATTAGTTGGCTCATCAAGCATGATGAAATTTCCTCCCCTTAGCATCATTCTTGAAATCATGCACCTCACCTTTTCACCACCTGAAAGCACATTGGCCATTTTAAAAGTTTCTTCTCCTGAAAAAAGCATTTTGCCTAAAAATCCTCGGATATAAACCTCATCCTTATTAGCTGAAAATTCTCTTAACCAATCGATCAGGCTTTGCTCTTCTTTAAAAAAGTGCTCATTCTCATTGGGCAAATACCCTGTTGTAATCGTTTGTCCAAAATGAAAATCTCCACTATCTGGCTGATCCAATCCATTTAAGATTTCATATAAAGCAGTAGTTGCTAGATCGTTTTTACAAAGCAAGGCAATTTTGTCACCCTTTGTTACATTTAAATTAAGGTCACTAAACAGCACTTCACCATCCAATGATTTACTCATGTTATTGATGTGTAGGACCTGATCTCCAGCTTCTCTTTCAGATGCTAGAATAATAGCTGGATATTTCCTGCTAGATGGCTCAATGTCGTCAAGATTAATTTTTTCTAATAACTTTTTTCTACTTGTTGCCTGTTTTGATTTGGAAGCATTCGCACTAAACCTAGCAACAAAATCCTGTAGCTCTTTTTTCTTCTCCTCAGCCTTTTTATTGGCATTATTCCTTTGTCTAAGCGCTAGCTGACTACTTTCATACCAGAATGTATAATTGCCAGTATACATTTTTACTTTCTTAAAGTCTATATCTACAATATGAGTACAAACAGTATCTAAAAAATGTCTGTCGTGTGAAACAACGATTACTGTATTTTTAAAATTCAATAAAAAATCTTCGAGCCAGGTCACTGTTTGAAGGTCCAGGTCATTGGTAGGCTCATCCAGTATAAGAAAATCTGGATTACCAAAAATAGCTTGTGCTAAAAGAACCCTTACCTTTTGATTGCCATTTAATTCCTTCATGGACTTTTCATGATCGGCAGTATTTATACCTAACCCCGACAGCAACATTGCAGCATCTGGCTCTGCATTCCATCCATCCATTTCAGCAAATCGTTCTTCTAATTCTGCAACCTTTATCCCATCTTCTTCAGAAAAATCTGGTTTAGCGTAAATAGTATCTTTCTCTTTCATTATGCTCCAAAGCTCATGATGTCCCATCATAACTGTATCGATAGCTCTAAAATCATCGTATTCAAAATGATTTTGCTTAAGCACTGCCATTCTTTTCCCTGGATCCAAGCTAACACTACCTTTATTGGCATCTATTTCTCCAGATAAAATCTTAAGAAATGTGGATTTTCCTGCACCATTAGCTCCAATGACACCGTAGCAATTTTCTCCATTGAACTTTATATTTACTTCATCAAACAGTATTCTCTTTCCATACTGCAAGGTTATATTATGAGCTGACAACATACGTTCTATTTTTTTGAGCGTGCAAATATAGTTTATGTATGTGGATATATTATAATATTTCCAAACAGTGCGCCAAATTATAATAACTATACGTTATAAAATATTTAAAAATGCCTATACCATTAAATGCTAAACATTTATGTGAATATTAATAAGTAATTTAACATTGAAAACAATTATGTTAACACATAACAAGAATAAACGTAATACGTTTATCGTTACGTTGG
>Ga0114933_10003083_pt1 | contig 16587 bp, 12 predicted proteins | sample 4SBtaG_FD_89691 | JGI IMG/M metagenome (GOLD analysis project Ga0114933, IMG submission 89691) | Deep subsurface microbial communities from Kolumbo volcano to uncover new lineages of life (NeLLi) - 4SBTROV12_W25 metaG | ecosystem: Environmental > Aquatic > Marine > Volcanic | place: Kolumbo... | reverse complement strand
TCTTCAGCAGCTGGTGCTTCCTCAGCCTTTTCTTCAGCAGCTGGTGCTTCCTCAGCCTTTTCTTCAGCAGCTGGTGCTTCCTCAGCCTTTTCTTCAGCAGCTGGTGCTTCCTCAGCCTTTTCTACATGTCTTTGCAAAACCGTTGCTAAGGCTTGTACAGTTCCATTCAAAACAAATACTAGATTAGTTATAGGGCTATTCATACTACCCATTATTTTAGCCAGAAGGACCTCTTTAGAAGGTAGTTTTGACAACTTAACTAATGTAGACTCATCAACAATTTGATTATCAACAAAACCTTTAGTTATATTGAATTCAATCTCATTTTTTTCTGTAAATTCAAATAAGGTTTTAGTTAGCTTAGAAGGATCTTCATTGGAAAGAATAAAACCAAGAGGTCCATTAATTTCATTAGCCAAAGATTTTTTCTCAGTTTTTTCTGCGGCAAGTTTAGCGAGTGTATTTTTAGCTATCTTAAATTTTGCGGATGATTCACTTAGCGCTTTTCTTAAGGAGCTTAAATCAGCTACAGAGCTACCTTTATAATCAGCCATTATTATAGTGTCAGAGTTATTAAATAATTCTGCTAATTCTTCAACCTGTTCAATTTTCTTTTTTGTTGGCATATTTTTTCCCAAAAAAAAACCGGCTCTTATTTAAGACCGGTTAAATTATATAACTTATATTTGTTACCTCGACAGGATTTATACATATGATACCTGTTGTCTTAAGTATTTAAATTTTATCATAAATATTTAGATTAATTAACAATACTTTCTTGAAGTTTTTCCAAATCAAGATTTATACCAGGTCCCATTGTTGAACATAAAGAAGCAGAATCTATAAATGGACCCTTAACTCCTTCTGGTTTATTATTAACTATCGTAGAATATACTGAAGAAAGATTTTGTAAAATTTCATCATCAGAGAAAGAACAAAGTCCAATTCTAGTATGAATATTAGCATCTTTATCCATTCTTATTTCAACTCTTCCTTTGTTAGCTTTTTCAACTGCATCAATTAATTTGTCTTCAGGTACGACTGTACCAGATCTTGGATTTGGCATTAATCCTTTTCTACCTAAATGTTTACCTAGCTTAGCAATTTTAGGCATCATATCAGGAGTTGCAATAGCTACATCAAAATCATCCCAACCATCTTCGATTTTTTTTATAATATCATCGTCTATTAAATATTCAGCTCCAGCTTCTAATGCACTATTAGCTAACTCACCTTCTGCAAAAAGAAGAATTCTTACTGTTTTACCAGTACCACTAGGTAAATCAGATGTTTGCCTAATTTGTTGGTCAGCATGCTTAGGGTCTGCATTAGTTTTTATGTGAAATTCAATTGCTTCATCAAATTTAGCATTAGCACACTCTTTTAATAGTTTTACTGCTTCATCAAGATTAAGTTTTGCATCTTGAGTTTTTGACTTAATTTCAGAGAATCTTTTTGAGGTTTTTTTCAATTTATTATTCCTTTACAATTACACCCATACTTCTAGCACTTCCTGATAGAATTTTTACAGCTGCATCCATATCATAAGCGTTTAAGTCTTCCATTTTAATTTTTGCTATTTCTTCTAATTGAGACCTTGTTATCTCACCTATCATTTCAACTCCAGGAGTTGCTGAAGCACTTTTTTGATTAATTGCTTTCTTGATAAGATCTGAGGCCGGAGGGCTCTTTAGGGTAAAAGTAAATGATCTGTCTGAAAAAACTTCAATCTCAACTGGAACAATAGATCCAGAAAGTTCTTTAGTTTTTTCATTATACTCCTTACAAAATTGCATAATATTAACACCATGTTGACCCAATGCTGGACCCACAGGAGGCGCAGGATTAGCACTTCCAGCAGGAAGTTGTAATTTTATAAGCCCTATAACTTTCTTTGCCAATATATTATCCTTTTACGCTTTTTCCACTTGTAAGAAATCTAATTCTAACGGAGTCTCTCTTCCAAAGAAAGAGACATGAACAGTAACTTTTCCTCTTTCTTTATTTACCACATCAACAGTACCCATAAATTCAGCAAAAGGTCCATCTAAAATCTTTACTGAATCCCCTTGAGTAAGTCCAACTGACACAGAAGGAGTTCCACTATTCATTCTACTCATAATTCTCTCTACTTCATGAGATTCTAGAGGAACAGGTTTAGGTCTTCTATCTGTTTCATCTTCAGCTGAAACAAAACCTGTAACTCCAGGAGTGTTTCTTACCGCAAACCATGAATCATCTGTCATGATCATCTTTACAAGTAAATAACCTGCATACATCTTTTTATTTACTACCTGACGTTCTCCATCTTTTATCTCAATTTTTTCTTCAGAAGGAACTAGCACTTCATGTATAGTTTTAGATAAGTCTAGATTTTCAACTCTTTGAGTTAAATTAGTCATTACTTTATCTTCATGTCCAGAATAAGTATGGAGTATATACCATCTAGATTCATCTATATTATTGTTAATTTCTTCTACCATTATTTTGAAAATTATTTAAATTTATATTTTAATTAAGTATTTGATAAGATCGAAAAGAATCTTGAGAAAACCATATCAAATAATCCCAAAAAAATTCCTATTATAATAGACAAGGCTAATACCATAATTGTTAACCTTGTAGCTTCTTGCCTAGATGGCCAAGTTACTTTTCTTAGTTCACCTATTACTTCAGAAAAGAATGCAATAGGTGCAAATCCTTTCTTAGTTATCTTGGGAGGTTGGGTAGACAATTTTATCTCTTTTCTTTGAAAGTTTTTCGCTCTCTACAAGGTGGACAATATTTGGTTAATTCTAACCTTCCCTCAGTATTTCTTTTGTTTTTCTCTGTGTGATAACTGTATTTTCCACACTCACAATCAAGTGTTAAAACAGTACGTACAGCACTTTTCTTCGCCATAATTTTTACCTATTATTTAGGATATAGATGTTATAACACCTGATCCTACTGTTTTTCCACCTTCTCGTATAGCAAATCTTAGGTTCTCTTCAAGAGCAACAGGATACATAAGTTCAATATCCATTTCTGTGTTATCTCCAGGCATAACCATTTCAGTGCCAGCTTCAAGATGAGCTTCACCAGTTACGTCAGTTGTTCTAATATAAAATTGAGGTTTATAACCTGTGAAGAATGGTGTATGCCTTCCTCCTTCATCTTTGGTAAGAACATAAACTTGAGCTTTTGCTTTTTGCTTTGGTGATATTGATCCAGGTTTTGCAAGTACTGCTCCTCTTGCAATTTCTTCTCTCTCAATACCTCTAAGTAATATTCCAACTGCATCACCAGGGATTCCTGATTCTAATGTTTTATGGAACATTTCTACTCCAGTAACAACAACTTTCTCTTGTTTACCAAAACCTACTATCTCAATTTCATCATTTACTTTAACTTCTCCTCTTTCAACTCTACCAGTAACAACTGTTCCTCTTCCTTTAATAGAGAAAACATCTTCTACTGGCATTAGGAAAGGTTGATCAACAGGTCTGTCAGGGATCTCAATGTAATCATCAACAGCTTTTGCTAAATCATGAATTGATTGAACCCATTTATTACCTTGATCCTCTGCATTTTCTAAAGCTTCAAGAGCTGATACTCTAACTATAGGGATATCGTCTCCAGGAAAATCATATTTAGATAATAGCTCTCTTACTTCAAGCTCAACTAGTTCTAAAAGTTCTTCATCTTCCATCTGATCACATTTGTTTAGTGCTACAACAATTCGTGGAACATTAACCTGTCTAGCAAGAAGAATATGTTCTTGTGTTTGAGGCATAGGTCCATCATCAGCACCAACTACAAGTATCGCCCCATCCATTTGAGCTGCACCTGTAATCATATTTTTTACATAGTCTGCGTGACCAGGACAGTCAACGTGAGCATAGTGCCTTGAATCAGTTTCATATTCAGTATGAGAAGTAGCAATTGTTACTCCTCTTTCTTTTTCTTCTGGAGCATTATCAATCTCTTCAAAAGATTTTGCAGTCACATTTTCTTGAGCGTGTGAAAGAACAGTAGCAATAGCTGCTGTAAGGGTAGTTTTACCGTGATCAACGTGACCAATTGTACCTACATTAACATGTGGTTTACTTCTATCAAATACTTGTTTAGACATTTCTTATCAATTCTCCATCATTTATATTTTTGTTTATGTATTAAATCCAAATATGATTTAATATCGCGCATTTATACATTTTATACTGTTTTTACAAATTTTTACATATATTTTGTTTCATTTTCATAAATCAGTATAAAATTAGTTTTTATAATACATGTTTTTGGAGCCCACAAGAAGAATTGAACTTCCGACCTCGTTCTTACCAAGAACGCGCTCTACCACTGAGCTATGTGGGCAATTATTATTAATATACAAGATTAGTGGTGCAGGGGACAGGATTCGAACCTGTGAAGCATAAAGCGCCTGTTTTACAGACAGGTGGGTTTAACCACTCCCCAACCCCTGCATGAATTAAGAAATTGGAGCCCCAGGAGGGATTCGAACCCCCGACCTGACGATTACAAGTCGTCTGCTCTGGCCAACTGAGCTACTGAGGCAATAATGTAATTATATATTATGATTTAAAATTCTTAAGAACAAAAAAATGCTAGAAAATCAATTTATGAAAAGAAATCTTTATTTATTTCATACTCTATTTGTTTATTAATACTTATTATAGATCTACCAGTTTCATTAGAAATTCTATTTATATCTTCAAATTCTGGTTTCACTGAATGCAGTTCGTTATTATGGAATTTGAGTTTGATTTTTATTTTACCCATTGTCGAATTAAAAGTTCTTATCTCCCTATCAGCTTCTAACCTTTCTATTCTAAATAATCTAATACCTAATGAGGAAGTTTGATCAATTATTAAGTTAGAAAATTTTTCAGAATCTGATTCATTACAAAGTAGACTTAGTTTATGACCCAATCTATTTTTTTTACCGTAATAAGGAGTTATCCAAGTATCTAAAGCTCCCATAGAGATAGAGTAGTCTATAAATCTTCCCAGATGTTCAGGTGTCATATCATCTATGTTAGTTTCAAGCATACATTTTATTTCTTCATTAAGAGATTTTTCTTTACTCTCACCAATATTTATTGAAAGAATATTAGGAAAATTCTTAAAATTCTTTGTTCCTGCTCCTGAACCTTTAGTTATTGTATTTATAATTACTGAATCATTAAAATAAGCAAAACTTCCTATTATTGACATACCTGTAGGAGTAATAGTCTCGATGTTAGAAGAATTATTAATATACCTGACTGGAACTTTTAATTTTTCTACTATTTTTTTTGTAGCAGGAGCTAGAGTTTCATGTATACCATGGCTAGTTTTTATAAAACCAGGGACTACAGGAATTGGTGAACAATATATCTTATCAATACCTAAAATTTCTATTCCTATAAAAAAACCACAGATATCTACAAGTGTATCTGAGGTCCCTAATTCATGAAGATGAGGATTCTTATCATCATGAGCTTCCTGTTCCGCAGATTTTAACAAATCAAAACAATTATTAACTCTTTCTTTAACGATTTTATTTAATTTAGAAGATTCTAAAGCTTTATAAAGTTTTGCCCAAGTCCATTTTATGGAATCATTAACAATTACATCTGTGTGAGTAGCTTTTAAGTTTTGTCTTTCAGTTTTATTAACCGAAATTTCAAAATCTATTTCTGAAATTTTATTAAGCTCTTTAGATAATTTTTCAGGATCAAGACCAGCATCTATTAGAGATGACAATAGCATATCACCACTAAGTCCACCTATTAAGTTTAAGTAAGCATTTGACATAGAAAATCTAATTGTTTGAAATTATTTTATCAAAATAATGTAAATTTACTCTATGTTGATTCTTTAGCTGAAGTCTTTTGAGTATTAGTTTTTTTTCTTGAGATTTCTAATTTAGTGCCATCAGTAGATGAATCTATTTCAATAGTGTCTCCTGCAGAATATTTACCATTCAATAAATCATCTGATAGCTGATCTTCAACTTTTTCTTGAATAGTTCTTCTTAACGGCCTAGCACCCATTTTAGGATCAAAACCTTCTTCAGCTAAATATTTTTTTGCACCATCAGTCCAACTCAATGTAAGACCATGTTCTAGTAATCGGCTTCCTACCTCTTTCATCAAAAGATCAACGATTTCAAATATATTTTCACTACTTAGTGGATGAAAAACAATTTTATCGTCTAATCGATTTAGGAATTCTGGCCTAAATCCATTCATAGGATCTTCAACTTCCTTCAAAACTCTTTCTTCAAAGGCGTTATGGTCCATAGAATTTGTTGAATTATCACTAGTGAAACCTAGCTTCCCTTCAGAATAAATCTTTTGAGAACCAAGGTTGGATGTCATAACAATAATTGTATTTTTGAAATCTACTATTCTACCTTTACCATCAGTTAATCTTCCATCTTCAAAAACTTGAAGCAAAATGTTATATATTTCTTCATGAGCTTTTTCAATTTCATCTAGCAAGATTACACAGTATGATTTTCTTCTAACAGCTTCTGTCAACTGTCCTCCATCTTCATATCCAACATAACTTGGAGGAGCACCGATCAATCTTGTTACTGAGTGTCTTTCTCTATACTCAGACATATCAAAACGTACCATTGCATCTTCAGTTCCAAATAGAAATTCGGAAAGTCTCTTAACTAGATGTGTTTTACCAACACCTGTAGGACCTAAAAATAAAAATGCTCCAATAGGTCTTTTAGGATCTTTTAATCCAGTTCTTGCTCTTCTAACAGATTTAGAGATTGCCTCGATAGCGTCATTTTGGCCAATAACATCTAAACTTAGAACATTTTCAATATTCTTTAGTCTTTCTTTATCTTCATTGTCTAATCTTTTAAGCGGAATTCCTGTCCACATTGAAACAACCTCAGAAATATCATCTTCAGTCACCTGAATTGCTTCTTTGCTCTTAGAAGATTCATAGTCTTTTTCTAATTTTTCTACTACAGTCGCTTGTTCCAACTCATCATCTCTAAACTTTGCAGCTTTTTCATATTGCTGAGAAGAAATAGCATCTTCTTTCCATCTTCTTATTTTGTCTAGTTCTTTTTTCTCATCTCTTAGCTCTTTAGGATAAAAAGAATTCTTAATCCTTACCCTTGATCCAGCTTCATCAATAATATCTATAGCCTTATCTGGCAAATTTCTATCAGTTATATATCTGTCAGATAAATTAACAGCTGAGTTTATTGCATCATCAGTTATAGTCACTTGGTGATATTGCTCATATTGTTCTTTAATTCCGTTCAATATATCAATTGTTAATTCACCATTTGGTTCTTCAATTGTTACGGGTTGAAATCTTCTTTCTAAAGCCTTATCTTTTTCTACATATTTTCTATAATCGTCTTGAGTAGTAGCTCCTATAACTTGTATGTCACCTCGAGCAAGAGCTGGTTTTAAAATATTTGCAGCATCTACTGCACCTTCTGCTGCTCCAGCGCCAACAAGCGTGTGCATTTCATCTATAAAAACAACACAATTTTTACTTCTTGTTAATTCTTTTACTATTTTCTTAAGTCTTTCTTCAAACTCACCTCTGTACTTTGTTCCTGCTACAAGACTACCTATATCCATTGAAACTAATCTCTTCCCAAGTAATGTTTCAGGAACATCTCCTTCGTTCATTAAAATCGCTAATCTTTCAATAACGGCAGTTTTTCCAACTCCAGGTTCTCCAATAAGTACAGGGTTATTTTTTCTTCTTCTACTAAGAATTTGAACAACTCTTTCTAACTCTGCTTCTCTTCCAACTACAGGATCCAATTCACTTTTTTCTGCTCTTTCAGTAAGGTCAGTAGCAATTTCGTCTAGTGTAGGAGTTGTAGAACTTTTTGCTTTTGCAGAGGATCCACTTTGTGAAGCTCCACCTGATGATGCTGATCTTGAAAGCACATTTTGAGTTTCTTCTCTTATCGTATCAAGTGATAAATCAAGGCTTTCTAAAACATTAGATCCAATTCCATCACCTTCTCTCATAAGACCAATAAGTAAATGTTCGGTTCCTATGTAGTGATGACCTTGTTTTCTAGCTTCATCTACAGCTAGCTCAATGACTTTTTTTGCCCTAGGGGTCAAACCTATTTCTCCAGAAGTTGGTTTGTCACCTTTTCCTATAATAAATTCAACAGCAGATCGAATTTTTTGAGTGTCAGCTTTTAGATTTGTGAGTACTTTTGCAGCCACTCCTTCAGATTCCCTGATAAGCCCTAGTAAGATATGTTCGGTGCCAATATAATTGTGATTAAACTGAGTAGCTTCTTCTTGAGCAAGAGACAAAACCCTTCTAGCTCTTTCTGAGAATTTTTCAAATCTACTAGCCATGATAAACTCCTAATCTATATCTGTCCCATTAGTTAGTTTTTTTTATTATCTATTAAACAATGATCAACGGATATTGAATATTTAGCAATAGTTTTTTGGGTAATATTCTTGAGAAATAGATATCAGATTTTTAAAGTTTTTACTCTGATTCTTTTGAACTTTCAGAGGCATCTGAATCACTATTTTCAGATTCATCAATCTCAGTTTCTTCAGGTGCTTCTTCTTCAGGTGTTTCTTCAGAATCAGTTACTTCGGAGATATTACCAGAAGAAATTATACTTAATCCTAGTCTTTTTCTTTCAGCATCAACATTAACTATTGTAAGATTGAGCTTCTGCCCAACACTCACTACATTTTCTATTTCTTCAACTGAAGTTATTTCTTCATTAGAAATTTCTGAAACATGTAATAGTCCTTCTACACCTTGTTCAGTTCTAACAAATGCTCCAAAAGTCGTAATTTTTGTTACAGTCGCATCTATTTTATTACCAACAACTAGTTGATCTTTAATAATTTCCCATGGTTCTGGAGTAAGCCTCTTTAGACTTAAAGCTATTTTAAGATTTTCTTTATCGATCTTTACAACATAAACATCCATTTCAGAACCAACAGTTACAACATCCGCTGGAGATGAAACAGGGTCCCATGATAATTCAGAGATATGAATTAGACCATCAGCACCACCGATATCTACGAAGGCACCGAAAGTAGATACACCTACTATTCTACCTTTCAATATATCTCCTACTTTTAGGGTCTCTATTAATTCTTGTTTCTTAAGAGCTCGTTCTTGCTGTAAAACAGCTTTTTCGGAGAAAATAGCTCTATTTCTTCTTCTATTTAGTTCAAATATTTTGAAGGTGATTTTCATGCCAATAAAACCATCTTTAGCATTTTCCTTTTTTGGCACAAACAGTTCCCTAGCAGGGCCTACTAACTGAGACAAAGGAATAAACCCTTGAACATCTTCTGCTTGAACAACCGCACCACCTCTATTAGATCCAATAATTACACCTTCAACAGGTTTATCATCTTCTTTAGCTTTTTCTAAGACTCTCCAGCCTCTTTCGCCTCTTGCTTTATCAACAGAAAGGATAGTCGCACCATCATCATCTTCGGGATTAATAACTAATGCAACTACTTCTGAACCGGACTCCAAACTTTCAAAATCTTCTTTTGAATAAGATCGCATTTCCCTAGAGGGGACAATACCTTCAGATTTATGACCTATATTTAAGAGGAGGCCTTCCTCATTAATCTCCATAATACTTCCATCAATAATTTCACCTCTTCTTAGAGGTTTTCTTGGAGGATTATTAGTTAGTAATTCCTCCATTAAGTCTGTATCGGAGCTTATATTTTCTTCTATTTTATTGGTCAAATTTAAATACCTAGTTTTTTGATATTAAATCTGGCAGTGACTTATTTTCCCAAAACGTTGCCATCCAAGTATCGTCAGCGCTGCATCGTTTCACTTCCGTGTTCGGAATGGGAACGGGTGGGTCCAATGCGCTAAAACCACCAGAAAATTTAATTTTATCAAATATTTATTTTATTTCATAATATCTTGGTCGCGGGGGCAGGATTCGAACCTACGACCTTCGGGTTATGAGCCCGACGAGCTGCCACTGCTCCACCCCGCAATAATTTTTGTTCTATCGAGACCATGAATTAAAAATTTTTAATCATCAAATCCTCGATCTATTAGTACTACTTAGCTGAACATATTACTATGCTTACACACGTAGCCTATCAACCCGGTAGTCTACCGGGGATCTTACTCTCATAAAGAGATGGGATATCTTATCTCAGGAGGGGCTTCGTACTTAGATGCTTTCAGCGCTTATCCCTAACAAACTTAGCTACTCGGCGATGCAACTGGCGTTACAACCGATACACCATTGGTTTGCTCACTCCGGTCCTCTCGTACTAGGAGCAAATTCCTTCAAATATCCTACGCGCACAGCGGATAGAGACCGAGCTGTCTCACGACGCTCTGAACCCAGCTCGCGTGCCGCTTTAACGGGCGAACAGCCCGACCCTTGGGACCTTCTTCAGCCCCAGGATGCGACGAGCCGACATCGAGGTGCCAAACCTTGCCGTCGATATGGACTCTTGGGCAAGATAAGCCTGTTATCCCCGGGGTAGCTTTTATCCGTTAAGCCACGACCCTTCCACTCGGAATCGTGGGATCACTTTGACCGACTTTCGTCCCTGCTCGACTTGTAAGTCTCGCAGTCAAGCCACCTTATGCCAATGCACTCAAAAGCTGATTTCCATCCAGCTTGAGGTGACCTTTGTACGCCTCCGTTACTCTTTGGGAGGCGACCGCCCCAGTCAAACTGCCCACCAGACACTGTTCCAAAAGGTTAGGTTCAAATCATAAAAAGGGCGGTATTTCAAGGGCGACTCCCCCCAGGCTAACGCCTGAAGTTCATAGTCTCCCGCCTATCCTACACATTTTAAAACTCGAACCAATGCCAAGTTGCAGTAAAGCTCCACGGGGTCTTTTTGTCCTGCTGCGCGTAACCGGCATCTTTACCGGTCCTGCAATTTCACCGAGTCCATCGTTGAGACAGTGTTGAAGTCGTTACGCCATTCGTGCGGGTCGGAACTTACCCGACAAGGGACTTCGCTACCTTAGGACCGTTATAGTTACGGCCGCCGTTCACCGGGGCTTCAGTCAGTAGCTTGCACCACCTTCCTTAACCTACCGGCACTGGGCAGGCGTCAGCCCATATACATCAGCTTTCGCTTTGGCATGGACCTGTGTTTTTGATAAACAGTCGCTTCAACCTATTTTATGCTACCTTTTACGCTTTCTGAGGCAAGCTCATATACATAAAAGGTCCCCCTTCTCCCTAAGTTACGGGGTCAATTTGCCGAGTTCCTTAACGATGGTTCTCTCGAAGGCCTTGGGACTTTTATCCCTGTCTACCTGTGTTGGTTTGCGGTACGGTCTTCAAAATATCTAATCAACGAGGCTTTTCTTGGCAGTCTAGAGTCAACAGAATTCTACGAAGCTAACTTCATAGTTCTCCCACCCCTCAGATCAAGCATAGAAAGTATTTTAACCCTCTCTATATTTCTTACAGGCAGAAACACACGATGTCCAATACGTATGCTCTGTTTATCTTTCTGCGTCACCCCTTTGAATCAAACAATAATTTGAAGGTGCTGGAATATTTACCAGCTGTCCATCGACTTTTCCTTTCGGATACGCCTTAGGCCCGACTAACCCTACGCCGATCAACGTTGCGTAGGAATCCTTAGACTTACGGCCTGCCGGATTCTCACCGGCATTTTTGCTACTCATGCCAACATTCTTACTTGTTAAAACTCCACCAAGCCTTACAGCTCAGCTTCAGCGCTTTAACGACACTCCCCTACCGATCTAATTAAAAAATTAAATCCCGCAGTCTCGGTGATATGCTTTAGCCCCGTTTATTTTCCGTGCGGGGCCCCTTGACCAGTGGGCTATTACGCACTCTTTAAAGGATGGCTGCTTCTAAGCCAACCTCCTGGCTGTCTGGGCGACCCTACTTCGTTTAACACTTAGCATATACTTTGGGACCTTAACTTGCGATCTGGGCTGTTTCCCTTTCGACAATGGAGCTTATCCCCCACAGTCTCACTGCTATGATACCCTTCATGGTATTCGGAGTTTGGTTAGGTTTGGTAAGCTTGCGCCCCCTAGTCTATCCAGTGCTCTACCTCCATGAAGTATTTACATAACGCTGTACCTAAATACATTTCGGGGAGAACCAGCTATCTCCGTGTTCGTTTGGCATTTTACCTCTACCCACAGCTCATCCCAGCACTTTGCAGCGTACACGGGTTCGGTCCTTCACGAGATTTTACTCTCGCTTCAACCTGGCCATAGGTAGCTCACACGGTTTCGGGTCTACTTGACACGACTAAATCGCCCTATTCAGACTTGCTTTCGCTTCGACTTCATAGCTTAACTATTTAATCTTGCCATATCAAGTAACTCGTTGGCTCATTCTTCAATAGGCACGCGGTCACTCATATAAAACAAGCTCCCACGGTTTGTAGGTTTACGGTTTCAGTTCTATTTCACTCCCCTCACGGGGTTCTTTTCACCTTTCCCTCACGGTACTAGTTCACTATCGGTCGTCAAAAGTATTTAGCCTTGGAGGGTGGTCCCCCCGGATTCCGACAAGATTTCACGTGTCCCGTCGTACTCAGGAACACTTTAAGAGAAATCATCTTTTCGTTTACGGGACTTTCACCCTCTATGGTTAGATTTTCCAATCTATTCTACTAAAATGACTTTTTGTAACTCTTATATAAAGTGCCCTACAACCCCGCACAGGATAAATCCCACACGGTTTAGGCTGATCCCATTTCGCTCGCCGCTACTTAGGGAATCTCGTTTGATTTATTTTCCTCAGGATACTTAGATGTTTCAGTTCTCCTGCTTACCTACCTTATAAAAAGGCTGATCATATGATCAGGTTTTCCTATTCGGGTATCCCCGGCTAAGCTTGCTAGTCAGCAAACCGAGGCTTATCGCAGACTTGCTACGCCCTTCTTCGGCTTTTGACGCCAAGGCATTCCCCATAAACCCATAATAATTTGAACCTTAAAAATCGTTAATTCAATGGTCTCGATAAAACAAAAATTATTAACTTTTAAATGTACTAATCCAAAAATCAACAAAAGCGTTTTTTTTTGGTCAGAGTTTCATTATCTCTTTTAAACGTGCTATAAGTCAATAGATTATTTAAATTTTTTTAAGATTCAAATAATCCTAATCACTGATATAATCTCATTGTCCAAATAAATATATTTTAAATATAAAAAGAATTTAAGTTTAGGAGGAATAATGATAGTAACAATAGTAGGTGGCCAATGGGGAGATGAAGGCAAGGGTAAAATTATAGATCATATAGCTGAAAAAGCTGATGTTATTGCTAGATATTCAGGCGGAAACAATGCAGGCCATACTATTGAAAACAAATTAGGTAAATTTGCCTTACATCTTGTACCTTGTGGTGTTGGATGGGAAGGTACAAAAAACTTAATTGGATCAGGAACAGTAATTGATCCAGACGTATTGATTCAGGAATTGGAATTAATAAATGAAAATAATCTTCCTGGAAAAATATTTATAAGTGAAAAAGCGCACATGATAATGCCATATCATATAAAGCTTGATCAAGCGGAAGAAGCATATAGAGGAAGTGAAGCTGTTGGAACAACAGGAAGAGGTATTGGCCCAGCTTACTCAGATAAGATTTCACGAAATGGGATCAGGATAGGGGATCTTAAAGATATAGAAACTTTACAATCTAAAATCTCTAAAAATCTGAATATTAAAAACAAAATTTTGAAAGAAATTTACAACACAGATGAAATTTCAGAGAAATATATATTTGAAAAAATTAAAGTATGGAATCAAAAGTTATCTAAATATATTGCAAATACGGAACAAATTCTTTATGAAAATATTGAGGAAAATAAATTTATTCTTTTAGAAGGAGCACAAGGAGCACTTCTTGATATAGATCATGGAACTTATCCATATGTTACATCTTCTAACTCAATATCAGGAGGCTCTTTAACAGGTTTGGGATTAGGAGCTAAGGATATAGATAATGTTATGGGAGTATTTAAGGCTTTTACAACAAGAGTTGGGGAAGGTCCATTTCCCACTGAAATCTTTGGTAATGATGCAGAAACAATCAGAGAAATTGCAGGTGAATTTGGAACAACCACAGGAAGACCAAGAAGAATTGGTTGGTTTGATGCTGTAGCAGCTAAATATTCGGTTAATATTAATGGATTAGATGGAATGGTAATTACTAAATTAGATATTCTTGATAAATTTGAAAAAATAAAAATTTGTACACATTACGAATATGAAGGGGAAGTACTTTCATATTTTCCAACGGATGAAAAGATTCTTAACAATATAAAACCAGTCTACAAAGAATTTGAAGGTTGGGATGAATCAACTTTTGATGTTAGTTCATACGAGGCATTAAATTCTAAAGCAAAAGGCTTTCTCAAAAATCTTGAAGATATTGTTGGAATACCAATAGTATATATTTCAACAGGGCCAAGCAGGGAAGCTACTATCCCAATAAAAAAATCATAAAATTGACTTAAAAAAGGCTTCTGATTTCAATAAATCATGTTTTCCAGCCTCTGAGCTTTGAAGATCCTTGTTTACAAATGTTACTTCTGGAAATTCTTTTGAAAATTTTATATCTAAGTTACAACCTGAGTCATGAATAATTTTTTTAGGTAAAAAACCCTTCAATTTGTTTCTAAAAAAATTGACCTGATCAAATAAAGTTTTCTGAGATAAATTACAATTTGTAAGCCAAATAGAATTATTTTTTAAGCTTGAAATTTTTTCAATATAACCATTCGGTAATAACGAGGCTATTAGACTAGTATAAAAATCTCCAGGGGAAAAAATGATCATATTTGAATCAGATAAACTTTTTAAAGCTTTTTTATTTGCAGGAACATCACTTTTTTTAAGTCTAATATCAATAATTTTATTATTCTCATCAAGAAAATTATTGATATTAACTTCTCCTGATATAGTTGATTCATTTGATTCAAGAATTAAATCACTAGGAATTTCTGATGACGCATAAACTAATTGTTTTATCTGAAAAATCTCTCTGTAACTATCAATAGCTTTTTGAATAGATATATTTTGCTTTATACAGGAGAGTAAAATCAAGTTCCCAATAGTATGAGGAGTAAAGGATTCTGAATCAAATCTAAATTCTAAAAGATTATGAACTTGGTTTGATACACAACTTGATAAAACTTTTCTAATATCTCCAATAGCAGGGATATCATATAAATCTCTTAATATTCCAGATGAGCCACCATTATCAAATGTAGACACAATTGAAACAAAATTTTGATTTTCTTTTTTTGCTTTATTTGCTGATTTTAGAATTCTTGATAAACCAGTACCACCACCAAAAAAAACTACCGATTTTTTACTATCTAGAATCATATTTCTTGAAATTTAAGAAATATCCATATCATATTGATCCATAACAGGATCAAATTTATCAGTAAAATCTTTTGGAGCTTCAACCATAGGCAATCTAGGAGGACCCATTTTAAATCCAGATCTGTTCAAAGCATGCCTTATTGGAATTGGGTTGGTGACCCAAAATAAAGCATTGAAGAATAATAATAATCTTTTATGCTCTTTTGCAGCAAGTTCAGTTTGCCCGTCCAATATAAATCCCATCAATTTTTTAACTTGATTTCCAATTATATTTGAAGCTACACTAACAACTCCATGTCCACCTGTGGACATAATTGAAAATGTTTCATTATCATTTCCACTCCAAACTTTAAAGTTTTCAGGAGAATCAGAAATAATATTAGTTATCTGATCAGGATCTGAAGATGCTTCCTTAACTCCAACGATATTATCTATTTTTGCTAACTTTAAAGTTGTATCTGTATCCATATTTAGGGAAGTTCGACTAGGAACATTATAAAGTAGACCAGGTATAGAAACTGAGTCAGCAATCTTTACAAAATGTTTATATAACCCATCTTGAGTAGGTTTATTATATGCAGGGACAGTTAGCAGTATCGCATCAACTCCTAGTTTTTCAGCTTTCTTTGATAAATCTATAGATGCATTAGTATTATTATCTGTAGTTCCTGCTATCACAGTGGCACTATCACCAACGGCTTCTTTTACAGATTTAAATAATTCAAGTTTTTCATCCTCATTCATAGATGGAGATTCACCAGTAGTTCCTCCGATAAGTAATCCATCAGAACCAGTATTAACTAAAGCTAATGCAAATTCTTTAGCTCTTTCAAAATCAACATCACCATTATTAGTAAATGGTGTAACCATAGCTGTAATAAGTCTTCCCAAATCTTTCATAATTTACCCCTAATTGATCTTAATTAAGTCTCTTTTTATCATTGATTCAAGAATTTGTAGAGCGTTCAAAGCTGCCCCTTTTAATAAATTATCGCAACTTAACCATAAATTAATTTCTCTATCATTATTAGGACTTTTTCTTATTCTTCCTACAAAAACCTCATCTTTACCCTCGGAGTAAAGTGGCATAGGATAAGGCAAGTCGGTACTATTATCCAATATTTTAATACCAGAATAATTACTTAAAGAAGAATTTATATCCTCAATACTTACATCTCTATCAGTAGAAATACATAGAGATTCAGAATGTCCAATTTTGACTGGCAC
>Ga0114933_10003078_pt1 | contig 16600 bp, 31 predicted proteins | sample 4SBtaG_FD_89691 | JGI IMG/M metagenome (GOLD analysis project Ga0114933, IMG submission 89691) | Deep subsurface microbial communities from Kolumbo volcano to uncover new lineages of life (NeLLi) - 4SBTROV12_W25 metaG | ecosystem: Environmental > Aquatic > Marine > Volcanic | place: Kolumbo... | reverse complement strand
TTTTACCAAGATATTCTTTCAGTAGTTTTGGGTGAGAGTTGTCTGGAACTTTCAATACATCTAAAGTACCATCTTCAAATAGTTTAGTCGCTTCGTTCTTGAATAGTGTTTCCAATCTTGACATTCTGTCCATCCAATCATAATAGTTCTGGTCATTGAAGTTACCTATGTAACCTTTGGTTTCCACTATGAAGTTTGCAAGTAAATAGTCCTCAACACTTTGTATGAGGTGTGAGTTGTACTTTCTACCTAACATCACAAACCACACTCTGTCTTTTCTTTTCCAGAACGAGTCTCTTGATACCTTCGTCTTACCATTGAACTTTACAAAGTCGTAGTCACCTTTTCCAAAGTGAGCCTTCATCGCACAGTAAGTCAAGTAGATATCTATTGATTGTGACATAAACTATATCGGTAATTTTGCCTGATTGGGTAGATAGTTCAAATCTCTTGCGTTTGCTTCTATCTTATCTTTTAGACTTTTTGATATGAGTCTGGTTACTGACTCTGGTTCTAATTCTTTTGTTTTGCAGTATTCTAAAACTGCGTCCATGTGTGTTATGGACTTTTCTTGTGCCATCTTTTCAATCTCAAGTGAGAACGTCTTTGTATTTTGCATATCAACTCCATATAAAAAATGTGGGATTAACCATGATCCCACACGCACTTATTAAGTAGTGACCCTATTCTGTGGTGGGTTTCTGTTTCCAAGTACCCACCGAACTCAGTACAATTAAGCAGCGAGTGCGTAATCTACAGGTGCAAAATCATCGTTTGCATTTAGAAAATTGACCAATAACGCAGTCATCCGATAGCTCTCCACTTTTCTATTTAACGTCAGTCGATCCTATTTCACCCCCATCATAAACACTCGTTTGGTCGCCACACCAGATAAATCCTAAAATGTCTTACCATTCATGTGTCGCTCGACCTATGAAGGCGTTGTACTGGACGAGTGTTTATGGTGGAGGTGTTGGGTATTGCACCCAAGTCCTGTCCATCTTTCAATCCGTATCAACGAACTATACTTTATTTATACACGATTCGTTTAAGTTTGTCAAGTGTTATTCTACGATGTTCTTTTTTATTTCTCGTAATACTATCTTGTTTAGATTGGATTTATCAAACCTATCATATCTAGTGCAAAGTGATTCTTGAGGTGCCCATGTGCTAGATGTTCCACACACACGCAGTATTTTATGAAGTTCATCAATCATTGTAAACTGAACAAACTCGATATCATTCTGTGTGTCAAAGTGAACATATGCAAAGTGTTCACCTTTTTTAAATTCTATTTTATCTGACTCTTGCCACAATGTAATCTCAAAGTTGACAGCTCGAAACCATTTAGAAATATTAAAACTACCAGGCGTTACTCTACCATATTTCATGTGGGGACTATTAGAAAAATATGGTGAACTTAAAGTGATATTCACATCTTCCTCAGAGAAAAAAATATATCTATAAGATGGTATGAAATTCATACAATTTTTGAATGATGATGGACGAGTTTCTATGTCAAGATAGTGTTTACTATCTGGAATTATATTTTGATCTTTTAAAATATATTTTGCATCAAAGGGGAATATTATCGGTATTATTCTTCTTACCAAATTAGAAAATGATGGGCACAGAAACACATTATCTAATCTTGATATATCTCTATTTACATCTTTTCGTAAAACATCAAATAATGTCTGTGGTTGTTCATGTAGTATCGTCCAATCTTTATCATCATCCCAAACTGGAGCCCAGTAAATTTTTGTTTTCATACTTTAATACTAAAACTTGTTCCACATCCACATGAAGAGTGTGCGTTAGGGTTATTAACTGTTAAGTAAGAACCACCAAATTCTTTTATGTAGTCCACAGTGCAACCAAGTACAAACATCTCTGCCATCTTATCTAACACTAGTATATTATCTATCAGAGTTCCTTTATCAGTTGTGTTTGTAGTTTCCCACTTATATTCGAAACCAGCACACCCACCACCTTTGACGGATAATCTTGCGTAGGAATCCTCTGACTTAGATACCATGTCAGTTAGATAATCTTTTGCATTTTCTGTTAGTGTTATCATATGTTATTAGTCTTTATATTTCCCTCTAGAAGTTCTTTTAGTAGTTTACCAGAGATACAGTATCCTTTGTCTGGTCGTAGTTTACCTTCAAAATTCATCCATGCAGTTGTAAAGTATTTATTAGGGTCTGACTCTAGTTGTTCTAAACAAACTTTTTGTGTATTATATGGTTTGTTAAATGCAAATAAATCAGTTCCTAACTCTGGATTTGCAGTAACCATTGTAACTATTATAAAAAACTTATCTAACATCAAAAACCTCTATTCAACCATTTCATGATAATATTGTAACCAACCATTCATCATATATTTGTCACCCTTTAATGGTGGGTTACCTCTGTGTGTATGTGTAAAATATGCTGGACAAAAAACTAATCTTCCCATTTTAGGTTCAACTCTTCTACTTTGATACAACCACTCTGTCTCACCACCCTCTTCTACATCATTCAAATATAACATGACAAGCATAATTCTAGAGGCTGATAAAAGACCTCCATGTTCACAATGCCAGACATGATATCCCTCTGATGGTGATGTCTTTTGAATTTTCATATCTGGATTGAGTTGGTGTCTTCCTACATCCTCAAGCATACCATATTTTCTACAATAAATGTCATAACATTCCCACATCGTTTTATTAAATGTTTGTAAAATTTCTAAACACACAAATGTTTGTGATGTTTGTTTACTAGCAAATAAATCATTCGCCATATAGTACATTGTGTTATTTGCTTGTTTAGGAGTATATCCATGATCAACTCTTTTCACAGTTTTGTTCATCTCAGCACTAATTTCAAAAGCATTGATTAAACTGTCGCAATATTCTTTTTCAAAAACATCATCGAATACACCAATGAAGTCATTAATATCATATTTCATTAAATTCCTCCAATACGTCATCTAACATAGGTAGGTATGTGTGTTTAGTTCTTACAAACTCTTGCACCACACCATCTTCGGTTACCACCAGAATTACAATCTGTTCAATTGGTTTACCAGTGCGTTCTTCAAACATCTGTGCGTATGCAGATGCTTGTATGTAATAGTTTTCATTCCACTCATCACTACGTTCTTTAGTTGATGTCTTGAAATCTATTATTGATAGTTTACCCTTGTACTCTGCAACACAATCTACTCGCCCTGCGACTTTGTATTTGTCTGAATATAACCCACACTCTTGAGCATGAATATTGTCAACATTGTCCAAAGTTTCTTTTGCGAGTTGTTTGAATAGACAGTACGCAAGGAATTTCTTTTTATGTTTCTCTTCATCAAAGTCATTGTTTAAATAGTCCTCACACATATGGTGAACAGCAGTTCCACGATTTGCAGCCTTTACTGCAACGTAGTTTGCAACCTCATCACCAACACGTTTTCTCCACTCAAATAAACCCTTTTTATTTCTCACTGACAAAACTGTAGTGATAGATGGATATAAGTTTCCATCTGGGGTTTCATAAAATCTTTTCTTATCTATTGTCTGAGTTTTTAAATCTTCAAGTTCAATAGGAACATGACAAAATGTTTTCATATAAAGTTCACCCATCCTGTTATTATATATTTAGTTTCATTTGGTGCATTCACTCCATAATGCATATGTGTCCAACCAGCAGGCCAAATGTAAAAGTTACCAGTAGCTGGTTTCGCAGTAAAATTTTGATGCATAAAATGTGTTCCACCACCATCTTTTATATCATTTAAGTAAATCATCCATGCAAACACTCTTCCAGTATTTGCTCCATCGTGTTCACAGTGAACATGATGATAATGTTGATTTGGTTGATATTTCATAATTTGACAAGAAGGATACACTTCCCATTTACTTAAACTTGTATCAATGAGAGGAAATTTATTTTTATATTCTCTCAATGCATTTTCAAGAGTATTCTCTAAACCAAAACCATTTGGGTTAGGATTGGTGAAATCTATATCTAAAGTGATTTCTAGATTATCTAATACTGTAGACCCCGCCCCGCCAGGATATTGGAGGTGTGAGTTTTTTTCAAAATAGTCAATAATGTTGATGCAAGATTGTTTAGGAAATGCATCAACCATCTCAAGAATAAATTGCATATTATATCATTTTTTTCGCAGCCGCAGTAGTCTCTTTGTTTCTGCGAGTCCAACCCTTTCCAAATGTTTTAAAATGTTTCAGTTTTTTGTAATATGCAAGTCGGTCTTTTTGGTAGTTTTCAATCGCACCTTTTAGACCCTCTTGTTTTACGTAGGTTTCTACTGCTCGTAGAGTTGCAGGCCCTATCGCACCATCTGCTGTTGCGCCTATCATCTTCTGTAGATACTTTGCAGCCCTACCTGTACCAGCGTTCACACCAAAATCAAAAACGCAAAGGTCAAGACCAGAAGGTAGTTGGTCACCCTTTACACGATTCCAGTAGTTCTTCTTATAGATGGGTGCAACATCTGAAACCTGTAGTTGTTCCATCTGATCTAAAGTTACTGTCCTACCAACCCACTCTTCATATACTCTTTTAGTGACACCTAAATTAGTGGCACCGCCTGGGTCTTCTGGATGGTTTACATAACCGCCTTCGTGATGTAATATCATCTCTAAACATTGTTGATAATTTTTTTCCATTAGTCTTCCTCTCTAATAATGTCAGTAATACTTGAATTAAATGCTATTACTATTCTATCTTCAGTTCCCTTATACATAGCCTGATAGTGACTTAGATAAGATGGAAATAAAACTAACATTCCATCTCTTGGTTTTATTCTTACAGTGCTAATATTATTTAGGTATAAATTTCCACGATCTACATATGTAGACCTTGTTGGATTTTCAAATACTGTATGCCCACTATCGTCATTCCCAGATTTTATATAGTATATTCCACACCAACTACATCTTGGGTGTATGTGTGGTTCATGCATACCATTAGTTTTTGTTATATGATACCAACTTTCATTAAAATTTATTTTGTAGGTATGCTTCTCCATCTGTATGTGATTGACAGTTTCTGCCACGCAGTTTCCAATCCATTTACTTGTCTTTTTTATAATATCGTTGTCATGATGAAATAAGTTAAAATCTGACTCAATCAAATTATGTTTAATTTTAACTGCAACTTTAGACTCAATACCTTTTGTTTCCAAAGACATGATGTATGATTTTAAATCATCTACTATCTCTGTATTATGATAATAAGCTATTGGAGTTGGAAAAACTGATTGTACACCCTGTTCCACTACTCTACTCCGATACCTAACTTTGTTTTCTGTATCAGATAGTTTCTCACAAAACCAGAACGCACGATATCACCTATATTGAACTCCACACAATTAAACTCTTGCATCTCCTCAAGTATTCTAAGAAAATCATGCAGACCATTCTTTTCTGATACTTTAGATAAATCACTCTGCATAAAATCACCACAGAACATAATCTTTGAGTCTTGTCCTACTCTGGTCACTATGGTATCAAGTTCGTGGAAGTTTAGATTCTGACACTCATCTACTATGATGATTGAGTTATCAAATGTCAAACCTCTGAGGAATGATGTTGATAGAAAATAAAAACTACCCTGTTGTTTCAACCTATCATATAACATTGAGAACGCTTGTTCATTTGCTTGTTTGAACATGAACTTTACCATGTTCTGATATGGAACTTGATAAAGTGCAGCCTTATCTTCCTCATCGCCAGGAAGAAAACCTATCTCTCTTGTTGGTATAAGTGAACGAACTAATACAACTTTATCATATTTGGTGTCATCTCGCAACACTTCAGCTAGTGCAAGGTAGAGTGATATAAATGTTTTACCTGTACCAGCACTACCAAACATGAATTGATGTTGACCTTTTGCATAAGAGTCAAATACTAATTTCTGATTGTCTGTGATTGGTTCTATTTTTACTAAGTCTGTATTTGTAATATCTTTCTTTGCCATGATAATCCCATTTTATTGTGGGGGAAACCGACCCAACTGGCTCCCCCCTGTGCAAACTCTCCATGAATTAAATTGAAGTATGCACAGTAGTATTTATGTATATACCTATAGTTTAACCTTACTCATATTCTGTCCACCATCTTTTTTTAGTAGACCATGTTTTTTTGCAACCTCTGTTACTTTTTTCTGTGCATTACTACCACCACTACTAAACCTATCTGCAAGTGGGCTGCCTGGATGTTTATCTCCTATCTTACTAAAAACTTCTTTCATACCACCATCCATTTTACCATCACCTTGTTTAACAATGTGGTCACCTACTAATGCTGGTGCAGACAATACCTGTTCAAGACTTTCATTTTTTAACATATCTTGTAATTCAGAGTATGTGCAGAATACATCTTTTTCTGTGCCAAACTCTTTATTTCGTATCGTGTAAGTCGGCATCTACTTTCCTGTGACCTCTGGTATTTTATCTGATAGATCAGGCATGACTCTTTGTTTCAATTCATAGTTTTCTTCTGCAAGTTCTTTGATACGAATCTGTAAACCATTGATACATTTTTGCATCTCATACATCTCTCTTCTAATTATGGAATCAGTCGTTGTTATTCCCTCTCCTAGTTTACTTGTAAAGTCGAGTTCTAATTGTTTTTCCATTTCTTTCTCCTTTTTAAATTTCCATAATATCCAATCATAATATCTTTCTGGTTCTGAGTCATTCATATTGTTATAAGATCTTTATTTTCATAATCACCAAATGAACCTGTCACAAAATAGTTTGTCCCTAAAATTATTCTTGGTGAGTCATCTTCATTAGGTAGTGCTTGGTGTTCACACCAGCCAGGAAAGATTACTATATCACCAGTTTTTACTGATAGATTAATTGTTCTTGAATTAAATATATTCTGTTGCACCACATTGTATGATAAGTTATATCCCTCTTGTATTCTACTCACAGGCATCTTGATCTGTAAATCACCACTATTTGCTTGCACATAATATACACAACTAAAAACTGTATTAGGATGTATGTGTGAGTGGTGTGCATCACCTTTATGATTTACTGCTGTCCAACTCTGCGTGAGATAAAACTGATTTTCTATCTGTAAATGATTTACAACATAGTCATTAAATACAGTAAGTATATGTGTCTTGAGTCTTACTAGTTTTTCATCATCTAACACCTCTGCACTTTTAGAAATCGCATTACCTTGTTTAGATAACGCTTTACGAAATTCACCATCTACTATAACTGACTTTTCTTCATCTGTCAAGACAAAATCAGTTGACTCTTTGTAAATAGGTAATGCATGAAAGGGTATCAGCTCACTACTCATGCTGGTACTCCTAACACTTCTCTTCCATCAAATCTATTATTATACTTTCCATTCTTTCTGTTGTAATGAAGAAAAACTTGTGCGTGATTGTTTCCTTCAAATGGTTCTCTCCAATGTTCTAATTCACAACCCTTGTATATAACCATATCACCTCTGTCTGTTTCTATGGGTATCTCATTACCATACCTATCCTTGAACCATATAGGCCATGAGTAGTGTGAGTCATAACCAAGACACAATGTCAAAGATATTTCACAACTTTCTCTATCTGTATGTCTTTTGAGCTCAGATCCTCTATTGTATAGTCTATAATAAGAATATTGTGGAACTAACTGTTCACCTGTTATATCTTGCAGTTGACTAACTTTTCCCATGAGTAGTGTATCAAATATTAAATCTCCGTACATACTAAAGTCACCTTTACTTTGTGAATCATTAAAAGTTCCATACCTATCATCTCTGGTTACTGACAATCTCTTTTGTGCGAGTAAAATGTAACCATATAATAATGTGCAGATATCTTCGCTAATGAAGTTCTCTACCTTTATCCAATCCTTATTCATTTTCTCTCCACAACTTTCTCATTCTCTGATATACACTATCACTTATAACTTTATCTCTTACCTCTTTGAATATTGTCGCAGACTTTGCTTTTGGTGATGTCAATGCATCTGGTTCTTGTGGTTTGACATTACCCTCTGTATCATACTTCTTACCATCTTTATGGTTTGCATATCTACGAGCTCTTGTAAATCCCATCTCTAAAAACTTACGACACATATCCATACCGATAAAATCCTCTTTGTTTTTATATTGGTGATATAAATTTAGGATTGTGAGAGATGACTTTATTGCTTCACTTGGTGTTTTAAATCTCCAGTGTTTGCATATATCGTCTGTGTAAGGGCGAACTAAAAGAACACCTTGTTCACCTCTACCAATTCGATAACGTGTGTCATTAGGTGTGAACATGATATTCTTATAATCTATATTGTAATCAAATTCTTTCATACTTTAAACTTCATATTGCCTGATATAGTTATTCTGTAATCATCACTTGTATAAAAAGGATAAACCTCATGCATTTGTTTTGAACTAAACATCAACATTTTACCTTCAAAACTTTTATCAACATCAAGAGGATCAACAATAAATCCACCACATGAGCCTGGATTGAGAAAAGTAAACTTTGATGTGTGGTTTCTGTTCTTTGAATGAGTAGAAATATTTGGATAACATAACTCTTCATCTTTTAAATCATATGGTATCTGCACGAAAATTACAAAAGATACGACTCCAGAGTGGTCATGTGGTGGATTAAATTCATATTTCTTTTGATAATTTACCCATAAATGATCTAGATACAATGGTCTATCATCCGACATAACATTCATAGATTTCCATGACTCATAAACGGACTGATCACAACAGCAATTTAATATATAATTTTCAAAATATTGTGTATAATTTTTAATTTTATATTCTTCTTTTATATGACCTAATAATAGGTTATTGACACATTCACCTTGTTCTTTTGCTTGCACAACCCATTGTTTCAACATTATGAGGATATCTTGGGGTAATTCAAATGCTGACACCATGCGCCAAGACAAATATTTATTTGCATCCTCATAAATTAATTTTTTCCAATTTGTCATTTGATATTAACTTTCATGCGGCCCAGAACCAATGTGGAACTTGTCTTTTTGTCCACTTTGCAAATCTTTTTTTCTCTTGTATGTAGTAGGTTCTATATGCATCTACTGAGTCTGGTTTCTTACAATGGTCAGGCATTGCTTGAGGCATCGTAGTCAAACCACCCTCTTTGATATTCTTTGGTGGTGTTACTAATAATCCTCTGAGTAATGCATCAGTAGAGTGTATTTTACCATATCTAAACGTATACTCATCACATAACTTTTCAAATAGTTTGTATAACCAAATATAGTTTGCAATACTTTCTCTCGCCCATACTGCACTTGGGTGATTAATATGTGATGCTTTGTAGATAGTATTCTCTATATTCTTGTTTGGGTGTTTCCATCTTCGTATTCTACGCCCTATCTTAGTTCTACCCTCATACTCATCACCATCTAGTATTCTATGTGCAGTAGACATCAACTGTGCATATTCTATTATCATCTTGACAACGTGTTTGTCACAATGCATCTTCGCAGATATCTCTGGGTCTTTATGTAAGTAAAATATATTCATCAGTTATAATTTATCCCCCATGCAATATTGATTCTTTGTTTGTTTGATTTGTTTTCTAAAACTTCATGTGGCACCCAACCTGGCCATATCACTAACATACCATCCTCTGGTTTTATTCCAGTTTTTCTTGTGTAGGGTGATTTAGGATTACATTGTAATAATAGGTTTGCTGGATTTGAAAACACTAGATTGCCAGTTTCCTCTGCTTGAAGATAGTAGATGCCTGCCCATGCATCATCTGTATGTGTGTGTAATACATTCTTTGAACCCACTTCATTTACGTTTGTCCATATATTAAAGTCTCTATTTTTGCAACCCTCAAGAAATGATTTAAACACTGGATCATCTTCAAAGTAAATTTTATTTGCATGATCTGATAGTTTACGCATTTCATCATATAACCACTCCATGTCATAAGTTGCATTTGATCTCCAACAACCATGATTACTACCACCTTGTGTTCCTCTATTATCTCTTTTTGCTTGGAGTATTTGTCTCTTCAAATTTTCTCTTTGTTCCTCAGTTCCAACATTTTCTTTGACAAAAATGTCTGAACGAAACAGTGGTAACATTTTATCCATTACTTTTCCCACCTATAAAATATATGCTTCTCAATTCGAGTCGTTCTCTTTTTTGTCTTTGCCCATGAGGGTCTAACATAAGTTGCATGATAGTGAGTTGCACCCTCTGTAACATCTAATTGTATTTTATTATAGTAAACAATAAATGCAACGTCTTGTGCTTTTCTCCATGCTTTCTCATTTTTAGGAACATCGGGCTTGCCGTCACAGTACCAACTAAACTGACATCTATGTTTGATTGGATATTCTTTTTCTGGATCTTCCCAAGATGGTCGAGTTGGCCCTTGTTTGACTACCTCGCAAATTGTATTAGGAAATCTATCGTCTTCAACACGATTCATAACTACTTGTGCTGTTGCAATCTGACCTACCAATGATTGGTTTTTCGCCTCATGATAGGTGTTCAATGCAAGACATATGAACGCTGTTTCAATTAACATTGTTGTACTCCTCTAGTAGTTTCTTCTCTAATCTAAATGCCTCTATTTCGTAAGGTCTATCTTCGTATGCAACCTCTTCATTACTTATTGCGAACACATCACCACCAAACTCTTTCTTGATATGTTGCTTGATATGAACAAACTCATGAAAGATTGTGGTAAGTAAATCTTGTTCTGATAGTTCTTTGTTGACTCTGATGATGTATGATCTATCATCTGCATCATAACAATCGCCATCTGCGTGTAAATCTTTTACAGACTCAATCTCAATCTCGTCAATCTTGTGTCTAGGTAACAAATACGACTTTGCGAACCAAAGAGCATCCTCAATGGTTCGTTGTCTTTTCTTGTTGGTATTTCTAAAATCTATAAACATATTCTCTCAATTACATTTATAGTATACAGTGATTCGTTTTAATTGTCAACTATTTTATCCATACGAGTGATATTAGTTATTGGTAATTTATCCTCACCATATATCTCTTGTAGGATTTTAAATTCTTTGATTGTATTTTCTGCAGCCTGTGCCTCACTGTCACCCTCTGCAATGAGAAATGTATCCTCACCATCTACATTCTTGTAAAATAATTTTGTCTTGTGTTTCATATTGTGAACCTCAAATTGAAACTTAAAACCACTCTCTCATGGTCTGTTTCGTTTACTGTTACTTTATGTGGTAAAGTGGAAGGAAAAAACATCATGGTATTTTGAATAGCTCTGAATGCAACTGAATTACAATATTCTTTATTGTTTGTAATATATGGAAATTCAATATTAAAAGGGTTGTTTGTCAGAAATACTATCGTGCCTTGTTTTTCGTCATTTATTGATTTTACATAATATACACCAGATATAGAATTTTTATTAAGATCTCTATGGTCATGAGTACCCACTAGTTGATCTTTGGTTTGTTTATTAAACCAAGACATGTATAGTTTTATCTCTGAAAAATTTATATTTAAATTATCTAGATAATTCGCACAATTATTTTCAATGTATTTTGTTACATAATTATTGTCTCGTAAAATATTATCTGAGTGTTTAAATGTGGTTGGACAAGTGTCATTATCAGGCATCCAATTATTTTTGAAATAATTATTTTTTTTACAATCCATGTACAAATCATACACTGACTCTATGAAGTTAGTGTCTCTTATTTTCACTTCATCAACAGGTGTGCAAAATAAATTGTGTAACATTATTCTCTCTCTACGACCTATATGACTTTTGAGTTTTGCGAGTTTGAGAGAGGTACGTCATATAGGTCGTGTTCCTTTAGGACAGGTATAAAGGCCCTGTCCAATTTATTTCATACATACCATCTAACACGTTACCTCTCGCAGAGTTAGTGGCAGGGGCAGACCAACCAGCAGGTTTTAAAATGTCACCCTTCTTGAATTTTTTAGTGTCTTTTTTCACGACAAAACCCCAACATGAACCGCCTGGAGTTCCACCATTACCCATTGCAATTTTTATATATTTTGCACCCTCTTTGACAACAAACCCATTGATGAAATCACTAACCATTTTTTTACCCACGCTTGTGTCTAGACCATCACCATATCTCTTCTTGTAGTCTGTGATTGCAGACTCAATTAGAGTTTTGATACCATCTTCTAGGGTTACTGCACTTTTTTCAACTAATACTGTCATAATTTATTCTCTCTCTTTTATTAACTATACTATCAATATACATGATTCGTTTTCATTTGTCAAGTATTTTTTTAAGATCTGGGTCTGTGCCTTTCTTAAAGTGAATAGTATAATCACCAACTTTTTCATCCAGTAACATACATCCATCTAATACTAAGTAAACTTTTTTTGATGTTTCATTTTTAATTTCTGCTGGTTGATTAATTGGAATATCATTTTGCACTATTTTATTATTATGTTGTTCAGTGAAAGATTTTGTATCGCCTTCACTTATGTACGCAGATGACCCTTTATTTACACATATGGCTCTTACATCTCCATAATGAACACCAACATTTGGTAAGTTGCAAGGTTGGTATTCTAAATCTCTGAGATATTCATACTTCTCCCTTGATGCAAGTTTTTTGAATACCTCAATAGTCATTTATTTTATCTTACTCTCTAATATGCTGATGCGACTCGATAGGTCATTGATAGATTTGTTCAAGTCATTGTTTGTCGGTGGACTATAGGTCTGTTGATGTAGTTGTTTTATTTTTTTGTAAATTGTTGCAAGCATCTTGAATTGGTCATTGAAACTAATACTTTTACCATCCTCAATGTCTTGTATTAATTTTTCCATTTCTTGTTCTGACATCATGACATCACCATAAAATTATCATTCCAATTAAACGCTTCACATACCACGTTTGTAGATAATCCTTTATATACTTGGTGTAACTTTTTATCCTTTGCATTTACTAGAAGTTCTGCTTCAGACTCGTGCAGACCCTCTAACAACTGAACAAACATCTGTTCTTTTTTCCATTGTGGTGTTTGACCATCACCACCTTTTATAAAATGCCAAAGTTGTCTAGACTCCGTTGCAAGTGTGGTATGTTCAGTTCCAGCTGGTGCTTCGTTCTTTGAGTATGGAACTTCACCCTCTGGTAAAACCCATTTGATATTTGGGTCAAAAGATGACTTTAGAACTGACCTCAACGCTGGTGAGTTGTGTTCTCTAAGTATCTTGACCTTTTGGTCTTTTGTTTTTGCCTTATGCACTTTGTCAAGGACTTCTGAAAATAGTAGTGTTATTCCTGCCATTTAAAATTCTCCAATGTTTTCAGTTAACTCTTTAAGTTTATTTTTCATAAAATAATTTAGGAGTTTACTACGATCACCATGTGGTGCGTTTTTATATTCTAATCTAATTTGATTTTTGAGTTCCTCTGGTGTTCTTGACAAATCAATCAGAGTTGAGTTTCTTTGAAAGTTTCGTTTCACTTCATCATTCCAATCACTTCCACCACCTATGAGCCAAGATTGAATTTTCTTTCTACTCAAAGGTCGTTGTCTTAGTCCATCTATAAAAGTGTTATCTGGTGATAATACATTTGGTACACCATCACTTGTATCACCTTTTAAGATGTGTTCTTTTAAATATGTAGTCGGATTGAAACCATTGACATCTTTTTTTGTGATAGGACTCCATTGTTTTACATTTGGATATTTCTGTAGTTGAATGAAGTCTTTATCTCCAGAGATAATCATTATCTTTTCATCTCTGTTTTCTTCACATAGAAAACCTATGATATCATCTGCCTCTGCACCGAACACTTCAAGATATTTGTAAGGAAAGTTTTCTTTAATCTCGTTTCGTATCTTGTTGAGAGTTCCAAAGATGTCATCCCAATTTAGATCTGACTCTTCTCGACCTTTTCTACGACTGGCCTTATACTCTGGATAGTAATCTCTTCTCCACGAATGTTTTGAGTCCCAAGTAAGAACCACCTCACCATACTCATCATGATGTTCCATTCTATACATACGAATAGAGTTAAGTATCATATGTCGAACCATACTCTCATCTATGGTTTTACTATTATTCATTTTCAAGTTCATCATCAGATTTGCAACTGCAATCTGGTTCATATCAATTAGTATCATTTTTTATTCACATAATAAGCGTTGAAGCTCATACTCCTTCTTTCTCCATCTACGTCAAAAGGATAAACTGAGTGTTTTAACCATGATGGAAATACTAACATCTTTCCCACCTCTGGTCTAAATGTTAATGTATCACTTCGTAAATCTTGTTTATCACCTTGCATAAACTGTATTGCACCACCAACTGGATAGTGGTCTTCTGCTTCCTTCTCAAAGAACTGATCCATACCCTTTGGAACTTTTAAATATATAACTGCTGATAGATGTCCACTATGTTGATGCCATGGATTATATTCACCCTTGTATTGACTTACTATCCACGATTGACTTATGTTTATATTCTCATTAGTGGGATGTAAGTTTCCATGTTTAGGGTGATGTAATATCATGTTTCCTACATATGCACAACTTTTACTAATCATATGTTTTAGATAACTCACACAAGAGCCTCTGAGAATATTCTTACAGTAATCTCCATCATCTTTGTTGACTATCGGTATCTGCACCTCTTTGTGAACTTTACCTACAAGATGATTTGACCAATCCCATTGTGCAGATTTTTTATCATCACTTAAAACCTCATCGCCTATTTTGTTTACTATGTCGATAAATTTTTGTGATACTTCCATTTCCATTATAGTAGGACTAAATGGTTTATGGAACTTGACTTCACTCCTCTTCAAAATCTTCCTCCAAATATTCTACAAGTTCTGCAACTATATCAGCTCTAAACTTTGTGTATATATCACCATCATCTTTACCTTTCATTGGTAATATGATATGTGAAACTAAATCTGATAGTGGATGTTCATATCCTAATTCTTTATATAGGTATGCTTTTAGAGTTTCATTCATGAAACCAATGTGTCTATAGAAATCTTTTGATGATATACTCACATCATTTTCTTTGAGTATTTGTATCATTGATACCATAGCATTTTGAGACAGATCATCTATCGCATCCATCTCCTCTTGTATGACTTGATCTCTGGTCTTACCTTTGGGAGTCTTTTTAGACTCCCAAGGCCCTATGATCACATTACTCCATTGTTTTTTATCATCTACCATTTAAACATCTTCATACTTATCATACTTAATTTTACCCCCTACACGTTCATAGGGAAACTTACCATTCCATTTTGAACATCGTGGTTGACTTGTGCATTCTCTACAAAAGGGGACATTTACTGCTTCACCATCTTTTCTGATTACTTGACCATCAAAGGTATAACCATTTTTATCCCAATTGAAATATAAAGATTTAAGTTCATGTCCATTGAGTGAATATCCATAATCCCTATTCACATATTTTTCGAGATCCTCCATAGTGCTAAGTTTATCAACAATCTCTTGTGGTATCTCTGGATAAAGATTTTTATGCCAAAAGTCTTTGATTGATGGGATTTCTTTGTTGTCTGATTTTCCAAATGTTATCATATTATTACAATCTGAAGAGTTCAACCAATTAACTTTTGCCTTATTACGAATCGCACCAACAGGACACTTAACCATACAATCATCACAATCTATACAACGATTCCACATTTTAGTATTATGTCTTCTAGATGTCGGTATATCTACAATTGTGTTGTTGATACCTATCGCAGTAAAGTGAACATCAAACCCAAACCTATAATCGTATATCAAACTATTACGAGCTCTCACTCCTAGTCCTGCTCTTAGTGCGGCCTCCTTAAAATTTGTATACACAGGAAACCAAGACTTATATGGAGAGTCATCCATAATTTCACACGCACGATTATAATGAGTGTAATCCCAACTGTGGCCATCATTTGATAATATCAGACAATTAGTTAAACCACCAAAATGAATACTATTCGTAAAGTCTGCACCATAGATATGAGATTTATGTTTAATCGGCATAAGAGAAACTTCTAAGAGTTCTTGTTTTGTTATCATACCAACGTGCCAAATCTTTGGATCAAAAAAACTTTCTAAATATTTGAAAGATATCTCCTCTTCATTTTGACCAAGACTAGAGTAGTCATAGTTTGCAGTATGTCCACCAACATATTTTACTACCTTACTATTCTCCATTGTACTTTCTTTTCCTCGTACTCACCATAGAAGTTGTCAATCCAATCACCATGTTTGAGATAGTGTTGCATATTTCTGACGTAACCCTCTTTACTATGGAGTTTTGCTTTTGCACCTTTTACATCTCGTCTGACTTCACCTCTAAGTGAACTGATTTGTTCTTTGGTGCTCTTAATCCACGACCTCACATTTTTCAAACACAGTGGATGGTCGTCTGGTCTTGCAAGAACCTCTGGACAAATGTTTTGATGTTGTGCAGGCCCCTTTGCTTCTCTCGCCTTTGCAAGACGTTCAACTGCAGCCGCCTTTTGTTCTGGAGTCATTGGTTTACGTCTACGTTTAATTTTTACCATAATATTTATACCTCTCTAAAATATCAAATTCAAAATTGGAACTCC
>Ga0114933_10003077_pt1 | contig 16603 bp, 12 predicted proteins | sample 4SBtaG_FD_89691 | JGI IMG/M metagenome (GOLD analysis project Ga0114933, IMG submission 89691) | Deep subsurface microbial communities from Kolumbo volcano to uncover new lineages of life (NeLLi) - 4SBTROV12_W25 metaG | ecosystem: Environmental > Aquatic > Marine > Volcanic | place: Kolumbo... | reverse complement strand
TTCAGGTTTCCGGAGTCGCTCCGCTCCCGACTGGAGCGACACGCCTGGCCGGGCAACGTGCGTGAGCTTCGCAACGCGGTGGAGTCGCTCGTCGCGCTATCGCCACCGGAGGCGCTCGACGTCGACCTGCTCCCGGGCGGCAGCGACCCGCAGACGACCTCTCGAGCCACCCTGGCGGTGCGGCTCGCCGCCTACGAGCGCGGCGTCTTGGTCGACGCCCTTGCCGCCGCCCGCGGCAACCGAACCGAGGCTGCCAAGTCTCTCGGAATCGGTCGCGCGACACTCTACGAGAAGCTGGACAAGCACCGACTCGGTCGCGACTGAGGGAGGCACGGCCGGCTCAGCGGCGGAGCCTTCGGCGGGTGAGGAAGAGCCCGAAAAGGAACGCGGCGATGGCGGCCTCGAACGGGGGGCGCCCATTGGCTTCCGGACCGACGAAGCAGCCACAGCCGCCCTGTCGAATCACGCACTCGCCGGTCATGCAGCGCCCCATGGGGCAGACCGTCCCGTCGGGCTCCCACGCCATGTCGCAGGCTCCGGCGCCATCACACATGTCCGCGTGGTTGCAGCTCATCTCGCTCGGGTCACCGCACATGGTTCCAGCCGGTGAGAAGCCTCGGTCGACGCACATGCCCATGCCATCACAGGAGTCGTCCTCGAAGCAGGCTTGGCCCAGGTCTCCGCATGGCGTACCTTCCGCGAGGTCGCGCGCGTTGCACGTGCCCGCCGCGTCACAGGTGTCGGGGCCGGTGCACTCGCTGTCGGTGCCGTCTCCGCAGGCGGTGCCTTCGGGGGCGAGCCCTGCGTCGGCGCAGGCGCCGACCCCATCGCAGGTCTGCATCCGGCACGTCCCGGGATCGCCGCACTCTGTTCCCGACGGGCGGTCGTTGGGCAAACAAGCGCCCGCGGCGTCGCAGACGTCGGGCCCGCTGCAGATTCCGTCGGTCGGGTCACCGCAAGCGGCGCCGGCGGCTGCCAGGCCGTTGTCGACGCAGGCGCCGGAGCCGTCGCACGTGTCGTCGAGCACGCAATCGACCCCGAGCTCTCCGCAGAGTGCGCCGGATGCGGCGTTGTTTGCGGCGCACGTGCCAGCGCCATCGCACGCGTCCGGAGCCGTGCAGTCGTTTGCGGTGGGGTCCCCGCAAGCGGTGGTTGCGGCCACGAAGCCGCCGTCGGTGCACTGACCCGCGCCATCACAAAGGTCGTCCACGAGGCACGCCACGCCGGTGTCGCCGCAGGCGCTCATGGCGGGCTCGTGGTTGCTCAGGCAGGCCCCCGATCCGCAGGTGTCCGGGCGCGTGCACTCGGTATCGGACGGGTCACCGCAAGCGCTGCCATCGAGCCGGCTGTCGGCAGCGCAGCTGCCGAGGCTGCCGGGCGTGTTGCAGGCGTTGCACTCGCCGCAGGAAGCCGTCGTACAGCAGACGCCGTCGACACAGTTGCCGGGACCGGTCGCGAAGCAGCCGTTGCCTGCGCAGTCCGCGTCCACCGTGCACGAGCCCCCGATGGGCTGCGCCAGATCGTAGTGATGAACCGTCCCGGACTCCGTGTCCGCTCGGGGGGCGCCGATGAGCGCGGTCTCGTCCGAGACGAGCGCGACCCGGCCGACGTCCGCGACGCCGACAGAGGTCACGCTCGGCTCGAGCTTCTCGATCAGCGTCCATGTGCCGCCGACCCGCGCGAACACGTAGGCGGAGCCGTCGTCCGGCGTGCCGACGATCACGCGGTCACCGCGCAGGTCGACCGATTGACCGAAGCGCAGCACGGAGTCGCACGGCTGCAGGCGCTGTCGCTCGGTCCACGTGTCCCCGCTGCGCGTGAACACGTAGGCTGCGCCGTCTCGCCCGGCCGGCGCCCCGACCAAGAGGGTGTCACCCTCGATCGCGACCGAGTGGCCAAAGAAGGAGCTCATCGAGGCGTCGCTGGCCCGCAGCTTGGCCTGCAAGGTCCACCCCGCGTCGAAGGTGTAGACGTAGACTGCCCCCGCATCGGATCCGAAGGTGGGGTCGTTGTCGTCCGGCGCCCCGACCACCAGCGTCGTTCCGCTGATCGCCACCGAGTCTCCGAAGTGATCTGAGCCCGTGGTGGTCTCGGCGCCGTCGAGAGTCGGCAAGAGCTCCGGCGCCTGTGTCCAGATGGCACTGCCGCTCGGGAGCATCGTCCCGTGCCAGGGGTAGACGCTACCGGCGGAGCCCCCGGTGACCGGCAGGCCCGCGGCGTCGCGGTGTTGATGGGAGGGGGAGCCGAAGGCGGCGATGAGGCCGTCGATCGCGGCGCTCTGTGCATACCTGGCGCTGCGCCTCCCGGCGCTCGGACGGTCCCGATCGGGCAGGAGCTGCGCCTCCTGGATCCAACCGGAGCCCGTGTCGAAGAACACGTACGCGACGCCCGAGCTGTCATTGTCGTTGTCGGCGTTGACCCTGCCCACGACAGCCCTCGAGCCACTGATGTCGACGGCGTTGCCAAACGAATCCCGCGCGTAGTCGAGGTCTTGCCGAGGGTCCGTAGGGGAGTCGGTCGGCAGCAGCTTTGCTTGCTGTATCCATCGTCCCGTCGCGTCCAGTGCGAAGATGTAAGCGGCGCCGGCGTTGGAGGCTCGCTCTCCTTCGTTTTCAGAGCCGATGATGACGGTCGCGCCGTCGGCGGCGACGGCAAAGCCGAAGGCGTCACCGAGCTCGATGTCGTCGGCGGCGAAGCTGCCGCGCTCGGTCGAGAGCGTCGGGTCGATGACGAGGGGGTAGGAGGCGTCGCGGTCATCGACCCTGAGCACGATGGCGCCGCCGCGTACCTCCATCCAGGACGGGAGCGGCTGCCCGGCGTCATCGTAGGCGGCCAGGCCGCCGTAGGTGAGCACCGTGTCGCCGTCCCTTTCGAGACGCACGCTGAAGCCATCGTCGGCGAGCACCGGAGTCAGATCGCCGGCGATGCTCATCTCGAACGAGAGGGATTCATCGGCCCCGGCTGGGCGTCGCCGAACGACGAAGCCATGCTCTAGTCCAGACGATACGTTGACGTACCACTCGCTGATCCCGCCCGGGCGCTCGATGCGCAGCAGGTTGTCTTGTGAACGTCGAGGTCCGACGGCGGCGCCGACGGGCCGCAGGTGTTCACCGCGCCCCGCCGCGACCAACGCGATGCTGCATCGCCACGGCTCGGCGTCGGCGCTTCCGCTCAGGGAGATCGCGTCTCCTGTGGTGATCTCGAAGCGCTGCGCCGGGTTGAGGGCCGTGCGCAGCCCGCCAGAGCTGACGAAGGCGTAGGCGTCGGGGGCCATTCGTTCGGCACCGAGGAGAAAATCCGGCAGCCCACCGAATCCGCCGTCCGGGTCGGCGAAGGTGCTCCCGCTTGGCGCCTCTGGTGGTGAGCAGCTGCTGATGACCAGAAACAACAAGCACCCGAGCGTCTGGTGTCTACGCCACAGTCCGACCATCTGAGAGCTCCTCTCGCCAACGTGAATCACGCCTTCAGAGTGAGCATCCTGGGTGGGATCTCCAAACAGGTATCGTATCCGTTTTGGATACGAACGGCGGTTGCTGCCGTCGCTTTGGTTTCTGAAGAGTCAGTCAAATGCACTTGATTTGGCCGCTTAACGGCGACTCGGGTCGGGCTACGGTGTATCCGAAACCGCTGATAACGCATTTCCTGCGGTCGTTTGGGTGGCTGGGCCGGCTCGGCTGAGGCGGCGGGTTTCAGCCTTCGGGGAGCTTGGCCAGGGGGTCGGCCAGCTCCTCCATGTCGAGCACGTGATCGGCGTCGGCGTCGCGGAAAAGATGCAGGCTGCGCTCGACGTCTTCTTCGATCACCGTGAGCTGAGCCTCGTTCTCATCGGCGGAGATGACGATCGAGCCGTCGGGGCGCTCGACGGTCACCCCGAGCGCGACCCGGGCCAGCAGATCGGAGACGTCGACGCTGAGGATGAAGCTGCGCTCGTCCGGGCTGACCGCGAAATCGGTCAGGTTCGCGTCGAGTCGGTAACGCATGGGGTTGCGCGAGATGATCCGGAGCGGCTGGCCGTCTGCGGTCGTCCCCTCGATGACAAACGCGGCGCCCGCGAGCTCCGCGGGGGCGCCCTCTGGCAAAGGAGCCGTGCCGAGCGCGTAGTCCACTTCGAGGCGGCAGTACTCGGCGTCGGCGAGGTTGACCTCGAGCACGTCGCCGGAGACGAGATCAACGATCAGAGGGCCGCTGACCTGCGAGACGCCGCTCGCGGCTGCGCACTCGTCTCGGCTCACGAAGCGCATGCCGCCGATGACGACCCACATGTGCTCGACCACAGCTCCGGGGCCCACGGTCCAGAAGCGGTCGTCGGTCGTGTGGGCGGTCAACGCCAGGGAAGGGTTGCCCGTCTCGGTGACCGTGCACGCGCCGATCGAGAGGAGCGCCAGACATGCCAACGCGCGTTTCATGAGTCGTCCTCGGTAGATCGGGTGAGCGGGAACAACTGCATGTTGAGCTGAAGCACGCGTTCTCCTTCGTCCTCCTGAGCGAGCAGTGCGATGAGCTCCTTCCGGAAGCGTTGGACTCGAGCCTTGATGCGACGCAAGCCGTCTTCACCGACCGTGAAGGTGAGCGATGAGATGTCTCGCTCGGCTCCGGCGGTGAGGTCCAGCGACTCGGATGCTCGCTCGAGCATGGCTCGATGGAAGTTCGCGATGTGCAGGCCCCGGGTCTCGGGTCCGGTCGTCACGACGGTGTCCACCTGCCGGAGGGCTCCGTCGGCGTCTTCCTCGAGCATACCGAGCTCCATGAGCACGTTCAGCGCCCGCTCCGCTTGCACCCGACCGATCGGCGGGATCATGCGCTTGGCGATCCACTGGGGGTCGGGTCGGAAGTCAGCCTGAAGCACCATTTCGCGGATTGCGGGCACGTACCAGGTCGCGTGATAGGCGGCGTGCGCGAGCTCGAGCTTGTGGGCCTTGCGGTAGCCGCGCGACCCCGTGAGCCGCTGATACGCGGCGTTTCGCTCCTTGGTGCTCGAGGCCTGGTTGAAGCTCACGAGGTCCGAGAAATAAGTCGCTGCGTCACCCTCGAGGCCCATCGCGTCCGCGTACCGAATCGCCATGGCCGGTGTGAGGTTGCGTTCCCCGTCCGTGACGCGCTTGAGATGGTTCGGCGAGCGCAGCCCGACGCGGCGGGAGAAGGCCCGGTAGCTGAAGCTCCGACCCTCTTCCTTCTTGGCGACGTAGTAGTCGCGCAGCAGCGCTCGGAAATCGAGATAGTCGAAGACGTCGATGCCACCGGCGCGGGCCACGTCCTTGATGGTGCGACTGGCCGGAGCGGTCTTCAAGTCAATAGCGTATCCTGGGCGGATACGCGGTCGCCCCGCATTGGATGAATAGCCCAATGATTCCGGATGCGCCGTATCCGCTGTGGATACGCTTTTGGCCGAGAACGCCGACCTACATGCGGCGGTAGCGAACACCGAGGCTGCGGCCGCCGGCGGCGATGCCGCGGCCTCGCCACGTCAGGCGGCCAGCGAGATCGAGGATCTCCCAGCCGACCGGCGAGCCGAGCGCGATGCAGGCGTTCTTGTTTCCGGCTGCCATTCCGTGACCTGTCGCGATCATCGCGTGCACGAGGGTGCCGACGTTGAAGAAGCCGATGAACGCGCCCTGCGGCACCTGTCGCATCTCGCTGGCCGAGCTGATCGACTTGTCCGTCAGCCGGATCACGTGTCCGTGGCTCCCGGTCGTGATGGCACCACCACCGCCGCCGCCGGCGAGGCTCTGGCAGTGCTGAACCGCGTCCCAACACATCATCGAAGAGAGCTTCAGGTAAAGGTCCCCCTTCGCCGTCGCCGCGTCCCTCGCAACCCTTGCCGCCTCGTGTCCTGACATCTCGCCCCCAATCGATTGAGGCGGCAGCTTAGGCGGTACGCTCCAAGAGATCGAGAACCGGTGGTTTACAGGTCTTCGCCGCTGGTCCCCTCGAGGTTCAGTGGCCGATGCTGGTGCGCTTCAAGCGCCGACCAGGGCGTCGATGCGACCGCCCTCGAGTCCGGGATCGCCAAAGTCTTCCACCGGGGCGCCGTCGCCCGAGGTGCAGCCGACCGCCGTCAGCACGGTGTTGAGCATCTTGTTGACCGGCTGAGCGTCCACGTCGACGTACTGCCCGGTTCGCAGGCAGCCGGCTGCGTTTCCAGCGATCAACCAGGGCACACGCCTGCCGCCGTGCGGGGGCCCGTTGCCCAAATCGTTGATCCAGCACGCCGCGCAGTCGTCCAGGAGCGGGCCGCCATAGGGCGACTCGTAGGCCATGAGCTGGTCGAGCAGATGCCCGAACATCTGAAGCTGCAGGCGGTCGATCCGGTGGTGAATCAAGTCTGCGTTCGGGATCGCCGTGCCGTCCGAGCCGTCGCTCTCGATGCGGTGGGAGATCCAGTGGAAGCGCTGCTGTCGCACGCCGTCGATCTCGTACTGGGTCTGGTCGTTGCCCTCGCCGATCTGCAGCGTCGCGGCACGCACGGCGTCGCAGGAGAACGCAAACGCGATCAGCGACATGTGGTGTCGAACGACCTGAGGACGCACGTCGTTCCCCTCCGGATCGGAGACGCTCATGATGTCGGTCACGAGGCCCGGGTCCAGCTCACACGAGAGCAGGTTGAGCTCCATGTCGCGGATGGCCTCGAAGTGTGTGTTCAGGCGGCGGCGGTCGAGTGAGCCCAGTCGACGATCGTTGCGGAGCGTGTCCAGCTGCTCCCGAACCAGGTCGTTCACGCTGTTCTGGCGAGCGATGATGCGCTGCTGAACCTCGGGCGGCATTCTCTCGAGCCCCATGAAGCGCATGTAGGCCGTTGCGGGAGATCGTTCGGCGGGGTTGCGGTCGCTCGGGCCTCGCCACGAGAGGGCCTCGGCGATGTAGGCGCTGCCCGGCCCGGCCATCACGGTGTGTGGGTCCTTGCCTGGGTGCAGCTGCTGCGCGATGCGCCAGTCCGCGGACTGCCCGAGCGCCTGCGGGTTGTTGCCGTCGCCCTCCGTCACCCGGGCGCCCGTGAGGCACTGCGGGATCGACTCGGCGTGGCCGCAGCTCGGCGTGCTGAAGGGGCGGTCGATGCCTCGCACGATGTTGAGCCGCGGCGCGAAACGCGCCAGCTCGCTCACCGCGCGGTCGCCGTTCTCGTCCCGCAGGACCGCTTCGGTCAGCGGACCCGGCGTGCGTGGCCAGAAGCGCTCGGGTTCACTGCCGGCCTCCCACTCCTGCGCGATACCGTTGCCCGCGCGCACAAACGCGGCGAAGCGAGGCCGGTCTTCGGCCGCTCGCGCGACGCGGGGCGCGAGGCTCGGGAGGAAGGGCAACGCGACGGTGGCGCCGCCGAGCCCGATCAAGAATCCGCGCCTTCCGATCTTCTTCATGGCGCCTCCATCAGGTCTTCGAGCTCGATGTCCGTGCGGGCAAGGAACGCATCGCTCGTGACGAGCGCGGCGATCAAGCTGCGCAGATCCAGGTCCTCCTCTTGGGAAGATGCGCCGATGCGGCGGACGAGGATGTCGTCGGCGCCGGTCGTGCGTCGGCCGTAGAGGTAGCTGAGCCAGTGCCGCGAGTAGCAGTTGTGCACGACCGTCTGCTGCGCGAGCACGCCGGCGAGCTGCACTGCGTTGTCGTAGGCGATCGGGTCGTCCTCGAACGCATACTGAGCCGACGCGTCCACGGGCAGTTCGTTGTCCTCGGCGCGCCAGACGCCGAGCGGGTCGTAGTGCTCGTACGCGAAGCCGATCGGGTTGATCATCGTCCCGTGGCAGCGCGCGCCGCAGGTGCCCGGACCGGTGTGACGGTCGATCCGGTCACGGAGGGTTCGCCGAACTCCGTCGGGTGGCGGGATGGGCGGAATGTCGTTGGGCGGAGCCGGGAGCTGCGCGCAGATGAAGCGGTGGTTGATGAACACGCCGCGGTGGATCGGGTCCGTCGCGGTGGCGACCGCGTTTCGAGCCAGAAAACCGCTCTGTGTCAGCAAGCCGGCGCGCTGGCTCGGGTCGAGGTCGATGCGCACGAAGGCGTCGCCGCTGACCGTCTGACCGTAGACCCGCGCGAGGCGCTCATCCGCGTAGGTGTAGGGGCTGGTCAGGAGCGCTCGGAGGCCGCCGCCCTCTCCGAAGACCGCCCGCACGAAGTGGCCAGGCTCCGCCATCATCGAGGCGGGCAGCTCGGGGTCCCACGCGTCGAAGCCGGTCCGGTCGATGTCCGCGTACGAGCGCGTGTCGAGGAGTTGATCGTGGAAGCGTACGACCATCTCGGTCGCCCGATCATCGAGCAACATCCGGTCGACCTGCTCGTCGAGGCGCTCGGGTTCAGAGAGCTCGCCCGACGCGGCCGCATCGAGCAGCTCTTCGTCGGGCATCGTGTTCCACAGTGCAAACGAGAGGCGGCTGGCGATCTCGTAGTCGTCGAGCGGGATGCGGCCTCCGCTGAGCTCATCGCTGAGCTCCACGCGGTAGAGAAAGTGGGGCGACTGCAGCATCGCCATCAGCACCACGCGCACGCCCGCGACGAACGGCTCTAGATCGGGCTCGTGGGTTGGCCCCGTCGTGAAGAGCACCAGGTAGGCGTCTTCCTGCTCGGTCGTCAGCGGCCGCCGGTGCGCCCGCAAGCCGATGTGCCGAATGAAGGCTCTCGCGCGTTCGGAGTCGGTGGGCAGATCGTCGGGAACGATCCGCGCGAGCGCGGCAGGATCGTCCGTCACCTGCGTCGCGAGTGCCTCGGCGGCTCGCTGGTAGTCGCCCCAGAGCACCCCGCCCACCGAGAGCTCGGCGCCGTTGTTGTCGAAGACGCCGGTGGTCGCGTCGTCCAGAAAGGCGGCCGAGAGCCCGCTCGGCGCCGGAAGCTGCAGGATCTGCTGCGTCGCGTTTTCCCACTGGCGGTGACTCAGGCGTGGCACCCGCGAGGCGGGGGCCGGCACGTCGCGACACCGACCGCCCTCGCACTGGACCGAGCCGCTCGGGCCTAGCGGGCCGCCGCGGACTTCACCTTCACAGCCCACCAGGGCGAGGATGGAGAATAAGAAGAGGCAGCGCACGGGCCGTAGCGTAGCAGGCGTTGCAGAGGATTGACGTAGAGCAAAGCCCGACGGACGATTCGGGGCATGGGGCGATGGCTCGCGTTCACTGTGATCTGGTCCGCTCTCGGCTGTCAGCCGGGCCTCGGCGAGTGTGATCTCTCGGGGGCACGCGAGGTGGTCTTCGTGGCTGCGTCCGACGCCGACGTGACGGGGGTCGGCGGCCTCCCCGCGTTCGCCGGGCAGGCGCTGCTGATCTCCTCGTGCGGCCATGGGAGCTTCTGCCATGCCCCAGGCATCGAAGGCGGTGGTCGTCGTGGGGCGCCCATTGGCCTCGACTTCGACCTGCGCCTCGCGTGTGACGAGCGCTCAGGCACCGGCGACTGCACCGACGAGGCGGTCATGGCGCTCGAGCACCAGCGGTTCCTCGCTTTTCGAGATCGGGAGATCATCTGGGAGAGCGTCGCTAACGGCACGATGCCTCCCCCGCCGAACTCGCGGGCCGTCACCGACGTGAGCGACGATCCGGTGCGCCCGAACTACGTACGGGGCGACGGGTCGGCGCTCCCCACCCTCGAGACCGACGAGGGGCGGGCGATCCTGCGCAATTGGCTCACCTGCGGTGCACCCTTCGTGGCGACGGCGGAGCTCGTGCCCTTCGGACGCAACCCCGGTGACTGGTGCGGCGACGTCGGACCGGTGGAGCGAGGAGACGCGCGAGGCGACTGCCGCTACGGAGAGCCGGTTCAGATCACGCCGCCCGAGCCCACCTGGCCGGCCATCTACGAACGCGTGATCGGGCCGCTCTGCGGCCAGAGCTGTCACGCCGCTGAAGCGGACGAGCGCTTCGAGAGCGACCTCGACCTGAGCGACCCGACCACGGCCTACGACCAGATGGTTGGACGCACGGCGCTGGGCGCGTTCTGCGCAACCGAAGGCCAGGCGCACGTCGTGCCGGGCGACTCGGCCGCCTCTCTGCTCATCCAGAAGCTCGAGGGCACGCAGACGTGTGGGGACTCGATGCCCCTCAACGGCGCGGTTCTGCCTCCGGACGTGGTGGCGCCGATCAGGGCGTGGATCATGGCGGGCGCCAGCCGCTGAACGGGGGGCTCGCCGGGCGACGATAGATCCACCGCGATGTCCCCGTTTACGCGTCACAGTTCAGGTGCGGGAACTCCCCATCGCGAGTAGAATCGCTGGCCGGTGGAGGTGATTCAGTGAGTTCATTGTTCGAGCGGCTCGGAGGCGAGGACGCGGTCGCGGCTGCAGTGACGCTCTTCTACGGCAAGGTGCTCGCGGACGACCATGTCAGCCCGTTCTTCTCCGACCTGGACATGGGCAAGCAGATCGACAAGCAGATCGCGTTCATGACGATGGCGTTTGACGGCCCCAACGAGTTCACGGGCAAAGACCTCGTCACGGCGCATGCCCCGCTGGTTCGTCGCGGCCTCGACGATTCCCACTTCGACGCGATCGCGCGTTGCCTCGACGAGACCTTGAAAGAGCTCGAGATCGCGCCTGCAACGATTGCCGAGGTGCTCGAGGTCGTCGAGGGGACGCGCGAAGCTGTGCTGGGCCGGGCCGAATGAGCGAGCTGCCCTTCGATCATGTCGAGGTCCGGTACGACGACGGTACAAAGGACCTGACGGTTCACCAGTTCCGCGAGATCCGCCTGAACCACCGGGTCCGGCTGCTGCTCGAGGGCAAGGTCACGTTCTACAAGCGTCGAGACGTGGTCTCCGCAGCGCTTGCGCTCAAGAGCCTGGCGGAACAGCGGGCGACGGCTCCGTCGTAGCCCGACGGAGCCGTATTTCAGTCCGCGACCAGGCGTACCACCAGCGTTGCCTCGACGGCTGGACCCTGCGGATCCGTGGACGGCCGTGCGGGGCAGCTCACCGAGATGTTGCGACCATCGAAGTGCATGGCGGTCGGCCGGAGCTGGCAGCGTGTCATCTCATCATCGTCGACGAGGTCCGAGTCGAAGAGTCGGATCGTGATCCCCGATCCGCTGGTGAGGCCGCGAGCCGGCACCGCGTCGAGCGCCCGACCCAGCCAGAAGGGGGTGAGGTCGTCGTTGTCGGTTTCGGTGCGACCCGTGTAGCGATCGGGTGAGTCGAACACGGTCGCGACGGCGTAGACGTCGGGGAGACCGCCGGCCGTGTCCCAGGGCACGCCGGACGGCGTGACACTCGGCACCGTGCCGCTGACCACGATCAGGTCCCACCGCGACGTCGGGTCGGCCTCGCAAGAAGAAGCTGCCCCACAGACGAAGCTCGACCCACAATCGACGCACGCCGCGCCGCCGACGCCGCATGCGTCGGCGAGCGTCCCACCTTCGCAGACCTCTCCGTTGCAGCAGCCGGCGCAGGTGGCGGCGCAGCTCACGTCGACGCACGAGCCGCTCTCGCATCGCGCCTCCGGTCCGCAGCCCTCGCACGCCAATCCTCCGAAACCACAGGCAACGTCACTTCCCCCATCGAGGCAAGTGCCGTCCGCACTGCAGCAGCCGCCGCACGTCAACTCGCAGGGCAGCTCACACACGCCGTTCACACAGGTCTCGTCCGAGGCGCAGATCTGGCACATCAGGCCTGCGCCCCCGCACGCGAGGTCATCGCTCTCGCCGAGGAGGCAGGTCTCGCCTTCGCAGCAGCCGGCGCACGTGGACTCGCAGCTTCCCTGAGGCTCACAGCCGCCGTCGACGCAACGCTCGTCGACCCCGCAAGCGATGCAGGCAAGGCCACCCTGCCCGCAGGCGCGTTCCTCACTGCCGAGCCGACAGGCGTCGCCCTCGACGCAACCGAGGCATGGATCGACTCCTGCATCGGGGTCTGCTGCGCCCGAGTCTGCGGACGCAGCCCCGGCGTCTGCGCCGGCGTCGGTCTCGAACGCTCTTTCCGAGGGACAGCCTGTAAGCAGCAGCACGGGGAGCGCGTTCATCAAGAAAACGTGTGTCATCCAACGTCGTTTCATCGGTCCTCCAAGTGACGTTGGATGTGAGTCAGTCGTTTGTTTTCAGCTAGTTACGCTTGGTTATTGCCCATGACACGACCTTACGAGAGCCGCTCTGCCTCCACCGTCCACTCCGACCCGTCGGTCCCGCCTCTGCCTCTGCCGCGAAACCTCTTCTTCGGCAGAGAAGAGGAGCGTGAATCTCTGGCCCAGGAGCTCGCTCGGTCTGACTTCTTTGTCGCTCTGGTGGGTCCGCCCGGTCACGGGAAGACGCGGCTCGCGCTCGAGTTCGCCCGCGGGGAGGCTGAAAAGGGGGTGGCGGTGCTCTTCATCGACCTGACCGAGGTGGCGGGCGCCGAGGATCTCGCGCTTCGGCTCGCGGACGCGGCCGACCTCGCGATCTCGGACGATGCCTGCACCGACACGTTCTGGACCCAGGTGGGCAAGGGGCTGCACCAGAGGGGAATCGGGCTGCTCATCTTGGACAACTTCGAGCACCTCGTAGAGGCCTGCCGCGAACCCATCGAGACGCTCCACCGAGGCCTCGAGCAGACCCGTCTGCTCATCACGTCTCGGGAGCGCCTGGGACTGCGAGCGGAGCGCCGGCTGCTCCTCGAGCACCTGCCGTTGCCGGGCGAAGACGCCGCCGCGATCGACAACGCCGCGATCGACAATGCTGCTATCGCACTCTTTGCCGACCGCGCAGGCGTGGTGACTCCCCCTGACCTGCGCTGCATCGCCCGCATCGTTCACCACCTCGAGGGCAACCCGCTCGGCATCGAGCTCTGCGCGACGCGCGCCCAGGTCATCGGGCACGCGGCGCTCCTTCGGGAGCTCGAGAAAGGCATGGACGTCATCTCCGGACGCCATGTCCCGGAGGCTGCTCGCTTCCGCTCGCTCTCAGGGGCTCTCGAGCACTCGTGGTCGCTCGCGAGCGAACCCGAGCGGGCGGCCCTGGCTCGCTTCTCGGTTTTTCGCGGGGGGTTCGATCTCGACGCCGCCCGTGCGCTCTGGCCGGACCGCTCGGAGTCCATCCTCGACATCCTCGAGCTCCTGCGCGACCGCTCGCTGCTCCGCATCTCCGACGCCCATGCGAGCGCAGGCCGACACGCGCTCTACGAGTCGGTGCGTGAGTTCGCGGCCCGCTTTCGCAGCGATGAGCCGGTCGATGTCGAGGCGCTGCACGCGGCCCATTTCCTCCAAGAGCCGGTAACCGTGGAGGCGATGGTGACGGACCCGTTGGCGCCCGCCGAGTTCGAGCGTCGCCTGGCCGAGAGCGGCAATCTCCTGTGCATTCATCGAGACGCCATGGCGGCCTCTCCGCCGCGCGTCGACCAAGCCATTCAGGCGCTCCTCAGGCTGCGCCCGCTCTACCTGGCGCGCGGCCCTTTCGGGGAGATCGCGGCCATGGTCGAGGAGACGCTCGCCGCCTGCCCAGATCGAAACGAGAGCGACGTCGCGCTCGCGCTCGTGATGCTGAGTGAGCTCGAGGCCCGCCGGGGTCGCTTCGAGCGGTCGGTGGATGTGCTCGAGCGTGTGCGCGCGCGGCTGGGGCAGGATGAGCCGGTGCTCTCGGCCTACACCCACATGCTCTTGGGAAGTCGGCTTGCGTATGTGTTTCGCCGCACTGAGGCGCTCGAAGCGTTTGCGCGCGCAGAAGCGCTGACCGTCACCCTCGAGCAGCCGGCGCTCGCCGCACGGCTCCATCAGGAACTCGCCACGCTCATGATGCTGCTCGACATGCCTGAGGCGGAGCGCAAGCTCGAGAGCGCCCTCTTCTACTTTCGCCGCTCGGGGAGCGTGCGCGGTCAGTCACAGGTGCTCGGGTACCTGGCGGCTTGTCGGCTCTCGCGAGGTGCCCTCGACGCGGCGGAGCAAGCCGCGCGCGAGTCAATCGCGCTCTGTGCGCCCCTCGGAGACCGGCGGTGGACCGCGCACGCGTTCATGGTGATCGGCTGCGTCATGCGCGAGCGAGGCGCTCTCGGCGAGGCGCGCGAGCGACTGGAGGAGTCGCTGGAGACGTTCCGCTCCCTCGACAACCACTGGCTCGAGGCGCTGGCGCTGACCTTGCTCGGAGAGCTGGCGATCGAGCGTGACGATCTGGTCGAGGCGAGCCGGGCGTTCGAGCGCGCGCTCGAGCTCGAGCGACCGCGCGGGGACCGCATTTCGATCGCTTGGGCGCTGGCCGGCGTGGCAACGGTCTCAGCCCGAGAGGACCGCATCTCCCAAGCTGAGCGGGCGCTCGCGGAGGCGATGAAGATCGCCGAGCGGCTGGGCTTCCGTACGCTCATCGAAGCCGTGGGCCTCCGCAGAGCCGAGATCGAGATCGCTCGCGCTCGGAGGCTCGCTGCGGACGGTGATCGAGCCGGGGCCACCTCCACGCTCGCCGGACTCGACCTGCGAGAGGCCCAGCGGGGCGGGCAACCTTATGCGGTCAGGGTGACCGCCCGTGTCATCGCGCGCGAGCTCGAGCGGGCGGGGGGGGCGCTCTTGCCGTCCCTCACGCTGGCCGAAGATGCGGCGTGGTTCGAGGTGGGGAGCGCGGCACGGGTCAGCCTGGCCCGGCGTGCGGTCCTGCGTCGTCTCTTGAGGCGTCTCGCCCTCGAGCGGCTCGAGAGGCCGGGGGGCTGGCTGAGCACCGAGGCGCTCTTCGCGGCCGGGTGGCCGGCCGAGCGAGCCATTCCCGCGTCGGCGGCCAACCGAGTGCACGTGAGCTTGAGCCGGCTGCGCAAGCTGGGGCTCTCGGACTTCCTCGAACGTGGCGCGGCGGGGCTCCGGTTGCGTCCAGAGGCGATGGTTTCGATGCGTCGACCGCGAGCACGCGCCTCGCGGGCTTGAAGCGATCAGAACATCTCTACGACCGGGTCGAGCTCCTCGAGGTGGGTCATCAGCTCGGCAGCTGGCATGGGACGACCGATCACGCCCCGCAGCGCTTCGGGGGCCTGACCGTCCACTACGCGGAGGCGTGCGCCGTCGTCGCCGAAGGTCAGCTCGAGCTCGTCATCCTGGTCCGCCGTGGCGCCTAACGACGCACTCGCCCACGCAGGCGTCGGCGTCTCGGCGTACTGTCCGTCGGCGCCCAGCGCGCCGCATGCCAGCGACGACTGGGTCTCGCTCTGTCGCCGTGTGGTCAGGCGTCGGCACGCTGCGGGGGCGCCGAGCGGGCAGAGCACCGTGAACCTCTCGTGCACTGTGGTTGAGGAGCTGCTGTAGCACTCGACGTCCGCGTGCTCCGAGTCGTCATCGGGCGGGGACACCTCGACGTCTTCGTGCCCCGAGAAACTCACGGTTCTCGCGTCGAAGCGCAGCCATCGAGCGCCGCCGGATTCGATGAGCCGAACCTCGCCGGCCTCGAACGAGGAGAGGTCGCTCATCTGGTAGTAGCGACTGCCGAGCCAGTACGTGGCCGCCTCCGCCAGGACCAAGCCGCCGTCACCGGGGTACGCGACCATCAGGTGATAGACCATGTCGTCGTTCATCTGCGAGCAGTCAGCGCGGATCCAACCGGCGGTGGGGTCAGAGCGCTGACGCGAGGTCGTGAAGCCAGGGGCCTCCGGGCAATCATCCGACCCCTCACACGTCGCGGAGTCGCCGCATCCATGGGCCTCGAGGAGCGCGACGAGACCCTCCATCGTCGACACCGATGTTTGACCGGTGGACCAATCGACCGTCGCGGAGAGGGCGTCAAAGCGGCGGCGCACGATCGCGTTCTCCCGCAGGCGGAGCGATGCCCGGTATCTCCGCACGGCGTCCGGGATCTCGCCCCGGGCTTCGTGCACCCGACCGCGGTTGTAGAGACACGTCGCGGCTGTGTTCCGCACGGCGCTCGCCACCATCTCCGGGGGCCCGAGCATGGCAAGCCCAGCCTCGAGGTGCTCCTCGGCCGCGTCGATCTCGGCCGCTCGCTGGGCGACGTAGCCGCCTTCGCAGCGCAGGGAGGGCGAGCGCGGCGAGGCCTCGATGAGTTCTTCGAAGATCGCCCACGCCTCATCGATCTCGCCCTCGTGAGCGAGCCGTCGCGCCTCGCGGCGGCGGGTCCGCGCGGCCCCGATCTCAGCTTCTGTGCGGTGCGTCCGTGGCTCCGCGGCGGGCTCGGCCGGAGGCGGGTTGACGGTGTCACGTTCGTCCATGACCTCGGCCTCGTGGGCCGCTCGAGGGGGAGCGACGTCGGCCGGCTGCGACGGCTCGCGGGTTGCGGCGGGCTCCGCGACCGAGCCACACCCGAAGAGTGAGCAGAGCAGCCATCCGGCGAAAAGAAGAGGGGCGCGGGCGGAGCGACCTCTGGGGTGGAGGTGAACCGGAGCCGACATCGTCTTCTCCAAGCGGCGGTGCCCCGCTCTCATGGTGAGCCGAGTTCCATGGGCTGCGGCGTCGCCTCTTGGTGGGCGCGCCCGAAGCGTCGACTGATGTCGGCGAGCGTGACCGTCACGTCGGTGTCGTAGGCCACGTAGAACGGGGCGAAGATCGGGTAGAGTTCTTTGTAGGTCGCGCAGTCGTCTTCGTTCAGGAGCGCGCGATCTCCGAGGCGATCGACATACTGGTCGAAGAAGCGCCGCAGCCGGTGCACGTCGTCGATCGTGCGGGCGGGCGATGCGACCAGCGCGTCACGGAGTCGTTCTGCGTAGTAAGCGCTCTCGGGCAGGTCCTCGAACGCGACGAAGAGCG
>Ga0114933_10003076_pt1 | contig 16604 bp, 20 predicted proteins | sample 4SBtaG_FD_89691 | JGI IMG/M metagenome (GOLD analysis project Ga0114933, IMG submission 89691) | Deep subsurface microbial communities from Kolumbo volcano to uncover new lineages of life (NeLLi) - 4SBTROV12_W25 metaG | ecosystem: Environmental > Aquatic > Marine > Volcanic | place: Kolumbo... | reverse complement strand
TCATGTTCAAAAAATTCTTTCCAGGATTCGGCGCAAGCCACTGCTTCAGACGTTTCGGCCAGAGCAGTCAGAACATCCTGATTCGCAAGCGAATGCACCCCCCGGCCGGTGAAGAACACGGAAACCGCGCATGCTTTGCGAGAGCAAGCGTGCAGCATGTTTCTGAGAATTTTTTCGCTATCCGGCCGTGTGACTGTGATGAGCAGCATCAGAGATACCCCACCGGCCACATAAAGAGCGCACCCGGATCCCGATTGAGGTGGCTTACAAACTCGGCCAGTTGTGCCGATGAAACTCGCCCAAAGGGTGCTGGCTGCAGGTTTTCCAGCCGAACGTTCCCAACGAAAAGCACCCGCCGACTGAGAGCGCCCGCTACCCCTTTTCCGGTCAAATCGACCTGAGCACTATTTATTAATCGACCGACCCGATCCTGGCCAGCAAGATAAAAGACCGCCGCCATGGCATCCCGGGTTTTTTCGTCATCTGCGTAGATGACGACCTGCTCATCGCCTGTTAAACCATAACTTCCTAGCAACCAACGGACATCCCTCATATTGGCAAGGCGGCCTGATGGGTTCAAAACGCGATCGAGCGAAAGACATAATGCGCCAGCGCGCGCAGCCTTAAGGCACGCCGCGACAGCACCCGCATCTACGAACACGACCTCTGCGGGAGCATTGAGAGACGAGACTGTGGGAATCAAATCATCGGCCAGGATGGTGTGCGACTTTACAAACGCTAGGCCCGCGATAAGCGTGATAACAACAGTCGCGAGGAGATGGCACGATCCTGTTTTCATGCTCGACTCAACTCCTCACCGACTCAACAACCGCCGAACTGTCGCACCCTCGCCGCTGCACCTGCCTGCAGGGTAGGAGGATTCTCAAGATAATGACTCAACAGGTCATACATGCTGACGCCTTCCAGCACACCCGAGAGTTCAACTTCAATGTCATCCTCAAGCGTCTTGCACGTTGCCGCATCCGCCGCCATTGATGCAGGCACCATGGCTGAGGGCATTAAGGCCATCACCAGTGCGAGCGACAGCGCAATAGAGGCGACGCAGAAAATGACTCCGGCTCTATTCACTTAAACGTCCGTCCGATGATGGATAGAGCGAAGAAATAGAACGCAGCGACAAACGCACAAAGGTGAATAATAAGAAGAATATCCATGGCTAATTGAGAAAATGCTGGACAAGTTCCCGGGTGGAGAGACACTTGCCGGATTCGGGATGTTGGACACTGTGTGCGTAAAACGGCGCGCCGTTCTGGCTGAACCGCAGACTCGCAGGCGCAGCGCTCGCAAGATGGAAAAAGGCTGCCGCCCCGCCGAGAACAATCAGCAGCACCAGCACGGCAAACTGACGCCCGGCGGTCACCCCAAGAACTTCCTGCAACACTCGAGGCCTTGCATCTTTGCGTTTTGTGTTCTCGGTTGAATCATGAACATGAGTGATTAATCCTTGCGAACCAGGACCTGCCATCCCCGGTCCTGGCGCAGAGTCTCGACATGCGTTGCACCGATTTCGGGACACATGGGCGGAATCGCTTCCATGGAGGTCGGGTTATCAATAAGCACCGCAACCACATCTCCGGCGCCGGCTGAGCCGACGGCTTTTCGTGTCATTAGCTGTGGTCTTGGGCACGAATCCCCGATGCAGTCAACAGTTGCCGTGACGGTGACGGATGAGCCATCCCTCAGCGCGACCGATACACTGCCGTTATCCTGTCCTGCTGCTGAGTCTTTTTTCTTTCCAAATAAACCCATCGTCAATCCTCAATCGTTGACCTGACCAAATTAAAGAGGCTACCCGTTGATTTCGGCAGCCCCAATGCGTCGTGGCTGCGCTTGTTTTCCGAGCTCCATACTGTTTGCCATCTGCCGAATACCTGGCGACCTCAGCTAGTCGCGGCCGAAGCCGCTTCCCGACGCTTGATCGCCCGGTACAGCCCATACAGCACCGCGGCCTGAATAATGCCGAAGAAAATCGCCGGGATGCCGGTCTTCTCCTGCAAAGTCTCTGCGTTGGAGAAGCCAAACTGCAGTCGCTCTACCGACAACTCACCGGTCATCGCCGATGGTGCCGGAGGCCAATAGATGTAGGACCAAATCAGAGAGAACAGGAACATGCCCACGAAAGTGAAGATCAACGCCCATATGGCGCCGAAATTCCCCTCCCCGGCCTTGACCCACGTCGACACCGTGCAGGCTCCTGCCAGCACCATGCCTGTTCCAAACAGAAACAACCCGAGAATCTGATTGACCCCGACATCAAAGCGCATCGGATTGCCTGCGCCAATGGAGATGAACGCGGTAAACCCGATCGTCAGGATCATCATCGCAACCAGCAGCGCTTTGGTATTGCGGAATGTCTTGAAAAGCATGGCATCGCGAAGCGCTGCCGTATTACAGAACCGGGAGCGCTGTACCAGTAGCCCCACCACTGAGCCGAAAACAAAAGCCACAAGACACTCAGCAAGCGCAGACATCAACCGCCCTCCAGCACACGTTTATAGATGAGCGAGCCAAACCAGGCGCCAGCCAGAATTCCGCTGATAGCCAGGTATCCCCCCAAATTTAGCTCCGGCGTCAACCCAAAAAAGGTGCTTACGTTGCAGACAAATGCAAGGCGGATACCGATGCCCATCAATAATCCACCGACCGTGATCATGACCCACTCAGAAAGGCGCTTGGGAAAGCGCCAGAAGAATTCTTTGCTGGCAACAGCTCCGACGATGGCGCCAAACAACATCCCCAGGGAGATGTAGATCTTCCAGTAGCCCGCGTCCGGTTTAAAGACCTCATGCCAAAAAGGGATACGGTCGATCGTATCGCCCAAAATGAATTGGGCGATGAGGCCCGTCATCATTGTCTCGCCGCCGCCCACTGTCCAGGCACCGACAATCAGAAAAAGAAAAATATCCAGCACAGCAATCGCGGATAAGGCGATCACGGGATCAAGTGTCTTTCTGAACAGTTCCATTAACGGTGAATATTTATCTCAGATTCACAAACTGCTTCTTATGATGGTTGAATGATGGCTGAATGATGGCTGAAAGTTTTTATGATGGCTATAATCAGCCGAAGCAGGTGGTATTTATTGCTTACACCGTACGGGGGATTCGTTGTGTCCATCTTTATCGAATCAGACAGCGCACTGGCACATATGTTCAATGCGTGTACAACGGAGCAGATTAACGAATTCATTCCCGAGAAACGCAGCCTGCGCATCCATGGTCAGTCCACAACCTTGCGCCTTGAACGCGCGTTCTGGAACGTGCTCGACGAGATCGCTCACGACCAAAAAATGAGCGTTAACGGTATCATTCAGGAAATTGCGGATCAGTGTCTTGTCGCCAACGACAAGAATCTCGCTTCCTGCTTGAGAGTGATCTGCCTTAAATACCTGAACATCTACTCAAAGACTCCCGCCTGAATTACGGGGACCGCGTCACTGCCCCACTGACCCTGGGTAATACTAAAAAAGTGCCCGCAATTCAGGGTGCTGATCCAGACAGGATCTAAAGACCTCAAAAGCCTCCACCTGTATGCGCCCGTTTTCATAAAGGTTGCGACCGTCCAGCTCTACGGTCGGCGACTCAACCATCCAGCAGATCTCACCGGGCGGATATTTTCCGCAGGTATGAAAGTGAAGGTATTGAGGGCTGGTGAACAGAGTTTCGCCCCAAAGACACAGATCCTCTTCGGGCATCGGGCTGGTATCTGTTCCTGGATGCAGACCCTGGTGCCATGAGTCGACAAACATCGGCTCAATCCCAAAAAGGCGCGCCACTCTTTCGTAGTGCGCGCGCACCGCTTCGGCGTCTTCGTCAGGTCCATCAAATCGCTCAATCCGCCCCCGAGTCACATGCGCCACGACCTGCGAGGCAATCGGCAGGTTCGGCGGGTCATAAACCTTTGAGCCGGTCGCGGTAAGCCCCTGTCTCAATACGACCTGGCCGGAAAAGGTTTTGGCAGAAACAGGCGTGCTGACCGCTGCGGGAAACCTGACAACCGTGACGTCCTTGCTCGCATCGTCTAATGTTTGTCCGTCTTTGCTTTCGCCTGTCTTCGATACTTTCGGGTTTGGTTTGCCGATCAATTTTGTGCCATGAGGGCAGGTTATCGTGATGCTTGTTGCGTTATTGATTAGATCATCGACCACCTTTTTCAATGTGATCATGGCATTTTGAGGGACCGTGCCAAAAGTGCTCGCCAACTGCGAGAATCGGCGCGTGTAGACCATCAGTTTGCGAGGTCCATCGTGATCCTCATCAAAACGACCCTGGTCCCCCAGACGGGCAAGAAAGATGATCCAGTCGAATCTTTTCTCCTGAAGCTTTTCTTCCAACGGGGCAGACGGCGTGTTGGCGGGAAGCCCAACCTCCACGGAGTCGACCTTGACACTCAGTATTTCCCGGCAATACTCGATCACTCGGTCTTTAAGTTCCACGTCATACCAGCCCAGCGATGCATCTTCATAAGCGACCAGCACGCTTGCTCCTGGCGGGATAGTGACCGCACCCTCCAACATATTGGCCAGGCCCTGGCCGTGCGGGTTATCGAAATTAGTCAAAATGTGCTCCCAACGCGTCAGGCTGAATCACTGGAACTGTAGTACCCCACGATATCTCCTTCAGTGGTCACGCCCAAGCCGTTAAGACATCGGTTGACGTAGTTGAAGTAGCCGATAATCTGATTGGCCTCCAGTATTTCTCCGTCATCAACCCCTGCATCGGTCAGCGCGGTCACATCATCTTGCACCATTTCTCCCGGCGTCAGCGTCAGCTTCTGTGCATAACGTAACAACGCCAGCGTCTTGCCATCGAAAGCGTCCTCTGGCTTTCTATTCTTAAGAGCGCTCTCTGCGGCATCAGCCTTCGCATCATCACCCAAAAGATGCTTGGCATTTGCCCAGTGGTTTGCATAGGAATAATGACAGTCGTTCAGCAAAGAGACGTAGGAGCCTATTACTTCCTGAAGCCACATGGGAAGTGTGTTGGCATCATCATGCAGGGCAGCACGATAAAGGATCACATGCCCTTTCATAGTGTTGGGTCGCAACGAATGAACGCGCATTACGTTGTCGACCGTCCCGTGCGGCGTGCGGGCAAGCTTCAGTACCTCCAACAACCCAGGATCTGCATCCTGATCCTCAATCATCCTGATCCACGCTGTCATAGTATTCAGCCCCTGTTTCGTTTATGCTGATCTGATCCGGCCACTTCCCAAATCGACTTATCTTGAACCCGCGTCATCGGGAGCGCGTTCATCAGTGTCTGAGTCCATCACATTATATGCCGTGCCCGAGAGTACTTACTGTGCTCGAGTGAGGCTTGTGCTCGAACTAAAGTCCATTGAATATACCGAGGAGCGGCCGGCTGGCGGGAGCTACAAAAGCGAGGACTATCGCCGCCTTGTGCCCGCAGGCTCGGTGCCGGCCATAAACATCAACGGCAGAATTCTTCACGACTCTGACGCCATCGTAGAACTGCTTGAAGATCTCTTTGGGGAGCCCAAACTGCGCCCGGCTGACCCCCTTGATCGGGCCATTCTGAAGTCGATTACCCGTTTTCACGATACCCGCCTTGAGCCTGCTCTTCGCACGCTTTTTCCCTTGGTAGGCCACTCTGAGAAATTCGAGGATGCCAAAGCGTCGATTGAGATGATGAACGAACATCTCGATCGTCTGGATGTTCTTGTGAATCCTAGGCCGTATCTAGGGGGAGAAACGCTCTCGCTCGCCGACTGTGCCTATGCCACCACCCTGTTCATGATGGAGGACATTGCAAACACCATGAGTCTTTCGCCTCGAGTTTCACAGAAAATCAGTGGCTGGCGTAACACCCTCTATGCAACCGACGTGGTTCGCCAAATTATTGATCAAAATCGGGCCGCCATAGCCGCCTGGATCACGACAAAACTCAACTGAATCTGGTCTCAGGATAAATCGCTCACCTACTGACCCAGAAAAGGCTCTCCTGAGGGCTCCAACATTCGTTTGCGGATCTTCTCCGGAAAGAACATCCCCGGCTGACGGTCGTAACTGAACAACAGGGTTTGACGGGACCGTCGACTCCTGCCGATCGGCGCCACGCGATGCAGTGAGCGCCTGCCCATGAAAAGAATAAAGGTCCCGGCGGGCGCATCTGCCAGATCAGGAGTTTCCTGTCCCGAAAAAATCGCACCTACCCGATCATAATTTTCTTCTTCCTCGCTGCGGATTAACGGGGCATATTCAAAATCGCCACCCTCTTCCGCAGATTGAAGAACCAATGACACCGCTCCATCGTTGGTGTCGTAATGCCACCCAAACTCATCACCGGGTTCCATGATATTGAGCCGCACTGATATATTGGGACAGGCTGAATTGAATAGCTGTTCATAACCGAGAAGCTGCCGAACAAATTCGGTCAACTCCGGAAACTGAAAAAGGCGCACACAGAGTCCCTCGGGGTCCAGTTGGTCCCTGGTCAAGACGCCACAACGCCGATCGAAAACACGGCTTCTGGGGTGGCTTGTCGAGAATCCTGCGTTCTTCAACCAACCATAAGGGGTAGCAGGAAAATCTACCCGACGCATCGTGCTCTCAAGATGCGTCACCTCATCTGATATCGCTTGTAAAAGGACTGGTCTGAGAAAGCCCTTCAGAGCACAGATAGCCCGCTCTCCCATCATGCCCTGACAACTTTCAATCAGAGTTCTGCCAGCGCAAGACTCCAAGTCGTCGATCGGATAGCGCTCGAGGTCGATGAAATCGGCAAGTGCGTCCATTGGTGCGGTGGCCTAGGTAGGTGATGAATTAAACATTAACTCGGCAAGGTTATTGATTCGTAATAACTTCACAGAATTAGAGACGTTCTGCCGCTGAGGCTCGGCTTATCTGGATATAATCGTTAGTCTCACAATTACGGGCATTTTGATGCTCGTCCCACTCTGATGCAATACGTGACCTCGATGAAGAACCGCTATCGATTTGTATTTCTGTTGGCCGTAGTGATGACTCTTGGCGGTTGCGCGGGTTCCGGCGACGGCGGCACGTGGGGCTGGTACGTTATCTCGCCCAGCACAGCGCAGGGCATGACCAATATTCAATTCCTGCTTGGCGGGTTGAAGGATACGGTCGTGCTCTCTCTCGTCTCCATCGCTCTCGCGATGGTGCTGGGGTTTCTCATCGCCCTGCCCGGTATCGCAACCAACCGAACGGCGCAGGCGATCAACGTCACCTATGTGGAACTCGTTCGAGCAGTCCCCCTATTGGTACTGATACTCTGGGTGTATTACGGCCTTCCCCAGGTGTCCGGCATGAGCATCGGCATTTTCCTGGCGAGCGTGCTGGCGCTTGGGATATCTGACTCCGCCTTTCAGGCCGAGATTTTCCGGGCAGGGATCCAATCAATTCAGAGAGGTCAGATTGAGGCGGCGGACGCGCTGGGTCTGAAATACAGCCAGAAAATGCGCCTCATCATCCTTCCCCAGGCGATCAAGGTGATCCTGCCTCCTCTGGGCAACCAGTTCGTCTATATGCTGAAAATGTCATCACTGGCATCAGTGATCGGCATGCAGGAACTCACCCGCAGGGCAAACGAGCTTGTTGTAACCGAATACCGCCCACTGGAGATCTACACCTTCCTGATTCTGGAATACCTGGTATTGATTCTGATCGTGTCGGCCGGCGTGCGATGGCTGGAGCGGAAGATGCACACCGAAGAGCGTTGATCCCCAACGCCAGGCAATATACACGATTAAACTGCTATGTCGTCACAAACGCCCTGAACTCCTCAATCAGTGCGTTGGCGGCGGCTGTGACAAACTGCCTGCCGTGCTCGTGTTCAGCGAGTTCTGAAAAAGACCCTACCCTGCCGTCTGAAAAATTCTTCCTGTGCTCGCTCGCGGGTCCATGGTAGTCACCCGCCGTTTCGCGAATTTCATCTTTCGACAATGCGCGCGGCGGATCCGCGTTCTCGCGCTTTACCGTGCGCACAGCATATTGGGTGATCGCCACTTCAGACGGCGTGCCGTGCAGACCTTCCCACTCCCCATAGAGTTGTTGACGTAAGGCATTTACCTTAGGGAAATCCCACCAGTTACGGATCTTGATCCTCGGGGAGGCATCGTCGTGTTTGAGGTAAAGATCATGGACTGCACTTCTCAACGGCGCAAGATTGGCGCCGTGGCCATTGAGTACGTAGATCCGGTCAAACCCACTGCGCATGAGAGAGTTTGTAATTTCAGTGAAAATCCTTGAAAAAGTCTGCGCAGAAAGAGAAATCGTCCCAGCGAATCCAAGATTAAACTGCGCTGGGGCATAGTTCAGCACCGGCGCAACCAGAACAGATTCTTGCTCTGCTGCCCGCAGTGCGATGGTCTCGACGCAGATGGCATCTGTCCCGATCAGTCCAACTGGGCCGTGCTGCTCCAGCGAACCGGTGGGCAAGATAATGGCGGTGCAGGTCTTTAGGTAATCTTCGACCTCCTGGCTGGTTGCCGTTTGAAGATTCAAAATCTAGACCTATTCATGTATGGATCGAACCGATATTGTAGAAACAAAAAAGGCCCGTGAAAACGGGCCTTTTCCGTCAGTCTTGAGGACTACAACTGATTACAGCCCCCACTTTTTCTTGAGGCCGTCAAAGAAGCCACGAGCCTGCTGCAGTGAAATCCAGTGATTGACGTAGTTGATCCAAACCTGGTCACCCTGCGGCAGCAAGACAGCAAGCGGTGTCCGGGCCTTTGCCTGATCCACCGGCACAATCATCATCTGATCGGGATACTTCTCGACCAGTTTGTATGCTTCAATGTTTGAAGTAATGCTGGCATCAGAGCGCCCCGCCAAAACGTCCTGCCAATCACGGGCCGGTGATTCAACGACGACGTGAGTTGCGTTGGGGAAGAAGGTCTTGATGTACTGCTCCTGTGTGGTACCAAGGTTGGCCGCAACCTTCACTCCCGCCTGGTTGATGTCATCCCAGGATTTGAAACGGTCTGCATTCTTTTTGTGGATCATCGGCAATTGACCGACTTCTACGTAAGAGATTGAATATCCGGCGACCTTGGCACGCTTGGGATTTACCGAAGCCGAACCGGTCATGTGGTACTTGTCGGCGGTAACGCCGGCCACCAGGGTTTTCCAGTCCGTGGGGACATATTCAATCTCAACGCCAAGATCTTCGGCCAGTTTGGTGCTGACATCGATATCAAAACCGGTGTACTTGTTGGTCGCGGCATCGCGCATCGTCATGGGGTTCCAGTCACCGGTGGTACCCACCTTCAATACACCCTCTTTGAGAATTGTATGGAGCACGGAGTCCGCCGCCTGCGCGCTGGTGGCCAGCAACGGTGCGGCAAGAACAAAAATACTTCGTGCAATTAATTTCCTAAGCTGATTCATCGGGTTACTTCCTCCGTTATTTCCTCTCGGGTTAAAACTACAAAACTTCCTTGAACTTCATTATTGCTTTGGTGGAATCTCTTCTACCCCCCCTCAAATGTCTCACAGGTCTGCCTTACCATCAACTCCCGCTCTTGAGGGTCCTTATCCCCGCTGTTGACCACCGTGTTGGCGACCGCTTGCCCAAACCCCTTTCTTTGCTGGTCGTTGAGTTGCGTCCTGAATACAGTGTCTTGGGTGTAGGTTGGGACGATCTCGACTTCCTCTCTTGCCTGAGGTGCCGGCTCCTCGCCCGAACGCAGTTCTGTCACACTTTTTCGCAAAAGACGCCGCAGACGAGCGACGCCGGCATCGGAACTCGCGAGATTTTCACGATCATGGATGGCAATCGGACCTTGGGATACCTGTGCCTCATAGTCTCCCGGATGCCTCTGCGCTTCCTCGTGAGATCGCTCGGTCGCGGTCTGGCCGATAAAGTCGATTCCTTCCTTGCCTATCTGCGAACGATCACCCTGATTCTCGGGATCCAACTCGGCGCTTAAGTAGCGCCAGCCAATGGTGCGTGTTGAGATATTGTCGAGCGGCACAACCCAGCGCAACAGTGAACTTCGCTGGAAAAACTTCTCGTTTTGCGCTTCTTCCCAGATTGCGCCAGTCTGATTGGCATTAGGCAGGATTGACTCCACCGTTCGGTTCCAAACAAATTCGCCAACCTGCCGTGTTTGAATATTGATCATTCCCAAAGGACTGTCCTGGTACTCAATGATCTGATCTACTCCAGAAGCGGCTCCAAATTGGATTCCGCTGACATTGGAATGCAGATGAACAACGTGCACGGGGTCCTGGGTGTTCTCATAGATTTGCAGCCAGTTGCATGGTGTCGATAGGGAAAAAGGGACCTTCTCGACCCCCGTGTTGGCCTGCGTATCAAATATTGGAAAAGGCGGTCTGAGTTCTGGAGGACCAAGATAAGCAAAAACCAATCCATCTCTCTCGATCACCGGATAGGCGCCGTGAACCACCTTCTTGCAGATTGGTCCGTCTTCGCGCTCCGAACCCGCACGAATTAGGGTGCCATCCACCGCGTAATGCCATCCGTGGTAACAACAGATGATCCCGTGATCTGCAATAATGCCAAATTCAAGAGAGGCGCCCCGATGAGAGCAGTGCTTATGTAGTAGCCCAAAGTCCCCGCTTCTGTCCCTGAAGAGGACCAGATTCTCGCCCAAGACTTTGACCAGCAGCGGCAGGTCGGTGACCTCCTCGGTCATCGCTATCGGATGCCAGTAGCGCCGCAAGTATTCACCACAGGGTGTACCCCGGGTGATATGCGTTAGCTCTGGATCTTCAGTCCAGTCCTGCTTGCGGTGGTAACCGGAAAAACCTTCTGGGTTTACTGCTGTCATTTTCTGATCAAGTTGCGGTAAACGCCAGACGATAGCACTTTCAGTGTGCGCAGAGTATTTCTTTGAGAAACCGCGCTCGGTGGTTGGCGTTATTCTCGCAAGGCATCCAACTCAAGATGACAGGCCACAGTGTGTCCTTGCGCCATTTGCCGAAGCGGCACATCTCGGCGGTTGCAAACATCGTTAACCGCCACAGCACATCGGTTAAAAAACGGGCACCCGACTTTGCTGCTATCCACTGCCTGACCGAGATGATCCAAGTGCGCTTTCGAGGCCACTACCCCATCAAGCCAATCGGTTCGCAGTTCAGGCACAGAATTCAGCAACAAACGCGTGTAGGGATGAAACGGGGGCGCCAGAACCGAGGCAAGCGGTCCCTGCTCGACAACGCGGCCGGCATACAAAACAACGACATGGTCAGCAAAAGAAGCGACTGTGGACAGGTCATGACTGATAAATAGATAAGCGACCCCCAGATTTGCCTGAAGCTTTTTTAGAAGATCGATGATTGCTTTGCCAACGACCGTATCCAACGCCGAGGTCACCTCATCGCATAGAATGACTTCGGGCTCAGCCGCGAGTGCTCGGGCCAGGTTGATCCGCTGTTTCTCGCCGCCCGACAACTCTCCCGGCAGTCGGGTTTTGTAGGACGTAGGCAGCTCAACCAGTTCGAGCAACTCATCAATACGCGATTCCCGAGCACTTGCAGACAGGCCAATAAAAAGATCCAGCGGCCGACCGAGAATCTCCCGAACGCGATGACGCGGGTTGATCGCAACGTCAGGCATCTGAAAGACAATCTGAATATTCTTAAGCACGCTACGGGTTCTGCGTCTTGCTACATGGGGAAGCGCTTGCCCATGGTGGTAAATCTCACCTGAGCGTTGGGGAAGCAAACCGGCAATAACCCTCGCCAGGGTGCTCTTGCCACAGCCTGACTCCCCAATGACGCCCACGACCTTTCCCCTGGGCACCGCCACGCTCACATCCTGCAGCACAATTTTCGTTTCGGTTCGGCCGTAACCCGCCGTAATCGAGTCCACGCTGACAATCGTCTCATCGTCAGTCTGATCTGAGCCTTCACCCTCAACGGATATCGATTTCGGCGGCGGCCTGACAGCCGCCATCAACGTCTGGGTATAGGCATTCTCTGGCCGGGAGATAATTTGTTCAGTAGCACCCGCTTCCATGACTTTGCCGTTTTGCATCACGACGATGCGGTCCGCAATCTGTGCCACTACCGCAAGATCGTGGGTAACATAAATAGCAGCGGTGTTCTGACCCCGGATCAGATCTTTAAAAGCGCTAAGGACCGAAATCTGAGTCGTCACATCCAGCGCTGTCGTGGGTTCATCGAGAATGAGCAGTGCAGGACTCGATGACATTGCCATCGCCGCCATCAGTCTCTGTAGCTGACCCCCACTTACCTGATGGGGATATCGGCTGCTGAGTCGCTCGGGGTCGGGAAGATCCAAACGCTGATAGAGTTTTACTGCCTCACGCAGCGCATCATCGCGAGGCATAAGCTGGTGAATCGCTGTGCTTTCAATAACCTGATCGCCGACACGGATCGCTGGATTGAAAGCAGCTGCTGCGCTTTGAGCCACGTACGCCGCCTCCCGTCCGCGCAACTGACGGCGCTCCTCCTGGTCCAGCTTTAAGAGATCACGGCCATTCAGGGTGATGCTGCCCCCTACGATACGGCACCCGGGCTTACTGTACGCCATGGCCGACAATGCTGTTGTGGTCTTTCCGGACCCGGATTCGCCAATCAGTGCCACCACCTCACCCGGATACACGCTGACAGTGACTCCTTCAACAATGGGTTGGAAGCTGCCGCCTGACGAACGGGCCTCTACCCAAAGATCTTGAATGTCAATGACTGCACTCATGCTGCGCTCGAGCTAGTTCATAAGTTCCTGCGAGACATCACCACCCAAGCGGCTCAAGAACCAGTCCACGATGAGGTTCACTCCAACAGTCAGTGAAGCAACGGAAGCAGCTGGCATCAATGCAGCGGCAGAGCCAAACAGCAGTCCCTGCAGGTTTTCCTTCACCATCACACCCCAATCAGCGGCGGGGGGCTGTACCCCGAGCCCGAGAAAGCTCAGCGCACTGATAAAGAGGATCGCGAAAGTAAAACGGATCCCAAATTCTGCCGCGAGGGGTGCGAGCGTATTGGGCAGAATCTCACGGACGGTAATCCACCATAAACTTTCTCCACGGGAACGGGCCACATCGACAAAATCCATCACCGAAATATCCATCGCCAAGGCACGCGATAACCGGAATACTCGTGTCGAGTCAATTATTGCGACCGTGGCGATCATGATCATTAAAGAGGTGCCAAGTGCCGACATCACGATTAGCGCCAGGATGATCGAGGGAAACGCCATCAATGCATCATTGATTCGACTCATTAACCCATCAATCCAACGACCGCTAATTGCGGCGATAAATCCCAGAATCACACCGAGAGAAAAAGACAACAGGGTCACCAGCAGCGCAAGACCCATCGTCATCCGCGCACCATACAAAAGACGTGAGAACACATCCCGGCCAAGATAGTCGCTTCCCAGCAGACCCACTTCACCTGCGGGCGCGTAACTCATGTCCGTCACAATATCCGACTCCAGATGGGGAGCAAGTGCAGGACCAAAAAGCGCCACCAACAGCCAAAAACCAACGATCACCAATCCAATAATGAGAGAAGGCGTGAATCGGGTCTTTAAATCTGCGCCAGACGGCACTTGCGAAGCCGCGCTCATCGCGGATGCCTCAATCTGGGGTTGGCAATAATAGCCATAACGTCTGCGATCAGGTTAAACCCAACGTAAGTCACACAAAACAACATGCCAATCGCCTGAACGGTGGGGATATCTCGGTAGATGACAGACTCAACCATCAGGGTGCCAAGGCCGGGAATTCGGAAAATTGCTTCAACCACCACGACGCCGCTGACAAGATAGGCAAGATTCAGCGCAATCACATTGACAATCGGGGCAACGGCATTGGGCAATGCGTGCCGGATGATTACCCGGCTTCTCGATGCCCCTTTAAGAATCGCCTGCTCAATATAGGGTGACGACATTACGTTAAGCACGGCCGTTCGAGTCATCCGCGTCATATGCGCGAGGACAGCAAACGTCAGTGTTGCAATAGGCAGTGCCAGGGCTTCAATTACTTCGAGAAAGTCCCCCCTCGTAAGGTCACGATAATTCGCTACCGCCGGCATCCACCGCAGTTGCACCGCCAAGATATAGACCAGCAGCACTCCGGTAAAAAATTCGGGTACAGAGATAAAACACAGCGTCCCAATGGAGATCCCCCGATCGACCGAACTGTCAGCCCGAATGGCCGCAATCAAGCCCAACAGAACTGCCAAAGGAACAGCGATCAACGCAGTCAGCGCTGCAAGCCTCACGGTGTTCCATGCGCGAGCGCCAATCTGGTCTGAGATTTGAAGATCGTTGGCCAGGGAGGTCCCCAGTTCCCCCGTCGCCAATCTGCCCAGCCACTGAAGATACCGGGTGTGCATCGGCTGGTTTAACTGGAGGCGCTCTCGACAGCTCTCTAGTGACTGCTCGGTTGCCCCCTGCCCCAGCACCGCATGACAGACGTCGCCGGGCAGCAACTCTGTCGCGGCAAAAATCATCATCGAGACCACCCAGGTCACGACGATACCGAGCAGGATCCGGCGAATCAGGAGTCTAACCATGACATCTCATCAGCCACACAAGAAAAACGGGGCGGCAATAAGCCGCCCCTTTTTCGTTGTTTCGATTAACGGTATTCTCCGCCTTAAGCGAAGGAAATATCGGTGGCGAAAAACGCGTCGCGGTTATATCCAGCCGGATGCGGGTCAAAACCCACAACATTGTCACGTCGTGAGTCGATCATGTCATAAAACCCGAGCATTCCAACACCGCCGTCATCATGGAGCATCCGCTGCATTTCGCAGTACATGCCCTTTCGCTTGGCCGCGTCAGTCTCACCACGTGCGGCAACCAGTAGCTGATCGAAAGGCTCACTTCCCCAGGCCGTCTCGTTCCATGAGCCGTCGGATTTGTTCGCGATGGTCAACATCAGATCGGCGGTTGGCCGTGCGTCCCATCCAGACACACACACCGGCACCTGCATCCACACTTTGCTCCAATAAGAGCCAGGAGGCGCAACCTGAACCTGTAGATCTATTCCAGCTGCTTTCGCACCCTCAGCAAAAATCAATGCAATCGCCTCTGAGCCTGAGACGGCCATATCAGAGGTATACAAAGTGATGCTGGCACCGTCCACGCCAGACTTCTTGAAGTGGTGCCGTGCTTTGTCCGGATCGAAGGTCCGCTGCGCGATCTCATCACAATAGAACGGATCCGTGGGCGACACCTGGTGGTCGTTACCGACCATGCCGTATCCCTTGAATGCATTCTGGATGATCTGCTCGCGTGGAATACAATATTTCAACGCCTGCCTGAGATCATGATTACTGGTTGGCTCACGGTCACACATCATCGACAGATTGGTGTGTCTTCCGGAAGCAGACGCAACGATCTCGACTCCGGGTGCGCGCGTTACCAGATCAATCAGGTTTCGATCAACTTCGGTGGCGATGTCGTACTCGCCCGCCATCATCGCATTCATGCGTGCGGTACCGTCGACGTTCGTGATCCATTCAAGGGCGTCAAGGTAACAATCACCCCAGTAATTGGGATTTCTCTCAACACGCGCGTAGATCCCCACCTCGTACTCTTTCATGATGAACCCGCCCGTCCCTGACGGATTGACGAATTCTTCCTCACCTTCCTGTGAGATCATGAACTGCGGCTGGGTGAAAAGAATCGGCAGATCCGCGTTGGGAGATGCAGTTTTCATTCGGACCGCATGTGCCCCGTCTGCTTTCATTTCAGTCACTTGTTCAAGCAACGGTTTCCCTGGGGATTCCGATTCGGGCCTTAGATGGCGCTGCAACGAATAAAGGACATCTGCTGACGTGAAGTCTTTTCCGTTGCTGAAGGTCACACCCTTACGCAACGAAAATACCCATTCATCTGCCGTTGAGTTGGATTCCCAGGATTCCGCAAGCGCCGGGATGGGCTGCATGCTGGGATTAAGCGCCACCAACGGATTGTAGATCGAGTGCCCGCGAGCGTAGTCGCCAGTTGACAGAAATTTGGTTGGATCCAGGCTGTCGGTCGTGCCACCGCTTGCGATACAGACCCGAAGCGTACCCCCGGTTTTCCGAGCTGCCGCCGAGGACGCAGCCGATGCTAAGAGAGTTGAAGTCGCCGCCGCACTGATCCCCAGTGCCCCGGCTCGCTTCAGAAATTGCCGTCGCGATATCTGACCGACCGCCAATTGGTCGCGCAGAGCGTAAATCGAACCATTTTTCATTTTTTCCTCCGATGTCCCATGGGATAGTTGTGATGAATTTTATTATTGAGCGTTTTCAGAACTCTGATGATCGCCCAAATTTCGAAACATAGTCGTTCTTATCTTGCACTATTTTCCATATTTCCCAGAAATTGCGTGGGGTTTTTGAAGACTCTCCAAGGAAAAATATAGCATGGCGATCCAGGTTCAGCGAAGAAAACACTCGGAATTCCTAGATGTTTATTCACAAGTTCAGTTCTTTGAGCTCAAGGGGGGGTCCAATACTCGACTTTGAGCTCCCAATTGGATGCGTCAGGTCTAGCCTAGGCATGCGCAGCTAATCTTGTAGCCAGGTACTGATAGAAATCCCAGACATTTCCCTCATAATCCGCCGGCGCAAGCGGCGCAGTTTGCGCACTTTTTGCCTTGAGGCCCTT
>Ga0114933_10003073_pt1 | contig 16617 bp, 10 predicted proteins | sample 4SBtaG_FD_89691 | JGI IMG/M metagenome (GOLD analysis project Ga0114933, IMG submission 89691) | Deep subsurface microbial communities from Kolumbo volcano to uncover new lineages of life (NeLLi) - 4SBTROV12_W25 metaG | ecosystem: Environmental > Aquatic > Marine > Volcanic | place: Kolumbo... | reverse complement strand
TACCATCTCATCATTAACAGATGTCCATTCCCAATCCGCCGGGAATACGTTTGGATTCAATTTCTCTGCCTGAAGACTTGCCGCAAGCACGAGGTACACGAAACTACAGAAATAGGGGGCATTCCTCACTGTTTACTTAAACCTCATTACGATGTCATTGATTTAATTCGGAGTCCTGACGAGTAAATACGGGTTGATTTTACCCAAATGCCGCCGAGTTAACTGAATAAATCAGGCGAGGTTATCGACCCTTTGCCAGTTTCGCATTACCCCTAAATGACAAGGAGACCATTCGCCGAATACAACGTTCGTCACGATTAGGACGCGTGATACTGGAGGAGAGTTCGTGCCTGCAGGAAAGCCATGGAATGCAAAAGGAGATTTACGAAAGGCGTGGCAACGTTTGCCAAAAACATTTGACGCTTCGATCCGATCGCATGACTCGGTGTACACGTATCATGCCTGAGACAATTCATCGCTAGCCGGAGCAATCAGTTAAACCAATTCAGGAATAACACGTCCTTCAGGCAAGCTTTCTGTCGGCCGACCATCTAAGGTGCGATAGACCTTCTTTGGCTGCATTCCGAGAGTGTGGTATACAGTGGCTGCGTAGTCTTCAACGGATACAGGGCGTTCGGTTACCTCAGCGGCATGCTTATCCGTCGCACCCAGCACAACTCCAGTCTTTATTCCACCACCACCCATTGTAAGGCTGAAGGCCTGAGACCAATGATCTCTACCCGGCCCGCGTGCATCAGTGTTTAGCCGTGGCGTGCGACCAAATTCACCAGCGGTGATCACAAGGGTGTCGTCAAGCATTCCACGCTCATCGAGGTCGTTTAGCAATGCCGCATATCCTTGATCATACGGAGGTACTTCTGTTCGCAAACGAGGGAACACTTCCGGATGATGATCCCATCCGTATCGCACATAGCCCTTAACGGTCACGAATCTTACACCTGATTCAACAAGTCGGCGAGCAAGGAGTAACCCCTGGCCTACGCGATTACGCCCGTAACGCTCGCGAGTAGTATCATCTTCATGCGACAAATCAAACGCCTGCTTTGCCTTATTCGATGTGAGCAGCTCAAATGCCTTTTCATTGAATGCATCGTGTGTTTTTGCAAACCGCATTTGTTGCTCGGTTTGGGATTGAAACTGGTCAATGCGACCTAAAAGTGACTTGCGATCTGCGAATCGCTCCAACCCAACCGAGTCATTCCGCGTAAATGTAGCCACAGAGAAACTGGATGAATTGGGATCCTTGTCCACAAGGAATGGATCGTATTTGTGCCCAAGCGCTCCGGCCTGAGCTTGCTTCCCAAAGTTGGTGCTATTCATCGCACCGATTTGGACATACGAAGGCACATGGCCGCGGTGCCTTGACTCGGTTTGCCAAGACATTACAGACCCGAAACTGGGTGGATAAAAGTCCTGGGTGTATTTGCGACCACTAAGCAAATGGTGATCACCTTTACCGTGACTGGCTGAGTACGAAGTCATCGAGCGGATCAAACTGAATTTATCATTGCACTTTGCCATATTCGGCATGAGTTCGCCCAAGCTAACCCCAGGCAACTTTGTTTGAATGGGATTCAGGTCGCCGCGGATTTCCGCAGGAGCGTCAGGCTTCAAGTCATACATATCAATGTGGCTTGGGCCGCCCAACATCCACAACAAAATGCAACTCTTTGGTCTCCGCGTTGACTCCGCGGTTGCGTCATTAGCAAGCACCTGACTAAGTGACACTCCCAGTGGAGTCAGTGCTCCAACGCGAAGGAAGTCCCGTCTTGTTGATCCAACTTTCGTCATTACTTGAATTTGCGGAGGGAGCGGGGGAGTTTAAATCCGGTTCATATATCTTAATTTACCGTATGCGTAATGACCAACCGCAAATGCTCTTGAGTCACTGTAGGTATAGAAACATGGGAATCATAGGATCCTAATAGGGGATTTGGTATAAACCAAACATCATCGAAGATTTGCATGCATAGAGGAGAAGTCGTTGTTGAAATTTAAAGGCTTGCCAGACGATCCGGCTGAATTCATCGTATCAGGACTAGACGAGTTTTTCCGCGGCCTCTTTAGTGGAAGCGATACAGAACGCAATGATGACTATTTCCAGATCGCCACTGCTCTATCCCATCCGATTGCAAATATTGTGATCATCCGTGATCCGTCAAACCTTCCGCTTGTTGAAAACTTGGCCCGTGAGCGAGCTCATGCGAACTTTCCAACAGCGCTATGCCTGTTGCAATCGCCAACTTCAGAATTGCATGCGACTCTAAAACAGACTGGCTATCTGGACACGGAGATTATGCACTCCATGGCAATGGATATCGCTACGATGGCTGAAAGTGACACGCAGTCCGCTTTTACTTTACGAGAAGTTGACGGTAGCAAGCATGACGAGTGGGTGGATACGATGGCAGCAGGATATGAACTCCCCCGGGAATTCGTTGATCGTATCGGACCTGACAGTAACGGGCCACGTAACCCGGTACCCGATGAGCATTATCATTACTTCATCGCCTATTACCAGGATCAACCTGTTGCGACGTCGACACTGATTATCCGGCAGGGAATTATTGGTGTATATAACATTTCCACTCGACCGGAATTTCGTGGCAAGGGCTTGGGTACTTTTGTTACTCGCGAATCAATTGCCCGAATAGCCTTAAAGGGCTATCAGACTGCAATTCTGCAAGCATCGGAAATGGGACGGTCAATATATGAACGCATTGGCTTCAGTAGCGTCGGAACATTTCCTTTCTATTTTCATAGCGGTGCGGATGGTTAGCATTTCTATCCAAATACGCAGCGCGTAATTATGTTCTAGCCCACATCCAATTCTTGCGTCGCCTATCAGCTCCTTGGAATATGGTGCGGTTGGGGGAGCGACGAGTGCGTTAGAACACTTCTTTGATCGGCGCTCCGTTTGCAGCAAGCAAGATGGGGCGACCGTCTGGGGCGCGCAATGTCTTTTCCAGATTCAGTCCAAGTTTCTTATATACGGTCGCCGCATAGTCGTCCGGCGTATACGGTCGTTCCGTTACAAAGGCGCCTTGCTGATCTGTAGCGCCTATCACCTGACCTCCGGGCACCCCGGCTCCTGCCATGACAATGCTGTATGCACGACTCCAGTGGTCACGCCCCTGAGCCTTATTTAACTTGGGAGTTCGTCCAAACTCGGTAACAAAACAGACAAGGGTATCTTCCAATAACCCGCGATCATCCATGTCATTTATAAGGGCTGCGAAAGCCTGATCCACACTACCCATCATCCACCATGTACCTATGCCGTAACGTCCACGGCCACCACCACCGGCTCCGGGAAGATTGCATGTACCCTTCGCATAAATAAAGTCGTGGTGATCCCAGTTTAGATTCGTACCGCCTGGCGTTTTGTCCGTAAGCGGCTCGCGCACATCAATTGTTACAAATCGCACATCCTGTTCTATCAGACGGCGTCCCAACAGATAGCACTGTCCACGGTGACCTCGACCGTACGCATCCCTCAGCTTGTCGGACTCTTGTTCCAAGTCAAATGCTGTCTTTGTTTTAGGGTTGAGCAATCCTTCTTCTGCTTGCTCGATTGCTTTCACCCACCCTGCAGCCTCATCACTGCGATTATTAGGTAGGCCAACGTCTAGATTGGAGAGCAAATCTAATCGCTTCAGAAACCGTGACTCACCAATCGCCTTGTTCAAGCCAAGCCCGGGCACTTTCCAACCCGACTGCGACAGATCTCGACCACCTGTTTTAAACACCTTCGCATCAAACGGCATAAATCCAAGCCGTGATTCCTTGGCTTGTTCGGAATTACCTGGTGCCATGATGTATGGAGGCAGGTAGTTACATTTAGATCCTATTCGATGCGCCACCACAGAGCCGATGTCTGGCATTTCAAGCGCGCCGCCTGGTACATGTCCAGAAAGCGTATATTGTGTCCCTTTTGGATGCCCGTTCGTTACACCCGTCGTGTGGTGCATCGATCGAATTACACTTAGCTTGTCCGCGATTCGTGACGTGTGTGGCAGCAACTCCGTAAATTGGATCCCCGGAACATTTGTCGAAATTGGTTTATACGGACTTAACTGTTGAACAAGCGTGTCTGGCTTTGGATCCCAGGTGTCCGTATGCGACATTCCACCTTGTTCCAGAATCACCAGCACATTCTTCGCCCGGCCTGGTCGGTCACGGTGCTGACCTTCGATTGCGGCCACAGCATTTGAGTTGTTTAGAAGTGCCAGTCCGCCGGCCACACCTATGCCGAGAAAATTGCGACGTGATTCAGAATTTGCGAGCGACATCTTAGGTTTTCTCATCGTTAAATCGACACAGACTATACACTCTTCTCGACTATTATCGGTCGGGAGCTCTAACCTAACAAGACGAATTGCCCCGATCTATAACTCGTCATACGGACAAACCCGGCGACGAATTGGCGCGGGGTAGAAAAGTGGAGAAGATCCTGCGAAAACCCGAGGCATAGGTAACCGCTAGATGGTGTTAAGCGGTCATTTCGATGGGTTGGGAGTTACTTGGCGCTTGATGGGCCAGATTGCTTAGATGCTTTAAGCCTACCGGTTTTATGCAATACGCCAAGTGCATATGCTGTGGCACTGTATGTGATGAAGTGGTAGTGATTTGTGTTTAGCGATTTAGTCCACCAGCGGCCGGATTCTCGTTGATTCGCCAGCAACCATTCGACTCCGCGTTGGATACGTTTGTCGTGAATATTCACACCGCTATCAATCAGCACTAATAATGCTAACCCCGTCATATGACCATCGCTCGGGGCATCCATGAAGTCGGCATCCTTAAGAAACGACCTCGGCAAGCTTCCTTCGGCCCAATTCTTAAACGTGTAAAAGTCCAGGATCGACCAGCCACCATCTTTATTCTGTCGTTCCCAAACCAAATCAAGGACACGATTCTTTTCCACATCGGTGATAATTGAGGGCACATGTGTTGCTGTCCATAATCGAAGAAGCCGCAAATAGTCATGTTTAGGCTCGGTTTTCCGCAAGTAATCCAGACCTTTTTCGTACTTCTTTTTCTCTTCTTCATCAGCACTTTCTTCGAGCCAGTTCGGAGCAGTTGCCGCAGCCGTAATTGCCACCGTGGCAGTTTGAAAGTTACTTGACTCAAAAGGCGGCCAACATTCCACGTTTCCCCAACTACCATCCGGTGCCTGAACTTCGAACATCAGGGAGAGGGCTCGAATGCTATCCTCGGTTAGCTTTTTGTTTAACTGTGCATCCCATTCAACAAGACCACGAGTGATGGCCACAACTTGTGCGGGGCGATCAGCCAGATGTAACGCCTTTCTCGCGTCACCTTCCAGCTTATGCATCGTCTCGATATCTTTGACAAAATGTGTACGGATTTCAGGATCCGGCGCGCCCAACACTGGCGATAGGGCAGGGCGTTCGGATCCATAAATACTATTGGTATGACACGTTACGCATTGATGCTCATCCCACCACATGAGTGCACCCTGTTTAAGGTATGCATCCGCCTTTGCTGCTGAGAACGCTATCTTCTTCTCATTTGCACTTGCACGTTTTATAAACCGGCTTTCATCGGCCGTCTCATATTGCGGGTCGGTGGTTCGGTCTTCTGCAAAAACCAACGACGTGTCTGCAACACCCCAAATCAGAACGACTACTGTTAGCAACTGAGTTTTCATGAGAACGGTCTCCAATACGGGATGAGCATCTGTGACTTCTTGTGAACGCTTGACCTGAAAGTCTCAGGATTCGATATGACTATCGTGATCTGAAATTACATCAAAGGTGTTTTTCGACAAACCGCCATGCTGACTCATCATCAAACTCGTGTCCTCCGTCAAAGATCACATGTTCAAATCGATCACGAAGCTTAAGCTTCTGATAAAACTCCCGTGCTCGAGGAGCAATCTCGGCACCCTTAGCCCGATGTGAGTCATTATCACTCGCACCCGCCTGAATCTGATGCGCCCTTGGAGCGATCAATGCTACTTTGTCCGCGTCATCAAACAACGTGAATCGGCTAGGAAATCGAAAGTCTGTCGGAACGGATAGTTCGTCGCGCTCGTAGCGATATTCCTGAACACCAAAATAGCAACTGGAGACCGACACCTTAATCCGAGTATCAATTGCGGGTGTAACTTGTGCATAGAATCCGCCATAGGACAGACCAACCATTGCTATGCGCTTTGGATCCACTTCCGGGCGTTTTACCAATTCGTCAATCGCGTAAGTTATCTTTGCAATTTCAACGGCTGTAATACTAGTTCCGATAAGTCGCATGCGATCATCGATACGACGGCGGATGTCACCAGGATAGCCCTCCGCGCGAAATAGATGCTGGGGAGCATAAACAACATAACCACGCTTGGCGGCTCCACGCACCATATCGTTGTAATTAGAACCGCCATTAAACAACGCAACTTCTGGACTACCTCCGCCACCATGCATCGAAATCACCAATGGTGCTTTTCCCTGCGCGGTTTTGGGAATAATGTAAATGCCTTCTGAATGCACGCCTGGAAGGATCGGAATCATTGCGCGGTAATACACTGCAATTGAATCTCTACCTATTTCTTTTAACGAGATGCCTTCAGCGGGGCGATCCCCCGGCGGCGGGTAGCCAATGGAATCACAGAATGCCTTACGATATGGTTCGGCGGATTTTTCAAAGGCTGCTGTACTCGAATAGTCTGGTTGAAAAACAGCCTTGAGAATACTTTTGTCGTCGGCGATTAATTTGATGTACTCATCAAGTTCTCGTGCCTGCTCCGTTCGCAACGGATTGGACTCCGCAACCGCCCGGTTAAAGAGCTTAGCCTTTTCCTGGGCGGACAATGATAATGGTGCCAGTAGTAGTGAAAGCAAAGCCAACGTCTTCATATCGATTCCTTTATATGTCGGTTTACCTTGGTGGCAACCATCCCGCCATCATAGCGAATCAAGGGTGCTTTGCTAAACAAGTGCTTGGATTCTCTGCGAAGCAGTCGAGGCGTCCTGGATTACCTCGCGGCACCCTCGGTATGCTGCGTCTCCCGATTCGCGATCGACCTTAATTCATAGTAAAATCTGCTCACGTTACCAGCGTCCCATCGAAAAGAACGAATGCTGGAGAGTTCAGCTTAAAGAGGATTGGGTAAGACGATGGCGTCGTCATGGAATTAAACAAGTAAATGGGCTGTCCACTGTACCAACGAAACCACCTCAAGGCAGATAAGGTGCCGGTTAAAGAAGTAGCACGGTATGTGCATGAGCACTAATTCCGATGTCATTCATCCGGCAGTTAATTCAATTCATTAAACAGGTCATGCCTCGTTTGAGATGCAATCACCAACAGGCAGACTGGTTCATCCAGATTGGTTCATCATGAAAATCGGCTTCACAAGACTATTAGTACTATTTTTATTCTTCTCAACAGCGGTTTCCGGTGATGAGCTAAGTGTCCTTAGTGAAGAACAAAGAGCGTCTGCTAATTACTACCAACACCTACAGTCCGATGCTTACGAACTATTAGCCACTCGTAAGGAAGGCCTCTCGAAATTGATCGACAAGGAGGCGATTGAATCCTATCAAAGCTTGTTGCGTACACAGTTTATTGAAGCGCTCGGTGGTTTCCCAGAAAAGACCCCTTTAAATCCGCACATCATAAAACGCACGGAGCTCAAAGAATACACGATCGAAAATGTGATTTTCGAAAGTCAGCCGAAGCACCATGTCACGGGAAACATGTACGTCCCACACGGTGATGGCCCGTTTCCAGTGGTGGTTGTCTCAAGCGGACACAGCCGAACGGCAAAACTTGCCGATTACAATCAGCGTTTCGGAATACGCATGGCAACACTCGGAATCGCCTCGTTTGTGTTTGACCCAATCGGACAAGGCGAGAGGTCTCAGGTCGTCACACCTGAGGTCGAGCCACTTTTCAATGGCACAACCACTGAACATTTCCTGATTGGCACGAGCTCTATCTTAGTCGGAAGAAACACAGCGACCTACCGGATCTGGGACGCGATGCGGGCCATCGACTATGTACACACACGCGACGATATCGACACATCCAAGATCGGATACACCGGCTGCAGCGGTGGTGGAACACTGACTAGCTATATCATGGCATTGGATCCACGTGTTACGTGCGCAGCACCGGCATGCTATCTAACGACATTTCGCAAGCTGATTGAAACACGTGGACCACAGGACTCCGAGCAGAATATTTTCGGCCAGATCGCATTTGGAATGGACCATCCAGATTATGTAATCATGCGAGCTCCGCGTCCCACGTTGATAACTTCAACCACAGGTGACTACTTCGACATAAAAGGCGCCTGGGAAAACTATCGCCAGGCTAAAAGAGTGTACGGAGTACTCGGCTATCCACATCAAGTTGACATGGTAGAAGTGGAGGGTAGCCATGGTGTTAAGCCGCAAAGTCTGGCAACCATCGGACACTGGATGCAGCGATGGTTACTTGAGAAGGATGCAAACGTAGCCATTCGCGACTTTGAAGATGACTTGCAGGAATCCACTGTGCTTAACTGCACTGAAAGTGGTCAGGTTTTGAGTCTGAAAAACGAACGATCCGTCTTCGACCTGAATGCAGAACTGGCTAAATCTTTGGCTGCACAACGACAAGAAACTAATGGGACGCTGAGCGACGAAGCGTTGCGAACGGCCATTCGCAAACTGGCTGGCATACGAAACCCCAGTGAACTTCCGGCACCTAAGATGGAAGAAATTGGACGAATCTTTAAGGACGGCTATCACATTGACAAGCTAGTACTTCACACGGATTCAGGTATCCCACTACCTGGTCTGACCTTCCATCCCAAAAAACCTCAGGATGGTGCGTATGTTTATCTGACGGACACCGGCAAAACAGGCGACAGTGAAAAAAATGGCCCAATTGAAAAACTAATGAACGACAACTATGCGGTCGTTACAATTGACTTGCGAGGTCAGGGCGAGACCGGACGCGGTGAAAGAGACGAAATACTCGGCGACTGGAAACAGTTTTACCTCGCATATCTGATGGGCAAGTCTCTTGTCGGGCCGCGGACTGAAGATGCCTTAGCCACCGGACATTTTGTAGCAAATTACGATAAGCCCGCCGGGGAACGCCGAGAAGTTCATCTTGTTGGCGTCGGGCAGGCTGGCATCGTTGCATTACACGCTGCAGCCATGAATCCTGACCTTTTCACGTCGGTCACCATTAAGGATGTTCCGAAAAGCTGGACCGAAATCGTTGGCAGCCAGGACTTGCAAGGCCAACTCGACTCAATCGTACATGGGGCACTTCGCGTTTATGACCTTCCAGATCTCGTCAGACTAGCCGGCCCCGACAAAGTGAAGTTCGAATAGCAGCAACCTAAATTAAACGTAATAGCGAAGGCTGAGCCAATTACGCACAAAGCACGACACCATGATTGGCTTTAATAGAGCTTGTTTTTGTAAGCGTCATCGATAGAGCAATCTAACTCGTCAGCCGATATTCCTTCGCCGATTTGATCCGCGAGCATTTTTCCAAACGATGGCAGTTCAGTTCTGTCAATTTGATATGTACCGTCCCACAGAGCCGACCGCTTCAGCGCTTTGCCACACTGCAAACAAGCTCGTTGCACATTCACCAAGATCCCTGTCGGTGGAATCTTGCCATTGATAGCACATGACTCGAGACGTGGATCGTCATGAATCACTTTAGCCGTACCACTGACTCTGAGAGTCTCTGTCACGCCCGGCACAATAAAGAACAATGCGATATCAGGATTGGTCGTTAAATTGCTGAGCGTATCTAGTCGATTGTTACCAGCCCTGTCAGGAATTAGCAGATGTGATGGATCAAGCACCTTTACCGACCCCGGCGGATCGCCACGCGGCGAGATATCCAAAGAGCCATCCGCTGCGGTTGTGGCTATGCATACAAATGGCGAATGTGCGATCATCGTCTGACAATGCTCGTCTAACGCTTCCACATCTTTTTGTTGTGAAAGCTGGGACGGTTCAGCATATAACGATCGAAGCTGATCTTCGGAATTAATATGTTCGTTGGATTCGACCATGCGACTATTCTATACCGACTCGCCATATACACGTTCAATTCTCGTGAAAGATATCCATACTTTCTTAGACATCCAGATCGTCACTACATATTTGATGCCCTTTAGATGACGACTCATTCAAAATGGTGGTCAGGTTATAATGCAGGCATGGCGAGACTCTATTTAATCATCATCTTCTTTCTCATAGGCACCACAGCACCTGCCAATGAGTATGCTGCACTTGTACTAAAAGACAAGCCGGCACTGTATTGGAGTTATTCGCCTAACCAGAGAACTGGAGCACTCAAACTCATACCTGAGCATGCCAACTCCCTGCCTCCACGTCGTGGCATCGGTGGATTGGCAGGTACTTATTCGAGATCCTCTTTAACGTCCCGTTGTTTTGCAAAACTTAACGGTGAGAGCAACAGATCGCTCATAAGCTTGCTCAACAATTCCTTCACGCTGGAATTATGGTTCCTCGATGAAGCCGGCGCACCGAACGACAAAATAAATTACTCCATCCTTTATAAAGCCGATGCCAATGCATTTACCAAGAACTCAATGTGGCTTTATCGGAAGCGGCAAGATGGCAACCTTATGTTTACCATCCAGGGTTCATCCGACGCGATGATTCGACTTGACGTTAAGAATCCGGCATTAGAAGTGCCTGGCAGTGAACGAAAATTCCATCACTTAGCGATTACAGTTCGCCGAACAGACAATAACAGCAAAGCAACCGCATACCTGGACGGCAAAGCCGTCTCACAGTCAAACATCGAAGGCGTTGTGCAGTTCAACAACACGGGTGAGTTGATTGTTGGAAACAACCACTCCCACAACAGCCCCTGGGAAGGTCGACTTGATGAGATAGCCTTGTACCCACGTGCTCTAACCCAGCCTGAAATCAGCAAACACTTTGAAGCCGGTAAAAAACTCATCACGCCAGCAGTCACTCGAAATCCAAGTCTGGCTGACAAGGAGCGTTTCTTTGAAACGAGTATCCGGCCCATACTCAGCGATCGTTGCGCTGCATGTCATAGCGGCGACGACGATTCTGAAAGTACACTTTCCGTTCAATCCAGAGGCGACTTAACAACCGGCGGCATACACGGCCCTGCCATCGTTCCTTTTCGGGCAGAAGACAGTTTGCTGATTGCGGCAATTCAAAAGACACACAAAGAGCTACGGATGCCGCCGGATGAAGACGACAATTTGACACGGCAAGAAATCGCCTTGTTCTACAAGTGGATTGACGACGGAGCGATTTGGCCAGGAGCACCATCAATCCCTGAGAACGCCTCTCGGGCAAACGCTTCAGAGGCCGTCGAATTTGATCCGGAGATTGACTGGGCCTTTCTTCCAAGACGCATTACGCAGCCACCCAAGGCTGCGGACGAACGTTGGAACCAAAACCCCATTGATCAGTTAATTGAGGCAGCCCGTGCTGAACAGAAGCTTACACCCAACCCGCGTGCAGATCGTCTTACACTTGTTCGTCGTGCAACACTCGACCTAACAGGATTGCCTCCGACGGTAGATGAGGTAACTGCCTACCTCGAGGATCCAGCGGATGAACAGACTGCATTTACTAGCGTCGTCGATAGATTACTGGAGTCACCACGCTACGGTGAACGACAAGGACGCCTTTGGCTTGACATCGCCAGGTATGCCGACACTCAGGGAGATGTTGGAGATATCCCAATCCACTCCGCATATCTATATAGGAATTGGGTGATCAACTCTCTAAACGAGGACATGCCCTACAAGCTTTTCGTTCAGGCACAGATTGCCGGCGACCTACTCGCAGTGCTGTCATCTAGTTCAGAAGAAGCGAAGGGGTTGAATGTCGCCACTGGCTTCATTTCCCTCAGCCGGCGATTTGGGAATCGAAAGGCTGACAGCCTGCACATGACGATTGAAGACACGATCGATACTCTTGGACGTGGCGTAATGGGAATCACACTGCGATGTGCTCGTTGCCATGATCACAAATTCGATCCCATTCCCACAGCAGATTACTACGGAATCTATGGCATCTTCAACAGTACGGTCTATCCGTGGATGGGGATGTCCGATGAGAAATCGCCTCTCAATCTCAACCCACACGACCTGTTAAACAGCTCAACAACAGTAGCCCGCGAATATTGGGAGTTGATTGCCAGATACGAGTATCAAGTCAACAATCACTTTCGACCATGGCTCAAACCAACGCTCGACGCATTCAAACGAGCTGACGTCGCCTTGAAATCACAAAAGGCAATGCTTGTCGATTTGGAAGGTGCTGCGAACAAGGACACCGATGCGATCGCTTCTCTCATGAAGTCGATTGAAGCATTGGCGAGCGAACGCGAGTCGCACCTCGCCTTTCGTTCTGGCAAATTCCGCGAACTCATGCTTCACGGATTGAACTGGATCGTCCAGGAAAAAGACAAGCTTGGCAAGCAGCCACCATACGATTTCGTGTTCAGTGTCCGGGAAGGAGATGCTTCGGACTCACCGATCCACCTGAGAGGCAATCCTGAGAATCATGGCGAAGTCACTCCCAGACACTTCCTTTCCACAATTACGCCGCCAAATGATTTGAAGATCGCGAATGGTTCCGGAAGGCTGCAACTGGCACAATGGCTAACTGAAGACAGTCACCCACTTACAGCTCGTGTTCTGGTCAATCGAATCTGGGCACAGCACTTTGGACAGGGTATCGTTAAGACGCTTGATAATTTTGGTCGGCAAGGCGAACGACCAACTCATCCTGAGCTACTCGACTGGCTCGCGGAGTCATTTATCAGTGATGGCTGGTCACTCAAAAAGCTCCATAGACAGATTATGCTAACGGAAACATACCAGTTAAGCAGTTTGGACGGAAACGAAGCAACTCAGACCAGCGATCCAGAAAACACGTGGCTTTGGAAGTTTTCGAGACGGCGGCTTGATGCAGAGTCAATCCGCGATTCAATTCTGTTTGCGAGTGGCAATCTGGAATTATCGCAACCAGGTGCGCACCCGTTAGACCCCTGGTACAAAACCAGATACAACCTCAACAACCCATTCCATAAGGAATACGATCACAATCACCGAAGCGTGTACCTGATAACACAACGCATCTTTCGGCATTCGATACTCGGATTGTTTGATAGTCCCGACACGAACAGTAGCACGGCCGAACGATCATCAACAACAAGTCCGGCGCAGGCTCTTTTCTTGATGAATTCCGAATTCATTCGGAAACAATCACGAAGTTTGGCCGGGCTTGCAGTCGAACAAGCTGACACAGAGGTTGCAAGGATCGACTGGCTCTTCAAAAGGATTTACGGCAGAGCGGTAACAGAATCCGAACGAAACGAAATCCAACAATTCCTAAATGCTTATCGACAAGCGCCGGCAATCTCGGAGGACGTGGAAACTGTAGTGCCACCGGAGTATCCTGCTTTGTGCAGGGTCTTGTTAACCAGCAATCAGTTCTTCTTTATTGACTAATCTCGTGACACTTTACACCTCCAATATCAGCCGTCGAAATGCACTCAAACGTATGAGTCATGCAATGGCGGTCGCATCTCTTCCTGCGGTAGTGCCAGGTAGTTCCGCAGTATTGGGAAAAGACCTGCCGCAACCACATTTCACACCCAAAGCCAAACAAGTAATCGTCCTCTACATGTCGGGTGGATACTCTCATGTGGACACATTTGATCCGAAACCGCGTCTCGCGACGGAGCACGACACATCGATTGGTTATGAGTTTGGACGGAAGGATTTTGACCGATACTTGAAGGCAGCAAATTGGGCATTTAAGCCAAACCAACATTGCGGCACTGAAGTGAGTGACCTATTTCCCCACATACGCGAACAAATGCACGAATGTGCTCTTATCCGCTCGATGAATTGTGACCACATTGATCACGGCGAAGCAACGCTGCAATTGCATACGGGCAGTACTGGCTTTGCGATGCCCTCGCTTGGCTCATGGTTGAATTATGGCCTAGGCACGTTTAACCCTTCTATGCCTGGCCATGTTGTCATCTCGGAACATCGACCATATGCAGGACCGCAAATCTGGGACTCTATATTTTTGCCAGGCAAAAATGCCGGTGTACAAATCACCCCCGGCAAAACACCCATTGCGAATCTCGATCGAACCTCGACCGTCAAGCAACAGGCATTGGAGCTTGGATTACTGAATTCATTCAACAAGAAACACTTGGTAGGTCGCGAATCTGACAATAAACTCCGAGCCAGAATGAGTTCCTTTGAAACAGCCAGCGGCCTACAGTCCGAAGCTCCCGAAATCATGGACTTGTCGAACGAAACCAAAGCGACGTTTGACTTGTACGGAGCATCAGCCGATAACCCTACGTCGTATGCGTCTCAAGTAATCATGGCACGTCGCATGATCGAAGCCGGCGTGCGATTTGTTGAAGTGATCGATGCCGTTGGTGCCTGTCGTGACAATTGGGATGCCGCCCATAGAGACATTTCCTCTCACGAAAAGTATGCAAAGCGTGTCGACCAGCCGGCCGCGGCTCTAATTCAGGATCTCAAGCAACGCGGTTTGTTTCAGGATGTTTTGTTGATCTTTTGTACCGAATTCGGTCGAACACCGTGGGCTCAGGATGGCAAGGGTACTAAGAGTCGAGCACATCATCCACATGCATTCTCTTGCTGGATGGCAGGCGCCGGCATCAAGGGAGGAGTCATTCACGGTGAAACAGATAACATCGGTAATAAGGTTGTCCATGATGCTGTACACGTGCATGATTTTCATGCTACGATCCTGCACCTAATGGGCTTAGATCATGAAAAGCTGGTCTATCGCCATGCCGGACGTGACTTTCGACTTACCGATGTACATGGACACGTCGTGAAGCAAATACTCGCCTGATTCATTTGTCGTTTCAACATTTAACTGTTAGCGACGGCCTAACGAGATAATTCATTTCCGAAGTGCTGCTGAAGCATTCCACACTTAATTTTATCAGCAGGCTGTTAAGTACTTGGCAACAGATAGTCACAAACAGACTGCCAATTTGGAAATCGTTCTGTACCAAAGTGAATGTGTTCTCCCGTGAATTTCTCCACACCATTTGCCAATCGGTCATCGATCAGATAATCACCGATATTTAGGTGTTTGTTATGGGAGAGAATCAATCGCTTAAACGCTGGCCTACCCAAATACTTTTGAACCCACTCAATCTTATCTTTCCAGGCTGAAGGGTTGTTCCAAGGCGCAGTTGAAAGAATATACGTGTCAAATACCTGTGCTAGCTTATTAAAAGAATCTATCGCGCCGGGCAGTGGGTCCATTAACGCAAAGATGCCCGGCACATCGTCTAGATCACCATCGAACTGTTCGCGCAGTTCATCTGAAATCTTCGCGATACCTGAGGCGAAATCCACGAGCACATTGTCCATATCTACATATAAAGTCTGCATCTTTGTTCCGCGCACCTTTCAACTATTGGACCGCTGCCGCTTGCAATAAATACAGCGGGTCGTCTCTAGACTTACGCTTATCCTCTATAGGGTCACGCATCGGTTGCTCCTATAATATACCGTTCCGTATTAATTTTGGTTCTCCAGCGTACCGAACCATCAAATCCAAAGCTTAAATAACAAATATGACTCGCTGTAAACTCTCCCTTTTTCTAATTCTCTCCACGACTGGCTTTTTGATGGGTCAGGAGGATGCACGCGATCCTGTTAGCCTTTCAGATGCCAGAGAGGTAGGGAGAGCAAAGTCACGCTTCCTTGATACGAATGGCGCCGACCATTCCGACACTAAAAAGGCCCCCAAGGCGGACTTATCGACCTTCAAAAAGACTTTGCAACCGATCCTGTCCAACAGCTGTCTTGCTTGTCATGGTCCCGAGCGAGCCGAAGGGCGTTTGCGCATCGATAAGCTCGATGCAAACCTCCTCACCGGAGACGATGTGCTGAAGTGGCGAGAAGTTTACAACGCCCTTGGCAATTCTGAAATGCCGCCCGCTGATGAATATGAATACGCATTGGCAGATGAAGATCGTGGGTTGTTGGTCGATTGGATCGGAGCTGAATTGGCGAAAGCATATCAAGTACGAAAAAATTCCGAGCAGCATTCCTCATTCCGCCGGATGACCCGCTACGAATACAACTATGCTTTGCAAGATTTACTTGGTTACCGATTCGATTTGGTGGAACGACTTCCACCAGACACCGTTTCTGATGATGGGTTCAAGAACCGCTCTGAACTATTGCAGATGTCAGCAATGCAATTCGAGACTAGCCGAGAAATCGGGCTTAAAGCGCTGCAGCGTGTAACGGTCATCGGCAAACGCCCCGAACCTGTGACATATTCGCTAATCACGCAGGACCACTTTAACCGACTCACATCAGGTGAAAATCCAAAGACATTTAACAAAAACGAAGACAACTACCGCCAACAGCGAAACACGCCGCACTTTTTACATCGCGAATCCGGCAAGGCAATCCATTTCGGCGGTGGCAATCTACAACCCAACCCGGATGCCATCGTGGGGCAACTGCCCAACGAGTTACCCGTTACGCTTGCCTTGCCTCATGCAAGAGAGCTCAAG
>Ga0114933_10003072_pt1 | contig 16621 bp, 14 predicted proteins | sample 4SBtaG_FD_89691 | JGI IMG/M metagenome (GOLD analysis project Ga0114933, IMG submission 89691) | Deep subsurface microbial communities from Kolumbo volcano to uncover new lineages of life (NeLLi) - 4SBTROV12_W25 metaG | ecosystem: Environmental > Aquatic > Marine > Volcanic | place: Kolumbo... | reverse complement strand
TACCAAGAAACAGACCGACTCCATTTACCCCGACGACACCTCCTGTGCCCGCACATTTCTTAATCTGATCATCAAGAATATTTCTTGGGTGATCATTCAACGCTTTAGGATTTGAATGACTGAATACAACCGGAGCCGTTGATACATCCATTACATCCATTGTGGTGTTATAACCCGTGTGACTACAGTCCACCACCATTCCAACTCTATTCATTTCTTGCACAAGACTTATACCAAGGTGTGACAGTCCACTATCCATCCGCTCCTTACATCCATCACCAATCGGATTACGCAGATTGTAGGCCATCAGCATGTGTCGAATACCAAGTCGATAATAAACTTCAACCATTTGTACATTCGATTCGATAGGGTTTGTACCCTGAAAATGAAATACTATTGCGAGCTTATTTTCCTGTTTTGCCCGTTTGATATCTGCAACACTTTCTACCAAGACAAAGTCTTCATCATGTGATTGGAAATAGTTTCTCTCAACTGCAATTTTGTGAATCGCTTGTGACAAACTCGTTCGATCGCCACCAAGAGTAAGCGACAATACGTCGTGACCAGCTTCCTTCATCCTAGACAGATGTTTCACCCTTACCTCTGGTTTAGCTTCTCTGCTCCACGGCAAGGTGTTGTCCCACACATAGGCATCCCAATGAGTTCTCGAGGTATCAACAGAAACCCCCCACTTTGACGCTAGTTCGTGAAAATCATCGCTCATAGTATTCTCCATATGACATTTTGCTTTTGTAATTCTGTAAATCTACTTAAACTTTTCAATCTTACTTACTACTGTATGTCAAATAATGGTAATAGCGCTAGGCTAGGATAATTTATAGCAAGTCCAATATTCTTGGTTGATAATTATATCTATGACAAAGCACAAAAGAGCAGCTTTCTTTTGGATGTTCGTAGTCCTGTCGGCATACTTGGTCTATGTCTACCCTGTCCAACGACTATCTGACTGGCTCGGTTACCCAAACCTTCTGAAACTCTCATCGATCATCGCGATCTGGGTCTTATGGATCGGAGTCCTCTGGCTGTCTTTCCGGCGTGGAAGCCGTGCGCTTGAGTGGATACTTTTTAACTGGATGGGAATTGGGTTCGTATATTTTGTTCTCTGCCTGCTCTATGATCTTGTCCGACTGATTAATCCACTCAATGACCAGGCAGCTGCAGCCGTGATCCTGTTGATGGGTGCAGGCCTGGTGACCTTTTCATTTATCACCGCACAGACAACCACGCACAAGACATTACGCTTCCACAGTCACCGACTCCGCAAGGACTACCGATTAGTCCAGATCAGCGATGTACACATAGGCTCACGCAGCAGTAACTTCCTGAACCACATTGTTCAGAAAATCAATATGCTTCATCCCGATATGGTTTTGATCACGGGTGATTTTCTGGATTCAAGCCGTGTCGAAACAAAAGACATCGAAGCACTTAAGACGCTTGCCATGCCGGTGTATCTATCGATCGGCAATCATGAGCGCTATATTGGCCTGGACAAGGTGGTACCCCTTCTCGAAGAAGCCGGTGTGAGGGTGCTTCGAAACAACAGTGTGCTCGCCGACGGCCTACAACTAATCGGTATCGATGATGCCGACGATGCTCATCAGATTGGCCGTGAACTCGCAAATATCACAGTTGATCCTCAGTATTTCAAAGTGCTTCTCTATCACCGACCACTGGGATGGGATTCGGCTGTGAAAGCCGGTATTGACCTGACACTTTCCGGGCATACCCACAACGGACAGATATTTCCATTTAATTGGCTGGTAAAACAGCAATTCAAACTGATCACCGGCCTACATCGACGCGGTCAGTGTCGGCTTTATGTCTCTCCGGGCACCGGGACCTGGGGACCTGTGATGCGCCTGGGATCACGCAATGAGATCACCTGCATTGATCTGGTTAGATCGAGGCTCTAGCGACCGGGACCTGAACTGAGCTATGGCCTGTTGCCCGATCAAGGCAGTTGCGGTAATTTTGTGCCACACTTTCCGAGTCATACCAAGATAAGACAATCATCAAGGACAACACCATGCGCTACGGTTTTTATCTACCTACCCGGGGCCCGACTTCAGATGCTGATGCTCTGGTCAAAATTGTTGAACAAGCGGAGCACCTGGGCTTCGACTCAACGGTTATCGCGGACCATGTGGCGTTTCCGGTGCAAATTGAATCAAGCTACCCTTATACGGTAGGTGGAAACTTTCCCGGAGGTTGGGAGGCACTGGAGCAGCTGTCTTTGATGGCCTTTATTGCCGGTAAGACACAAAACCTCCGACTGATTACCAGTGTCATGATTCTCCCGTACCGCAATCCTGTAGTCACTGCGAAAATGCTGGCGACTATCGATGTGCTGTCTAAAGGTCGGGTAACCGTCGGCGTGGGTGTTGGCTGGCTGCGCGAAGAATTCGAGACGCTGGGGTGCTTTGAGTTTGACCGTCGCGGCGCACTGTCTGACGAATATCTTAAGATCTTTAAGATACTCTGGTCGCAGGAACCCGCCAGTTTCGACGGTGAATTCTACCGCTTTGATGCGCTCCACTTTCTGCCTAAGCCCATACAGAAGCCGTATCCACCGATCTGGATTGGCGGTCACAGTCGGCCCGCGCTGCGCCGGGTGGCTCGATTCGCCGATGGCTGGCATCCCGTCGGTGCCAATCCAGCAGTACCGCTGCAACCGGAACAGTTCGCTGAGTCTTGCGAGGAACTGCGTAGACTGACCGAACTTGAAGGTCGCCGCTATGAAGATCTCACGATCTGTTTCAAGGCGCCCCTCTATGATAAGGACGCGATCACCGTATCGGGCACTGATCGACGTTCGTTTTCCGGAAGCACTTCACAGATTGTCGATGACATTGGCACGTACGGCGAACTCGGTATGCATGAGCTGATTGTTGACTTTCGCTCCGACACTTTGAATGAAACACTAGAGCGCATGGCACAATTCCGTGAGGAAATCTGTTCACAAGTACCTTAGCCGGTACTGTGAGTACCCCAATCAATCTACCAGTTGAGTGTTCGGTCAGTCCGTGCACGAAACACTGGAATTACAACGCTCGATGCCAGCGGATCGCATGTCCGTAGAGCGACCACGACAGACGTATGTTCCTGGAACCCACTAATTGATATATTTGACAGGTCATTAATCGACGTAATCAGTCTGGGCACCGCCAAGCCTGAATAGGCTCCCTACAGGAGACGTCTCACATGCTCAGTGAACGGCAGCGTAATTATCGGCAGGAATACCGGTCGCGGGTTGACAGCTGGTACAACGGACCGATCCACGTACTCCTGATTTATGTCATTGGACTCACGGCGTTGTGGTTGTACGCCCAACACCTTCACAGTGTCCACTGGTGGGAATGGTTGTCGGTACCGGTATTTCTCCTCGGCTGTAATATCTTTGAGTGGTACCTGCATCTCAAGATCATGCACCGACCACAAAAATCAAAAGCCCTGCGTGCCATCTACAACCGCCATACGCTTCAGCACCACCAGTTCTTCACAGACTCAGAGATGCGCTTTCGCGACCAGAAAGACTGGCGGGTAACTTTCTTTCCGCCTTACGCACTGGTCGTGTTTATCCTGATCTCAATACCAGGCGCCGTGTTGTTCTACTTCCTGCTGACCCCCAATATCGGCTGGCTTTATATTTCCACAACTACGAGTATCTACCTGATTTATGAGTTCATGCACTTTTGCTGTCATGTGGATGAAAACTCGTTTGTCAGACATATGCCACTGGTCAACACGCTGCGCCGCCACCATACCGCCCATCATCACTCACGACTGATGATGGAAAAAAATATGAATCTCACCTTTCCGATCGCCGACTGGCTATTCGGTACATCGGATCTGGATAGAGGGCTGCTGGGTCATCTTTTCAACGGCTACAGCCAGCGTCACGTTCGGGCGAACCTTCGGGGCCAGCCCCCGCGGCCAGATATTGCGGCGGCCGATCCTATCACGCATTAGTCAAGCTCAATTGCTGCACCGCGCCCGATGCCCGTCCATATTAAGATCATTGTCTCCATCATTACGTTGGTGGTCGGGGCCGCGTTTTTATACTTTGAAATACTCTACGGCCAGATGTCAGTCGGCCTCGTTGGCGCCGGCCTCGCAATGTTCATGGTGATTTCAATGTGGCTGTTCCGCGAGCCGGGCAGGCGATCCTGATCGACCCTACTCTATGAAGCACTACCAAGGTCGACGTACCATCGACGGCATCATGGTCACCGTGGATGGCGAACCGCTTGACACACGGTATGACCTTGAGCAGTTCACCGATCTTGGCTTCGAGTGGTCTTATGAGGGCGATTCACCCCGCCAACTGGCCCTGGCACTGATTGCAGACTGCCTGGGAGATAACGACGCCCGAAACCTCTCGACCAAATTTATGACACAGGTGATAGCCGAACTCGACAACGACTGGCAACTGAGCGAGGAGGAAATCTGCCGCGCGATTCGATCGATGGGCGACGAGTCCTGATACCTGGTCAGTGCCAGGTTGTTCAGTGTGCAGCCACACCCTGGGAAGGCGGTCGCCTGATCAAATCCCAGATGCTCGGTACTGTCCCAATCGGCACCACAATTAATCGGGGGGCGTTAGCCGCAAGCGCCTGAGTCAGTTCGACTTCGAATAACTCCGCTGATTCAACACGACATGAGCGAATCCCGAAGGACTCACCCAACGCTACGAAATCTGGGTTAGTCAGGTCAACAGCAATGTGCCGACCACCATAGCTTGCCGCCTGTATGGTCTTCACGTTGCCGAAACTGGAATTATCAAGAATAACAATCACCACTGAAATTTTATGGTGCACTGCGGTGGCAAGTTCCTGTAACGTGAACATAAATCCTCCATCACCACACACGGCAACTACCCGGCGAGCAGGATCAGCCATTTTTACTCCCAGTGCAGCCGGCAGCGCATAGCCCAGGGTTGCCTGGAATCCCGGGCCCATGATAGTGCGTGGCTGATACGCCGGCAGTGCATAACGAACATACGAACCCAACTGCGTCACATCTGCAACAACGACACCATCTTCGGGCAATGCCGCCCGCAGTGCAGCGGCAAGCGCTGGCAACGGCTTCAGGGTCGACAACTTGTCAGCGACTGCTTGTGCAGCCTGATTGCAAAAATCCAAATATGAGGCTCGATCGACCTCTGTAGCTGGTACCGAATCGGCAATCGCCCGCAGCCCTTTATCTGCTGAGGTAACCAGTTCGATATCGGCCAGCACCGGACGCCTGACCGCAGCTTCCTCGATATCGATACGTATTATCTCGACATCTTGCTGCCGCCCCCAAGCGAGTGCCGGTGCTGTAAACCGTGTCCCGACCACCAGCGCAACATCCACACGTTCCCAGATATGCTGCCCGGTGAGGAAGGTAAAAGACAACGGGTGGTCGTCGGGCAGCACACCCCTGGCGCTGATAGTAGAAATCACTGGAATACTGAGTTTCTCTGCCAACTGTTTGAGCGGCCCACCAGCCGCCATTCCACCACCACCTATCACAATAACGGGGTACCGTGCTGCACACAGACTTTTCACCGCCTGCTTGATCAGCAAGGAATCCGGTTCGGAAGCACTTTCACCCGAAGGCGATTCGCGTACTGCCACCTGTTCAGTAAATGCCAGTCGATCTGGTGCCATCTCGAGGACCGCGGGGCCGGGTCTGCCTTGGGTCATTGCACGGAACGCATCTTCCAGCAGTTCGGGCACCTGGTGCGGATGGTCTGCCCGCTCGGACCAACTCACCACACCACGCGACACAGCCAACTGGTCGCGTAGTTCGTGGGCAATACCCAGTTCTTCACCGATTTGGTAGGACGGAATCTGACCGGTAATACACAGCACCGGTTGTCCCGCCGCAACAGCAGTCGACACAGCTGCCATCGCATTAAGCATACCCGGGCCTGGAACAGCCGTGAACACGCCAGGTCGTCCCGTCGCCTGGGCATAACCCATGGCCATGAAAGCGGCCCCCTGCTCATGACGGGTATGCACCGTCCGGATTCTGTCGCGGCATCCATGAAGTGCGTCAAACAAAGGGTCGAGTTGGATACCAGGAATACCAAACACCGTATCGACTCCGTGTGCGAGTAGTCCTTCGACTATTGCTTGAGCTCCATTTAGTTTTGGCATCGGCTTACTCCTTTTCAATCCCGTATCCAGTTAGCAAAACGCTTGCGTTGGCATTTTCAGCACAGCGGCCTAATTTAAGTCCCGGCGACAGATTCCCGCCGTCTCACCCATAATACTGAAATTCATCACTGATCACGCGCCTCCCGTATGTTACTACTGGAACACGACGGCAAGACACTGCTGGGTCGATACGGACTGGCGACTCCCCCAGGCATTTGGGTCAAAGCGGAGGATGAGGTTACCAGCAACGGGCTGCCGGACGGCCCCTGGATCGTCAAAGCACAGGCTGCGACCGGTGGGCGTGGAAAAGCTGGCGGTATCCGCCCCTGTGAAGATCCAGCGCAACTTGAAAGTATCGTTCAAGAACTCTGTTCGCAGCTTATCAATGGCGTGCCAGTCCAGGGCTGCCGGATAGAATCGAAAGTGGATGCCACGCGTGAGTGCTATCTGAGCCTATCACTCAATCCAATTACAGGTCTTGTGGATATTCTGGTCTCGCCAGCCGGCGGAGTTGAAATCGAATCCTCAGTGTCTAAAGGAAAAACATTGCATCGGGCCTCAGCTATACCTGATCCAGCTGACATCGTCGCGACTGGCACACCGCTCTTCAAAGCGCTTAACGCTGATAATCAGATGCTGAGCACAATCCTTGAACGTCTCGCTGACGCGTTCCTTGGGCTTGAAGCACTGCTGGTTGAGATTAATCCGTTATTCATATTGCCCGATCAAAGTTGCCTGCTGGGTGATGCCAAGGTCGTTCTCGACGCCAATGCGTTCACTCGACAACCGCACCTCGAGCGATTTCTTACAGATCGCGCAGTCGATTATCCAGAGGCTGTTCTCAAACACAAACACGGGTTTGATTTTATTGTGACCGACCCCCAGGGCTCTGTCGGCCTGCTGACAACCGGCGCCGGACTCAGCATGATGCTGTGTGATGAACTCCATGATCGCGGCCTGTCGCCGTACAACTTTTGTGATATTCGCACCGGAGGCCTGCGCGATGATCCGCAGCGCCTGATCGATGTGCTTACCTGGATCAGCGCTGGAATAAATACCAAGGTCATTTTGATCAATGTGTTTGGCGGTATCACTGACCTCGGCGTGTTTGCCCAACTGCTGATACAGGCCATGGACCGACTGCCCCAACCTCACCTGCCGGTGATCGCCCGCCTTATCGGCCCCAACCAGGACGAAGCGAATACCCTACTGCGGGCTTCCTCTCTACAAATCTCCTTACACCAGGATCTTTCGCCTGCCCTGGACGATACCGGTACACGGGTTGGAAGAACGTTGCCGTGATTCTGAACAATCTACTCCGAGCCGATACGCCGGTTATTGTTCAGGGCGCGACCGGCCGCACGGCGAGACACCACATCACAGTGATGAAACGACATGGCACACGGATTGTGGCCGGTGTATCGCCCGGTCGATCCACCGGACCCAACGACGAGGTCGACATCTACCCTACCTGCGCTGGCGCTGTCGACGCCACCGGTGCCGTAACGGCGATTCAGTTTGTGCCGGCGAGCAGGGTTGCCGACGCAGCCTGCGAAGCATTGACATCGGGCATCAAATTGCTGGTTACTGTGACCGAGGGCGTGCCGGTACATGATTGTGCCCGCATACTTCGTAAAGCAACCGATCTCGGGGCCATCTGGGTCGGCCCTTCGACGCCTGGCATCGTGGTGCCTGGGATAATTAAACTAGGCTTCATGCCGGAGATCGCTTTAGCACGCGGGTCGGTGGGCATAATGTCTAAAAGTGGCACCCTGGCCTATGAGGTCTGCTACCGTCTGGTGCGCGAGGGCCTCGGCCAAAGTAGTTGGATTGGCGTCGGCGGAGATCCGGTAAAAGGGACACGATTTGCAGAACTGCTAGACTACTTTACAACTGACCCCAATACTGAATCGGTTGTTGTGGTTGGTGAAATCGGTGGTGCAGAAGAGGAAGAACTGGCTGCGGCGCTGAGCGACAGTGCCTTTGATAAACCTTGCCATTGCCTGATCGCCGGTGCTACAGCGCCATCTGGCAAAACACTGGGTCACGCCGGTGCCCTGGTTCATGGTCATCATGGCAGCTTTGCTGCAAAGGCTACCGCATTGTCGGGGGCCGGAGCAGTGATGCATCACAATATCGACAGTCTGGTCGAGGCCATGACCACCTAAGTTTTATGTACATACGCTTCTCAACTGGAACGATATGATGGATGAAGAGATGCTCACATTCAGATTGACCGACACCCAGCGCGACATGGTGATGTCCGTACGACGACTGGCGCAGCAGCGGTTCAAAGATCGATGGAAGCAATGGCAGGACGGTACATTTCCCTGGGAAAACATGCACGACCTGGCCGAGATCGGTGTGCTCAGCATGTCTGTGCCAAAAGCCTACGGTGGACTTGAACTGACGGTACTCGATGCAGCACTGGTTCTCGAAGAAATCGCCAAAGTCTGCTACGTCACTGCCATGGCGGCTCTGGGTGAAGTGGGAACCCAAACCCGCATGATCGCGCACTTTGCACCAGAGAATATCAAGCAGGACATACTCCCCCGAGTTGCTGCAGGGTCAGCCGTACTCTCGATTTGTATGACTGAACCCGATGCGGGCACCGATTTGGGTCGGATGCGGAGCAAAGTCAGTCGCCAACAGGACGAACTGATTCTTTCGGGCACTAAAACACTGATAAGCCGAGCCGACGTTGCCGAAGGGTTCGTCGTATTCGCCCGCATTGGTGATACACCAGGAATCGGCGGTATCGGTGGTGTCTATGTTCAACGAGATACCCCGGGCATGACCATCAACAGCGCCTACCACACGATCGGAGGGGAGTACCTGTCAGAAGTGGTTTTTGACCAATGCCGGGTCCCGGCCGATCAGTTACTGATCGACGCCGGTGGTTTTAAAGACCTGATTTCGGCGTTTAATATTCAACGCTGCATGAACGCCAGCATTTCACTGGGCCTAGCAGAAGGTGCCCTGGAAGAGTCGATTCGGTATATGCGTAATCGTAAAGCTTATGAACGACGTATCGGCGATTTTCAGGGCATGCGTTGGAAGGTTTCAGAGATGTATCGTGATATTGAAGCATCGCGAAGTCTGCTATACCGTGCCTGCGCCAGTGCTGACCCGTTTCCAGATCCTGTACTTGCAGCTCTGGCCAAAATGACGTGTAACCAGATGTCCCTTCGAGTAACTAGCGAGGCCGTACAGATTCATGGTGGCTATGGATTTGTCGAGGAGTTCCTGGTAGCCCGTCAGTACTGCTGTGCACGTTATGGTTCGCTCGGCGGCGGTACCACTGAAACGCTGTCGAACCTGGTGGGGCGTACATTAGTCGACGGACTTGATGATGCCGACGGGTTATTGGGATATCAAAACTATTGAGAGCGGTTTAAACCGTATCCAGGCGGAGAAGGCTCGATGCGCTGTTCATGGCTGATCCCCGTACGTGACGGCGGCAGTTGGCTTGCTGAAGCCGTAACATCCGCGATAGCGGGGTGCGGTAACAACGATGAAGTCGTGCTGGTCAACGACGGCAGCGTTGATGGTTCAGTTGAGGCACTCACGCCTCATCCAAACTTAAGGACACTGCACCAGACGAAAAAGGGACTAGTTGCTGCGCTTGAACACGGGCGGCGAGAGTGCCGAGGCCAATATATCGCCCGCCTGGATGCAGACGACATCGCTCTACCCGGTCGACTGCATCATCAAATAACAGCACTTGATACTGATCCAAATCTTGCTGCGATCGGTGGTCGGGCCACCCTTTTTACTGACCATGGACCAGCACCCAAAGGGATGCAACTCTATATTGACTGGATTAATAACCTCGATGATCCGCACCGCGAAATCTTAGTTGAAAGTCCACTACTCCATCCTTCAGTCACATTTAGAGCCACACACGTCGAGCAGGTCGGCGGTTATCGCAGCGGCAAGTTGCCCGAAGACTATGACTTGTGGCTTCGGCTGGTGGCAAAAGGTCTTCGAATCACTAACGTGGCGCATGAAGTCGTGTCAATTCGGGATCATTCCGGCCGCCTGACACGTACCGATTCGCGGTACAGTCGAAGTGCATTCGACACCTGTCGGCGAGATTTTCTTCAAAAGACAGCGCTCGCCGAGCCCCGTAGGGTTGTCCTCTGGGCGGGCGTACGCGGTGGACGGCCGTGGCTGCGCTGGTTAAAAACCGGCGGTCACCAGGTCATTGCGGTTATCGACATTGGACAGTCGACCGTGCGTTCTGGCGTTCCTGTTTTACCCCCTGCCACACTTCCGAACCTGGACTTCGACATACTCCTGGTCGCGGTTGGCGCCCGCGGTGCAAGGGATCGGATTCGCAATGACCTGGCGACCCTACGGCCAGACCTCATGGAGGGTCAAAATTGGTGGGCTCTGTTATGATGTAGACCAGAAACTACAGATCAACAGTGCATTTCAAACTTAAGGGGGCACGATGTCTGACGGAATCGTCTTTATCGACAATGACTTTGTCTCGCCGAGCGATGCAAAAATGTCTATCTTTGATGTGGGATTTGTCTGGGGCGACACCGCCTATGACGTGACCTCTACCTGGAACAACTGGTTCTTCATGCTCGAGGAACACCTCGATCGGTTTCAAAATTCAGTCGACCGATTCCAGCTGAAAAGCCCCTACAGCCGCAACGAGATCCGAGAAATCTGTGCCGAGTGTGTCCAGAGGTCCGGCCACTCGAATGCTTATGTAAAGCTGCAGATGTCTCGCGGTGTGCTGTCAAGCCGCACCGTAGATCCGAGATTGACTGACAGTAAATTTGTTGCGTATGCAATCCCGTATGTCTGGATATGGGGTGAAGACAAATGCCGCAACGGGGCAAACCTGTATCTCAGTTCCTTCGAGCGAGTGTCGTCAAAAGCCGTCGACCAGCGGATCAAGAACTACAACCGCGCCGACCTTGTTCAAGCCCGCTTTCAGGCGCTCGATGAAGGTTGTGACGATTCAATTCTGTGTGGACCCGATGGCTACCTGACTGAGGGCTCAGGCTACAATATTCTTCTGGTCAAGGACGGTAAAGTGGCCAGCCCTAATCATAACGTTCTCGAAGGCGTGACACGGAATGTCGTTTCGGAACTATGTACGCTCGAAGGCATTGCGTTTGAACTGCGTAAGATCCATCCGGACGAACTCAGCAACGCGGACGAGGTGTTTGCCAGCACGACTGCGGGGGGTATCATGCCTGTAACCCGTATCAGTAACCAACCGGTAGCCAACGGCCAAGCTGGCCCTCTAACCCTTCAATTACAGACCCGATACTGGGAAAAACGCGAACAAGGCTGGCACGGTACCCGGGTAGATGAGATTCTAGAATCGTCAGTACTGAAAGCTGGCACCGCTTAACATACCCCCCACCCCACGCTTGTACCTGCGACCAGTCTCCGACTGGTTCGCATCAGTGGAACACAATGACCCTTTCTCGTGAACGGATGAGCGTCGCAGAATTTGCGTCGCTCGTCGCACTACTGACCAGTCTGGTTGCACTTTCTATTGATGCAATGCTTCCGGCGTTGCCCCAGATTGCGAGTGACCTCAGCGTTAGAGATCCAAATGATGCCCAACTCGTTATCGGCCTCTTTTTACTCGGCAATGCTTTTGGTCAACTGCTATTTGGACCGCTGTCGGACGCCTTCGGCCGTAAACCGGTCATTGTTGCAGGGCTACTGCTGTTTCTGATCGGCTGCTTCGTTTCGGTGGTCGCTGAGAGCTTCTCTGTATTACTCGTCGGTCGTGTACTGCAAGGTGTCGGCGCATCGGGACCACGAACTGTGACCATGTCCATGGTACGAGATCTTTATTCCGGTCGATCGATGGCACGAATCATGTCTATCTCGATGAGTATCTTTATTCTTGTGCCCATGCTCGCACCAGCATTGGGTCAAGCGATCATGCTACTTATGGGCTGGCGTTACATTTTTAGCACGTTTATTTTGTTTGGTGTGCTCAGCCTGTTCTGGTTGCTATTACGCCAGCCTGAAACGCTGGCAGACGACAATCGACGCCCGATGCGAGTAGCCTCACTAGCAAAAGGATTTGTCACTGTCTGCCGCAGTCGCGCCGCATTGGGATACAGCCTGGCGATCGGCACCATGTTTGGAGCGTTCATCGGTTTCTTGAGTTCAATCCAACAAATATTTCAGGATGTTTTTGGCGTCGGAACATGGTTTCCCTACCTGTTTGGCCTACTGGCCCTTTTCCTGGGCGCCGCATCATTTCTTAATTCGAGAATTGTGATGCGCTTTGGCATGCAAAAAATCGTCAGACTGGCCATGGCTTGTAGCCCCGTGGTCTCGCTGGTATATCTTGTTATTTGCCTTTCAGTCGCTGATCCGGGCCTGATTGGGTTCATGGTGTGGGGCGCATTGTGTTTTTTTGGCGTCGGTCTTTGTGTCGGTAACATCAACGCGCTCGCCATGGAACCGCTGGGGCAGATTGCGGGCTTGGGGGCTGCTGTTGTGGGGTTCTTTACCTCGGCTGTTGCGGTTCTTGTCGGCATTCCACTCGGTCGTGCCTATGACGGCACCCAGCTTCCCCTTATCGCAGGTTTCGTGATACTGGGCGTGATTGGCCTGGGTCTTGTCTACTGGGCAGGGCATGACTCTACCCAACAATCAGAGAAATAGATGAAATCCTGCCGCGTTATTGGTCAGGTGATACGATGTCTCACCCACCGACAAGCGAGTCTTGACACTAATACTGTCTACTGGCAGGTTGACTGGGTGTACAAACTGTGCGACAAAAAACACTGGCTGTTAGCCACCTATCGGTAGTTGGATCAAAATGGAAAGAAAGCTAAGCACAATATTTGCCTCTGACGTGGTCGGATTCAGCAAGATGATGGCCGTTAACGAGGAAATGACGCTTGAAGTACTGCAACAACGCCGGTTAGTGATCGACGGTGTGATCGCTGAACACGGTGGCACGATTTTTGGAAGTGCCGGCGACAGCGTGATCGCCGAATTCGCGAGCCCCATCAAGGCCACCGAATGTGCGGTTCAAATGCAGGGCAAGATGCAGGCCATGAATGAAGATGTGCCAGAAGAAAGGAAAATGGTGTTCCGCGTCGGCATCAATATCGGCGATGTCATGGTATCCCAGGACAACCTTTATGGTGATGCCGTCAACATTGCTGCGCGCCTGGAAGCCGAAGCACAACCTGATGGTATCTGCATTTCCAAGTCGGTACTCGACATGGTCAGTCGGAAGATACAGGTCTCCTACCAGGACGCCGGTGAGCTAGTATTAAAAAACATCGAGCATCCGGTTCAGGCCTACTTTGTGATCCAGAAACGAGGTGCAACGCGCTACGTCCAACATACCGAGGCACCGCAGGTAAAAGTCGAGCGTGCTGAAGCAGGCTCACTCGCCGTTAAGTTATTCAAGAACCTAAGCAAGGATGAAGAACAGGCCTATTTTTGCGAAGGCTTTTCAGAAGATCTGATTTCGGCCCTGTCACGGTTCCGCAAGCTGACGGTGGTCTCGGGCAACGCCAGTTTTGCCTACCAGGACAAATCCAGCAGTCCGAAAGAGATTGGCCGGGAGCTTGGTGTGCGCTACATCCTCGAAGGCAGTGTCAGAAAACTGGGGCCCAGAATGCGGATCAGTACGAGCCTGATCTCAGCCGATCGAGAAAACACAGTATGGTCGAACAACTTCGACACCACCATGGATGAGATCTTCGACATTCAGGACACGTTGGTCGAAACGATTGTATCCACAATCGTTGGCAGGGTAGAAGCAGATGCACTTCATGAGCTCACCAGTAACCGACCTGAGAATCTGGCGGCCTACGATGTTGTCCTGCAGGGATTGGAATACCACCGACGCAGCATGACCGCCGGAGAAAATGCCCGTAAAGCGCATGAGCTTTTTAACAAAGCCATCGAGATTGACCCAAACTACGCCCGTGCTCACGCCTGGCGAGCCTGTTCGATGGCCAACGCAGCCGGTTGGTATCCGGACGATTTTGACGACAGCTGGTTTGACGACTGTACGGCCAGCGTGACCAGGGCGCTCGAGATCGACTCCAACGACCCCGAAGCCCACCGGATTATGGGCGCTATCAAACTAGTCACAGGAGATTTCGACCTTGCGACGTATCACCACGAACGCGCCGTCGAACTCTGTCCCAGTGATGCTTACATCCGGTCTCGCTATGCCTCGTTACTAATCTATCTTGGAGAACCACAACAGGCGCTCGACGAGATACATCGGGCGATGCGAGTGGACCCATTCTGCCCGGATGTGCTGTTCGAGGACGAAGGTATGGGCTACTACTGGCTGGAAGACTACACAAACGCGATTGAAAGTCTACGTAAAGTCAAAGTACCGACCCGAAACAGCCTGTTTTATCTCGCTGCTGCACTGGCCAAAGCTGAACATACGGAAACAGCGTCGGATACTCTGAAACAGGCGATTACCACCATGGACATGACTGTGGAAGGATTTGTAAGTTCCCAGGGCTACAAAAACCAAGAACAGCAGGACGCACTTCTCCAGACACTGGAACCCATTGCTGTCTGATTTAATCCAGCTGAAACCATTCAGCCAGCAACAACACGCATCACCCCCAGCTAACAATAATTAATGCACGGTGTTGGTTAAGATGCGTACTCAGCTCTATCAGATTCTGTACAGCGATAGCCGGCCATTCGCTCATCACCTAGTCAAAATACTGATCCTGTTGTCTGTTGCTGCGGTCGTCGCCGTCGCGATGATTGGGACACTCCCCCGATTCGATCTGGTCCCCGATGCGGTCATGAACACCGTTCGTCTAGCAGCGATGGTCGTTCTTACCATTGAACTAGTTGCCCGCTTCTGGGTTGCACCTGAAGGTACGGCTCACGCTTTCGATACCGCTATCCCAGATGCAGCCCGAAAAGACGATGCTTCCGGCTCCAGATTGGTCTATCTTCGCTCGTCACTTGGCCTTGTGGATGTGTTGGTGGTACTGCCTGCGTGGGTCAATCTGTTGTATCCAATTTCACTTCATTGGTTCGAACTTGCTGCTGCGCTCAGCCTGTTCAAACTCGCCCGCTACGTGCCCGCACTGTCCTTGGTGACTGCAGTGGTCGCCCGCCAAGGACGCTCGATTTATGCGGCACTGGTGGTCCTGGGTATTTTGTTGGTGTGTTCCGCAACCGTGATCTACATGGTCGAATACGAGGCACAGCCCGCGTACTTCGCTTCCATCCCCCACAGTCTCTGGTGGGCGATCAGCACGATGGCAACGGTGGGTTCTGGAGATATGGCACCGATTACTGCGATTGGCCGACTAGTCGGTGGAATCGCGATGGTGTTCGGCATCGCGATGTTTGCCGTACCTGCCGGCATTCTGGCTTCAGGTTTTGCTGAAGAACTGAGAAAGCGTGACTTTGTCGTTAACTGGCAAAGTGTAGCGCGGGTACCGCTGTTCGCTCGGCTGGACGCTAATGCGATCGCGTCAGTCGCTCAGCTACTCAAGCCCCGCAGCGTATCTGCCAACCAGGTAATCGTGCGGCGTGGAGATATCGCTGACTCGATGTACTTTATTATGGAGGGGGAAGTTGAGGTCGACATAACCCCTAATCCGGTGCGGCTCAAGCAGGGCGATTTCTTCGGGGAGATTGCCTTGGTTGAAAGCGTTCCCCGCACTGCGACGATATTGTCGCTCACCAACTGCCGGCTCCTGGTGCTGGAAACCGTTGATTTTGAACGCCTGACCACTCAAATTCCGGATCTGAAGGACCAGATCAAACGCATCTCAGACAAGCGCCTTTCAGAGCGCTGAACGTAATTCCACGACAAACGAACAGTTCCCTAAGAATTCCGACATCATGAACCTCTACATCCCCAAACGACAGTTGTAGGTCAGCATTGCATCATCCCGTGTTCGATCTACCAGCGGTAACACCACCAAAGCGGTCAACCACTGACAGGCAAACGGCAACCAGAGGCCCGACCCCAAAGGCCATCATCAGAGTACCTATACCCACCACGCCACCGAGTCGCCAACCCACAATTAGCACCGTGATCTCAAGCCCGGTTCTTACCCAGCCAATCGGATAATTTGTACGCTTCTGGATCCCAGTCATCAGCCCGTCACGAGGACCCGGACCAAGGTTGGCTGTGAGGTACAAAGCACTGCCAAAAGCCAGTAGAAAAATACCCACTAAACTCTGAATCATTGCCATAGCGAAGCCGGTTGGTGGTGGTAGCATCGGTATAGTGACGTCGATCGCAATTGCGACCACGATGATGTTCGCAATCGTGCCCATCCCGGGTCGCTCTCGTAAGGGAATCCAGATCACCAGAACCAGAACACCCACAACCAATACGCAGGCTCCGATAGACCACCCGGTCTGTGCAGAGACACCTTGCGCGAGGGTTGTCCACGGGCTAACACCCAAACCTGACACAATGAGCGAGGCGTGTCCCATGC
>Ga0114933_10003070_pt1 | contig 16627 bp, 9 predicted proteins | sample 4SBtaG_FD_89691 | JGI IMG/M metagenome (GOLD analysis project Ga0114933, IMG submission 89691) | Deep subsurface microbial communities from Kolumbo volcano to uncover new lineages of life (NeLLi) - 4SBTROV12_W25 metaG | ecosystem: Environmental > Aquatic > Marine > Volcanic | place: Kolumbo... | reverse complement strand
CCTTCAGGGGCGCACTGCAGTCTCTTTCTAATAATTGTAGCGAGGCGTTGCGTCAGTATAATGGTCTGAATGATTCACTTTGCCGTGATGCAAATAGGCGCAGGGATGCTATTAAGTCAAGCTTAGCTCCTATGGCTGTATCCCAAGTTGAGTATAACCCGCGTGATTATAATATGCCTAGGGAAGGTGAGACTATAGGTGATTTTTTTGATCGTGCAAAAATGGCTAGAGCCCAAGCGGCTGTACCCCAAGCGGATATAACCCAAAGATCCCAAAAGGCCAGATTGGATAAATTCATGAAAGAGTTAGATAGCCCCGGTGAACTAATTAGCGAAAGAGCCATAGGTTATCATACCAAGCTTAAAAAAGTGATAGGAGGTTATACTGCAGCAGTAGAAAGTACAGGAGTAACTGGATCTGCTGCCGAAGATTCTGAAGCTGATAAGTCTTCATTAGAGGCTCTGCTGCGTGCAGATGGTTTTTTAGATTCTGGCTCTAAAGCTCCAGTGGCTTGCTTGGCACCGATAGATTCTCCTCGTACAGGGCGTTTTAGTGAAATCCAAGAGGGTCATCTAGTTAATAGCATGAGGGTAGATAATATAAAGGAATTGCAGGAAAGTCTCAGTAGTTTTAATTTTAGTCATGGTCAGGACAGTGTAACCGCTATGGCAGAAGATAAAAAAGTTAAATTAGCTTCCTCAGTGAGAGGATCCCTGGATGTTATTGCAAGAGGAGTGACAGATCGCACGGTAAGTGATTTAGACGGTGAAGTTCAGGCTTATGCTGCAGACCTTGGAGCTAGAAGTGAGGAGCATAACGATGCTCAGAGTAAGTATGGTGCTGCCGTGCTTGATAAACAGCATTGCGAGAGAAAGTTAGAGCTATCTACTACTGCTTATAACGTTAAATGTGCAGAGCTAAAGACCGCAGCAGAAAAAATTAAAGACGAACATTTAACTACCCTTGTTTATAGGTTGGGTTCTGATGATTTTACAAGCACCATGAAAGATATCGATGATTGTATAAAGGAATACCGCAAGGCTCGTGCCTCTTGGTTTTTTAGTTCTGTTAGGTGGTATCATACTATCACTGGCAGTGATAATTGGCTGTATAGTCATAATCAGTCTTCTAGTATGCGTAAACTAGAGGAAGATATTGAGCTTGTGAAGAAAGTTAATAACGCAGAAGATCTGGAGGCAAAAAAACTCCTTATAGATGATGGGGCGTCACTTTCTTTTATGGATACACCCCAGAGGGCATCAACTGGTGGTGCCACGGGCGCGGAAGCAATGTTGCTCGTTTTGAATGCAACAGCTGTGTCTGACAGTAAGGTTGGTAGGAATAGTGCCGCCACCACAGTTAATGCCAGTCGTGGCATCATGAGTGGCCTTGCGACTTTGATGTTGGCTGTTGTTTTATCTGCTAGAGCTTATATTGTTGGTGAGCCTAAGGAGCAGCAGAACTGGATTAAGAAGATGCTTGATAGTGGCAAGACAAGTACGATTCGCTCTACATCTAATACGGCAATTAGAACAAATAATTGCGGTGCACTATTTAAAAAAAGGGCTGAGCGTACTAGGAAGATTAGCGAAGACTTAAAAAAGTTCTCGCCACTAGTTGTAGGTGGGGGTTAGTCTAAGCTGTAGTCGGTGTGTTTGTTGGGTTAGCTGAGATATCGTGCGTATTGCATCCTTAGGGAGAACGGTAATGTGTGTGATCGGTCATAGATGCTAGCTACGCTATCTCCTCAGGGCGAACGGTGGTGTCTCTCAGGATAGAGCCCTATTGACGCTAGATGAGCTTTGTTTGTTTAGTGCTTTTAGTATAGGTCTGCTTGCCGCAATAACTTGTTCCATATTTATATTAGTATTAATTCCAAGTCCTTCTAGAAGATATATTAAATCTTCTGTTGCTACATTGCCGCTAGCTCCTGGGGCGAATGGGCAGCCGCCTAGTCCTGCAGCCGAGCTATCAAAGGTGCTTACACCAAATTCTAATGCGGCATATATATTAGCTATCGCTTGACCATAAGTGTTATGGCAGTGTAATGCTATAGCGTATATCGGTATATATTTGCTTACTGCACTTAAAACTTCCAGGATGTTATTTGGAGTTGCCCTGCCATTGGTATCACCAAGTGAGATGGAGTCAGCTCCTAGTAAGTATAGTTGCTGTGCTATTTCAGCTACAGATACAGGGTTGATCTTTCCTTCAAATGCGCAGTGAGTAATGCAAGATATATATGCGCGCACATTTATTTTGCGACTTTTTGCAATTTTAATTATATCTTTAATTTGATTTAAACTTTGCTCTATGGTGAATCCGGTATTTTTTTGTGAAAATGTATTCGATGCTGCCGTAAAAACAGCTATATCTTGTGCTCCCGCATCTATAGCTGCTTCCATGCCAATCATGTTTGGTACAAGCACCGGGTATCTAATGTCATGATTTGGCGTTAATGCCGATAGAACGTCCTTGTGATCTTGTAGTTGCGGGATTTTTTTAGGAGATACAAAGCTGGTTGCTTCTATGGTCTGGATGCCTGATTCTTTTAGTTGTTGGATAAATTCAAGTTTCATTTCAGTTGAGATTATTATTTTTTCGTTTTGCAGGCCGTCTCTAGGAGCAACTTCAATTATATTAACCGCTTTTGGCATGGCCATTTTAATGCTCCTGTATTATCAAATAAGGTTCTACTATATTTATATGATTGGTTTTTAGCAACTTTTCCGCCAGGATATATGTTGTGGTTGATAAGAACATGCTAGATGACCGCTCTATAGAGGCATAGCTATAGGGCTCTGGGCATTTGCAGGTAAGGTAGTATGGTCTTATGTTGTAGGGTTAAATTGTCCTGTTTTTTTTGTGATGATCCAGGTAGAATGGCCGAAATTTCATCTTGCAATAATTTCATTGCTTTATCTGAGAGTGCTGTTTATGTTACCTGTAATTGCCCTAGTTGGTCGTCCAAATGTTGGTAAGTCTACGTTATTTAACTATTTAACTAGGACTCGCGATGCCTTGGTGTTAGATATGCCTGGGGTTACAAGAGATAGGCAGTATGGCCAGGGTAAGGTTGGGGATACTCCATATATAGTTATTGATACGGGAGGTCTCGCTGAGCCAGATAATCCTGTTATGACTCAAATGACAGATCCACAGGTTATGATGGCTATGGAGGAGGCTACTGTTGTTTTATTCATGTTAGATGCACAAGATGGTATCACCTCAGCCGATCAAGATATTGCAAACATGTTAAGACGACAATACTCAGATAAAGTAAAAGTTGTAATTAATAAATCAGATAGAGAAGATGTAACTTCAGTTATTGCTGAAAGTTATCAGCTTGGTCTGGGTGGTGCAATTGCTATAGCGGCGACCATTGGGCGTGGTATTGCTGATATGGTTGCTGATTTATTTGAAGATATTGGAATTGAAGATACTCCTGTTGTTGATGTTGAAGGTACTGGTGTTGCTATTGTTGGTCGCCCTAATGTTGGTAAGTCCACTCTGATTAATCGTCTGCTTGGTGAAGACAGAGTTGTGGTGCTAGATTATCCTGGAACAACTAGAGATAGTATCGATATACCTTTAGAGCGTAATGGCAATAAATATACGTTTATTGATACAGCTGGTGTTAGGCGGCGCGCTAAAGTATCAGAAACAGTTGAAACGTTTTCTATTATAAAAACGCTACAGGCAATGCAAAGAGCTGATGTAGTTGTTGTTGTTATTGATTCGCGTGATGGGTTGACTGAGCAAGATTTAAAATTAATTGGTCGTGTCTATGAAATGGGTAAGGGTCTCATTGTTGCCGCTAATAAGTGGGATGGTATGGATGAGTATAGTAAAGACCAGGTGACTCAAGCATTGGATCGCAAGCTAACCTTTGTTTCATTTGCTAGGCGTTATAATATATCTGCTTTGCATGGCACAGGTGTTGGTAATTTATTTAAAGCTATCGATGAAATAGTAGAGTCTTGTGCGCAGGATATGCCAACAGCTAAATTAACTAAAGCTTTAGAAAAAGCAGTTCAAATGCATCAGCCGCCATTATCAAAAGGCAGGCGTATTAAGTGTAGATATGCTCACTTGGGAGGTAGGTTCCCATTGGTTATTGTTATTCATGGCAAGCAGGTTTGCGCAATGCCAGATGCATATAAGCGTTACTTGTCTAATCATTTTCGTCAAACATTTGGCCTAAAGGGTTTGGCAGTTAAGATTGAATTAAAGGATGATCATAATCCATTTGTATAATACTTTTTTAATGTATTGTGGTAAGTGTAATATGTAATTGACAGCGTTGTTCTATTTGTTATTGTGGAGCGCTATTTTTAATAAGGACTTCATATGAAAATCGGAATACCAAAAGAAATCAAAAATGAAGAGTATCGTGTTGGGTTAACGCCATATAATGCTCATGAAGTTACATGTAATGGTCATGAGGTCTATATTGAGAGTAATGCTGGCGCTGGCATTGGATTTTCAGATGATGACTATCGCGCTGCTGGGATTACTGTATTAGGTACTCCAGAAGAAATTTATGCTGTTGCTGATATGATCGTCAAAGTTAAAGAGCCTCAGGCATCAGAATATAAGTTATTGCGAGAGGGGCAAATTTTATTTACATATTTGCATTTAGCTGCAGATCTAGCTCAAACACAAGCGTTAATCGATTCAGGCTGTATTGCAATTGCATATGAAACTGTAACTGATAATCGCAATAGTTTACCGTTATTAACGCCAATGAGCCAAGTTGCTGGAAGGTTGTCAGTACAGGTTGGCGCTCAGTGCTTGATGAAGCCGCATGGTGGTTCTGGTGTATTGCTTGGTGGAGTTCCGGGTGTTGGTTCTGGTAAGGTTGTGGTTATAGGTGGTGGTGTTGTTGGTACAAACGCTATTCGTATGGCTATGGGTATGGAAGCTGAGGTTACTGTGTTAGATGTGTCTCATCATAGACTGGAAGAGTTAGATTCACAATTTAGTGGTAGGTTGGCTACTGCGTATGCAAGTCAGTCTAATCTAGAGCAGTATGTAACCGACGCTGATCTCGTAATTGGTGCCGTGTTAATTCCAGGTAAGGCTGCCCCTAACGTAGTGCATAAGAAATGGCTTTCTGGTATGCGTGATGGCTCTGTTATGGTTGATGTTGCAATAGATCAAGGTGGCTGTTTTGAAACAAGCAAGCCAACATCGCATAGTAATCCAACTTATGTAGTAGATGGTGTGGTTCATTACTGTGTAACTAATATGCCTGGCTCTGTTCCTAGAACATCAACATTAGCGCTAAATAATGTCACGCTACCTTATATTTTGAAAATTGCAAATAATGGTTGGCAAGAAGCAGTAGGCTCTGATAATCATTTGAAAAATGGAGTAAATGTTTGTCTTGGTGATGTTGTTCATTTAGGAGTAGCAAACGACTTAAGTTTGCCGTACGTAGCACTATCTTAGAGTTGGTATATTATTTTTTACTTGCTAGGCATGGGTTTTACGCTAATCCCTAGTGGGCATAAAATCAACTATAGTTTATATAAAGGTAGGTTAATCTTTATGTTTGTGTTTTGATTTTAAGGTATTGATATTAATTGTGTTTTTTTTGTATATGTATGTGTCTAACAGGAGGAGTTGTGGTTTCTATTGAAAAATAGCGATGCTTGCCCCAAATAGGTAGTATAACAGTCACTTATAAAATTAGAGGTTAAATAGATGAGCGAAGATTCTGATCAAATCCTATATTGTTCTTTTTGTGGGAAAAATCAACATGAAGTGCTAAAGCTAATAGCTGGTCCATCTGTATTTGTGTGTAATGAGTGTGTTGGATTATGTAACGACATCATAGAAGAGGAAATGGCTCTTGATCAGTCGCCAGAAGAAGATGCACTGCCATCCCCAAAAGAAATGCATGCACAGTTAAATGAGTATGTTGTGGGACAAGACGAAGCTAAAAAAGTATTATCTGTTGCTGTTTATAATCATTATAAGCGTCTTAGTCATAAGCCTAAAAAAGGCGAAGTTGAGCTATCAAAAAGTAATATTTTGCTAATTGGGCCAACTGGGTCAGGTAAAACACTATTAGCGCAAACTTTAGCCCGTATTTTGAATGTGCCATTTGCTATAGCAGATGCCACTACGCTAACTGAGGCGGGATATGTTGGCGAAGATGTTGAAAATATTGTGCAAAAGCTATTACAAAAATGCAATTACGATATAGAAAAAGCACAAACTGGTATTATATATATAGATGAAATTGATAAAATTTCTAGAAAAAGTGAGAACCCATCTTTAACTCGAGATGTATCAGGAGAAGGTGTCCAGCAGGCACTATTAAAGTTAATTGAAGGAACAGTGTCAGCTATTCCTCCTCAGGGTGGGCGTAAGCACCCACAACAAGAGTATTTGCAAGTTGATACATCCAATATATTGTTTATTTGTGGTGGGGCTTTTGCTGATTTACATAAGGTTATTCAGCAGCGTACAGATAAAAGTAGTATAGGCTTTGGTGCGGAAGTTAAAGTTATTGATAATTCAAGCATGGAAACGGACTTACTTAAGCAACTAGAAGCTCAAGATTTAATGAAATATGGTCTAATTCCTGAATTTGTTGGACGGTTGCCAGTTTTTTCTATTTTAGAACCTCTTGATGAAGATTCTTTAGTAGAAATTCTTTGTGCTCCAAAAAATGCACTCACTAAACAGTATAAGAAGTTATTCGAACTTGAGGGGGTTAATCTAGATTTTCGCAAAAAAGCGCTACGTGAAATAGCAAAACAAGCAATTGCTAAGAAATCAGGAGCTAGAGGGTTGAGATCTATACTTGAAGATACTCTATTGCATCTTATGTATGAAATACCATCTATGACTGATGTTTCGAAAGTGGTTATTGATGAAAAAGTAATTTTGAAAAATTCAGAGCCAGTTTTTGTTTATGGTAATGAGTCTTCAAAAAAGAAAACATCTGAGAAATAATATTAATATTTTATATAAAGTAAATTGTATTTCTACAATGCAAATATATTAATTTATAATACTGGTTTAATTATAGTATTACACTTGTCCGAATAGGAAAATATATGACTACAAAAAAAAATGATACTTTGTTACCAATGTTGCCACTTAGGGATATAGTGGTTTTTCCTAATATGGTTGTTCCATTGTTTATTGGTAGAGAGTCCTCTTTAAAGTCCTTGGAAGAGGCAATGAATGGTAGTAAACAGTTGTTTTTATGTGGACAAAAAGACCCGGAGATAGAAAACCCTTCAAAAAAAGACATATATGAAACTGGTGTGGTTGCCACAGTCTTGCAGTTATTGAGTCTACCAGATGGCACTGTAAAGATTTTAATTGAAGGCTTGTACCGTGCTAAAATGACAAAGTTCATTAAAAGGTCTCGTTACTTTGCTGCAAATGTAACTAGGGTTAAAGAAACTAAAACTAACACCCAGGCTACAAAAGATGCTGTTAATGAGGTTTTTGATAGATTTGAAAATTATATCACTAGCCATAAAGACATACCCGATGAGGTGTTTTCTTCTGTTGCATCAATCAAGAAGCCATCTCGGGCTATAGATGGTATTGCCGCTCAGATGAGTTTTTCTTTAGAGGTTAGGCAGAAAATATTAGAAACACATGATGTATTGCAGCGAGCTGAGTTATTAAATGATCATCTAGAGAGCGAGCTTGATATGATGGAGGTTGAGCAGCGCGTGCAGGGGCGTGTGAAGCGTCAAGTGGAAAACAATCAGCGTCAATATTATCTGAATGAAAAAATTAAAGCCATACAAAAAGAAATGGGTGATTTAGATGATAGTGGTCTTCCAGCAGATGAGTTAAGTCAACTGGAAGAGAAAATAAAATCATCAGGCATGACTCATGAGGCGGTAGAAAAATGCAACTCTGAATTAACTAAGTTAAAGTTAATGCCTCCTATGTCAGCTGAGGCAACAGTTTTACGTAATTACCTTGATGTTATGCTGCAAGTTCCATGGAAAAAAAGATCACGTATTTGTCATGACCTGATTAAATCTAAAAAAATTCTAGATAAAGATCACTATGGGTTAGTAAAAGTTAAGGAGCGCATCTTAGAGAACTTGGCAGTACAGCAGAGAGTTAAAAAATTGAAAGGCCCTATAATTTGCTTGGTTGGACCGCCTGGTGTTGGTAAAACATCTCTAGGTAAGTCTATAGCTAGTGCAACAGGAAGAGAGTTTGTGCGTATGTCGTTAGGAGGTATGCGTGATGAGGCTGAAATTCGTGGACATAGAAAGACATATATAGGAGCTATGCCTGGACGTATTATGCAAAAACTCTCAAAAGTTAAAGTTAAAAACCCATTATTCATGTTAGATGAAGTGGACAAGATGGCGTCAGATTTCAGAGGGGATCCAGCATCAGCATTACTTGAGGTTTTGGATTCATCGCAAAATAATGCATTTGCAGACCATTACTTGGAAGTTGACTACGATCTGTCTAATGTTATGTTTATTGCAACAGCTAACTCGTTAGATATTCCTAAGCCGTTATTAGATAGAATGGAAGTTATTCATTTATCTGGTTACACCGAGCATGAAAAATTAAAGATTGCTAAAAATTATTTATTACCTAGACAGATTAAAGATAATGGTTTAAAGGAAGGTGAGTTAGCAGTATCTGACAGTGTTATAAAAGAAATAGTGCGTTCATATACGAGGGAATCAGGAGTGCGTAATTTGGAGCGTGAGCTTTCAAAGATAGCGCGCAAAGTAGTTTATAATATTTTACTAAAAGATAAAGCTACTAAATCTAAATCGTTACAATCTATAACTGTTAGTCAGAACAACCTTGAGAAATATTTGGGAGTTAAACGTTTCCGTTTTGGTTTGGCTGTAGATGAAAATCAGGTTGGTCAGGTTACAGGTTTGGCATGGACTGAGGTTGGTGGTGAGCTTTTAACAATTGAGGCTCAAACTGTGCCAGGTAAGGGTAAATCTCAATATACTGGTCAGCTAGGAAGTGTAATGCAAGAATCAATTCATGCGGCATTAACTGTTATTAGAAGTAGGTCTAAATCTTTAGGTATAGAGTCTGAGTTTTTTCAAGAAAATGATTGGCATGTTCATGTTCCTGAGGGTGCAACACCTAAAGATGGACCTAGTGCTGGGGTTGGCATGTGTACTGCATTAGTTTCTGCTATTACATCTATACCGGTATGTTCTAGTGTTGCAATGACAGGAGAGATAACCTTGCGTGGCGAAGTGCTTCCTATTGGTGGTCTTAAAGAGAAATTATTAGCAGCATTGCGCGGTGAAATAACCGACGTTATTATACCGCATGATAATAAGCGAGACTTAAAAGATATTCCTAAGGAAGTATTGCAAAATATAAATATTCACCCAGTTAAGTGGATAGATGAAGTGTTTGCTATAGCCTTATCATCAATACCATCTCCTTTAACGAAAAGGCCTGTTGTATCAAAATCAAAATCGAAACGGTCAGGCGGCCGTAGTTCTAAATTAGATAGTAAGGCTTCAACCTAATATGCAGAACTTATGTAAAATGTCTGATTCTGGTCGTTACCAGGAGTTATCTAACCGTATTGTTGATATGTTGCAGCAGCGGGGTGCAGATCAGGCTGAGGTTGCTATTTCAGAGGATCGTGGCATTTCAATTGATGCTCGTGGTGGTGAGTTAGATCTTTTTTCTCATGAATTAGATACTAATGCTGATATTATTGTTTATAAAGATAATAAAAAGGCCTCTGTCTCTACAACAGATATAACCACTGACTCTATTGATATTGCTGTTAATAAGGTCATGAGCCTGGTTGAATTTGTTGAGCCAGATTTACACTCAGGATTGGCTGATAAATCTGATATGGCATTTGATTACCCTGATTTAGACTTGTATCACCCATCAAAGCTATCTTATGAAGAAGCTATTGATTACGCTATCGATACAGATGGTATTATGAGGTCTTATGATCAATGTATTATGTCTTCTGAAGGAATTTCGTTAACTAGTTATGATTCATTTACGGTATATGCTAACTCACATAATTTCACTGCCGATTATCTAAGTAGTTCTCATGTGTTGTCTTGCTCTGCTGTTGCAAGAAAGGATGACTTAATGCAAACCTACTATGATTATACGGTTGCATGTGATGTTGAAAAATTAAAAGATGGTAAGGCATTAGCTTTGGAGGTTGCTTGTGGGGCTAAGGCAAAACTTGGCGCCAAGCCAATTTCAACTCAAAATTGCCCGGTTTTATTGGCTCCTAGTGTAGCTAAAACTTTGTTGTCATCATTTGTATGTGCGGTCAGTGGCTCTGTACTTTATAAGAAAACATCTTTCTTATATGGCAAGCTTGGAGAAAAGATTTTCCCTGATTATGTGTCTATTGTTCAGCGTCCTCACTTATTAGGCTTTCGTGGAAGTAGGCCTTTTGATTGTGGTGGTGCTCGTGTTGGAGAGCATTGCTATGTGAAAGATGGTGTGCTTGAGTCTTATATATTAGGCGCATACTCATCTCGTCGTTTGCAGCTACCTTCAACCGGTAATGCAGGTGGTGTTTATAACTTACAAACAACAGTAGGAACTAAAAGCATTTCAGAGATGTGTGAGCTTATGGGGCGTGGGTTATTAGTTACCGAGCTCATGGGGCAAGGTGTTAACTTGGTTACTGGGGACTTCTCTAAAGGAGCAGCAGGATTTTGGGTTGAGAATGGCAAGATTCAATACCCTGTAGCAGAGGTAACTTTAGCTGCTAGATTGCAGGATATGTTTAAATCCATTGTAGAATTTGGTAGTGATATTGACTGTAGAGGCAGTATTCATGCGCCATCTATGTTGATTGAAAGTATGACTGTTGCTGGGAACTAGTTTTTTTGTTCTTAAATAGTTTACTATATTGATGGTTTGTTTTTATTAGGGTTTGTTATGGCTGCAAAAAATAATACATCTTTCATTAGTTCTTACTATCTGAGTTCGCTTAATAATTGGTTAACGGTTAGATCTTGGGTGGTTAAGAAAAACATCGCGACATTAAAAGAGCAGCACGGTAGTGAGCATGAAGGTAAGAGCATATTAGATGCAGCTCAAGTCAATGAAATCATGGCAGGCCCTTATAGAATATTTTTCAAGCAGCTAACCAGTTGTTATTCTCTTATAGTAAGTGCTAGACATCAAAAATCACTTAATGGGGAAGATATGTTTCAGGACTACAATAGTAAGTCCTCGGATGAGCTCACCGATAGTGAGATTAAAAAACTTGAGTCGTTAGAGCTTAAAAAAATTCAATCGCAATTAACTGATGAGTTTCTTAAATGTGATGCTCAGTGGACTAAGGTTGTGGACACTTGGGGTGATGCTATTATAGAGCAATTGCATGATATGAAAGCAACGGAGCAAGAACTTTCTATTTTTAAAGAGTATGACCCTATGTTTGAGCTATATAATAGGTTTGCTGAATTAAATATTAAAGTTCCTAAACATAAGAGAGGATTAGTATCTTTTGCTGATTATATGAAATTAAAGTCTTATTTAATGGTGTATAGTGCTTTGAGTCGTCAGCACTTGCCTCATACTGATGCCGATGTTTTAGCTGTGTTAAAGCCATTGAAAAGTATCTTTGATCAAATTAAGCAGCAAGATGGTGATCTGCATGAAAAGCAGAAAGCTGACATGGAGCAGGTTGTGTTGCCTTTGGCTTTTTTGAAGAAAGTTATTGCTGGTGATGCCACAAAATAGTAGTCAGTATTAGCCTTGCTAAATTTGGCTGGTTATTATATTTGGTTTGTTGAAAAAACTTGACTGTATTTACCGTGTCCTTCCGATAAATATGTTATCATAAGGACACAAAAAGACGGCAAAAAAAGTCACTGCCAAAAAAGCAGATCCAAAAGCAAAAAAAACATCGCAAAAAAAGCTAAAAAATATATTTATTTTCCAAAAGAACACGAGAATTTCCATAAATACTGGCTAAATAAAATTTCAGAGTATAACAATGCTCTAAAGAGAGTGCTATTTCCTTTTTATCCCAATTTGTCAAGGCTCATTTTTTCTTGCCACAGGGATAATGTTCACTGTATGATCATAACGTTTATCTTTTAACATCATTGATAATTAAGGAAAATAATTGATGAACCATCGTTATGTATTGCAAGCGGTATTGATGACACTTGGTTTGGTGGGTATTTCACAAGGCTATGCGAAAGCGATCACATTTGAGAATGACCCAGACGTTATTGCTAAAACATTGAGTCATACGCAGCTCAAAATGGAAGGGTATTATGTTCGGAAGGATGTATCGACAAAACAAAAAGAACTGAGAGAAAGCATGAAAATCATTCATTTTACCTCAACGAAGGATTTTGGTGTTTTTGATCATCGGTTTTGTGAGATTTCTGAAATGCATGTCAACATCAAAAAGGGAAGCCCCTTAGGCATGAATTCAGATGGCAGTAAAACGTCACATTTTTATAAAAATACCACTATCGTAGCGATTGATGATGATGGCACGTTGCTGTTTCCTACTATGGACCCGAATGTTTCGGGTGAGCATTATTGTCATTTAGCACAAGGCACGAAGACTTTGTACTGTACGGGTATCTCTAGATATTCTGTCCAGGGTCATGACTATGAGGCCATGACTCATAGTCAAGGTGATGTGACACCCCTTAAAAAAACGTGAATGAATTGTATTGGCCGTGTGATCAGGGTAGGGCATGATTGAGGGTTGTATCGAATCAACATCCAGGTTTTATTAATATAAACCACAGTAGCTTGAGTCGCATCGGCAATTAGTAAGATCCTTCCCATCGGCTACACCCTTTGTAGTATGTTTCAAACTATAAGGGCTGGTTTCTAATGCTCTAAAAAATGTGATGGATTCTTTTTCTATTTGCTGCAGATATAGTTAAATACTTTAGTAGATTTTAAGATTATTTTAATGTTCAAGGTATATTATTGTGCTCTTACAAGTACTGACCTGGTCAGTAAAGATAATGTAACTAACTATCATTAATAGCGATATTTTAACATTATGACAATTAATGAAGCTAACAGTGCAATGTTATCGCACCAATATGGGTTGTTTGGTAAGTTAAAACCAGGTGATTTTCTGCGCCTGCATAAGGTCGCATTTGTTCAGGCTATGCGAGATCAGCGTTGGGATTTGGCAGCTAAACAATATGAATATATCAAGTCTCATTGTCACCCTCTCACTGTTTTAGCTCAGGCTGAAGGTGATGGTGGTTTATATGGTTGCACTATTCAAGATATGGTTGAGAAATTGATGTGGCCTAGCTGGTCTTGGTGGATGTATAGATTTAGCTCTGAGGTTGGTTCTCGCCTGGTTGTTAAAATGATAGATGATAATAAACGACTTAGTATTTATGACTGCAGAGATTTTATTAAAATTGCATTTAAAAATTCTAATTCTAATTCTAATTTAATTGCTAGTGTTTGGCGTGTGGTTAAAGACATATATCATAATGATTATTCTCTATGTTCTAGTTCAGAGCTAAATATGCGTAGATTCCAAGATGTTAAGCTAGAGTTAGCTATTATGGCAGCTTACAATGGTAGATTAGATGTTCTTGTTATACTTTTTGGTCGCGATGTCAACAAAATAGCAGAAGCTCAGGCTAATTATGCTATTGATATAGCTGGTGCTCAGTTTACTATTCTTGGTGCGGCAGTTCACTCTAGACATCAAGGTGTTGTCAGTTTTGTAATACATTTAATTGGTGTTAGCCGCGCTTTAACTAATTATACTATAGCGGTAATAGTGGCTGATTTGCGTGTTGTAACCAGTGATATCATATTAAAATTGTTGCTTAGTTTTTTTATAACTAATAACCAACCTATTAATGATAATTTAACTGCAGATAACTCACATAAAGGTATTCTCTTTTGTGTTGATAGGTGTATTAGGGAGTTACCTAAGGATCTGGATGCGGCTATGGAACGGGTGTTTACCGGTAATGGTGCGCGCCCAGCCATACTCTGGACTGTACAGCCGAGATCGCTTGGTTTGTTGTGTTGTATCGGCGGGATGCTGGCTTCAAAAAAAGTTGTTACCTTTAAAGAGTTATCGTTAAAGGCATCTATTGGTGGCGAGTACCGTGTTTCTGATAATGCATGCGATGCTGTTGCGGGTGATAAGTTAACTAAGCATGCTTTCGCTGAGATTAACAGCTGGCGGGACGATTTATTACCAGATCAAATCAATGTTGCAAAAAGTATAGTAAAGGTATGTGTTGCCGGTCTTGGCAAAAACTCCTTATATGCAATTGGCGTTGACCATTTAAGCTGCAAGAATGCTGTAGTTGGCAGGAGGTCTAATAATAGGTTGTTTCCTGTCGATTCTGATGAGGTGTTATTGATGCAGTTATTTTTGGCAAAGAGAATGCTAACCAGTGGTGAGACGCACGATTGGTATGTGGATGTTGCCGGAGTGTCTGTAGATAGCTTTATTCCTTGTGCTAGCGGTATTGATCGTGGTTATGATGCCGTGCTGCAGCTTATCTTCAAAATGATTTGTTGTGGCTTTAGAGTTTATGCGTACAATGATCGTAGAAAAATTAGGGCAATTGAGGTTGGTGAGATTAATTATTATTTGGAGTGTGCTCAACAATATATTAAGCATCTTGATGTCGAATATAAGCAGGGTGTGAGCGATTACATTGCAAGAATTTACAGGAATTCAAACACTGTTAAGGTCGTGCGTAATTTTGCTATATTAGATGTAGTTCTGAATAGGTTAAATGCTATTTGTGGTGGTGGGCAATCATACAGAGTGTCTATATAAACCTTTGCTGCAAGTAGGTGGCGATTAGCTTCTTTTTGATGCTTTGTTTGTCTTTTTTTGTTTATATTAATTTATTATCTTGACACAGATTTGTTTTGGTTTATCGTGATGGTCTGTAGTTAATTGATTGTCTTTTGGCTGATAGTGTTATTTTACTATTGCCAATTCTGTTCCGGCGGAGATGATTATATTGCAATAGCTGTATAATATTAAGATGTTAGCAGTAATATTTCATTCTTTAGGTTTGGTTTTATTGATTATTTAAAGTTTATTCTACATTGCTGCTATCTAATTTATCCATATATCATTACTACATGTTGTTTTTAAATAACTTTACAATCAATTTTGCTTTGTTTTTTGGCTTTATTTTGCGCTACTTTTGACCTTTTGTGCAAAAAAAATACCACCATATTGACGTTATACTTTAACTTTTAGCCATTACATGCGAAAGACCCCGTATTGGGTTGGCTCTATTGGTAGATGTTTGCTGATATCAAGAGCTAAAGTTAATATGCTGCGAGTGTGTAATGGGTTAATTATGCCATCATCCCACAATCTAGAACTGGCATAGTATGCGTTGCCTTGTTGTTCATAAATATCACGAATGCTTTGGTTGAAGTTTTGCATCTCGTTATCTGCCCATGTTTGCTTGCCTCTTGCGAGCTGTTCTCGTTTTATGTCGGTTAATACATTTGCCGCCTGTTCTCCTCCCATCACCGAGATTCTGGCATTTGGCCAGGTTAGTAAAAGATTAGGGCTGTATGCGCGACCACACATAGCGTAGTTGCCAGCACCATAGCTGCCACCGACAATTACAGTAAATTTGGGTACTTGGCTGCAAGCAACGGCCATCACCATTTTTGCCCCATGTTTGGCTATACCAGTTGTTTCGTGATGCTGTCCAATCATAAAGCCGTTGGTATTTTGTAAAAATATTAATGGTATCTTGCGTTGATTGCATAGTTGAATAAATTGCGTTCCTTTGAGTGCTGCTTCGGAGAATAAAATTCCATTATTAGCGATAATGCCAACTAAGTGATTATTGATGTGAGCAAAGCCACAGATAATAGTTTTACCAAATAATTGTTTAAACTCATCGAAGTCGGAGTTGTCAATAATGCGTGCAATTATTTCTCGCATTTCAATTGGCATTCTTATGTCTGTAGGGATTAGACCAAGTATCTCCTCAGCATCATGCTTAGGTTTATTTCCTTTTTCTGTAGTTGTGATTTTAGATATATTTAGGTGGCGCACACTGGTTCTTGCTATTTCTAGCGCGTGCTGATCGTTGTTAGCGTAGTAATCAGCAACCCCAGATGATCTGCAGTGCACATCGGCCCCGCCTAGCTGTTCTGAGGTGACAATCTCACCGGTAGCAGCCTTTACAAGTGGTGGACCCCCAAGAAAAATAGTACCTTGCTCTTTAACAATGATAGATATATCAGCCATGGCAGGTATGTAAGCACCACCTGCAGTACAAGACCCCATCACAATAGCTATTTGCGCAATATTTTGTGCGGATAGTTGTGCTTGATTATAGAATATACGGCCAAAGTCATTTTTGTCAGGAAAAACTTCATCTTGTTTTGGTAAAAATGCTCCGCCTGAGTCTACAAGATAAATGCATGGTAATTTATGTTGTTGTGCTATTTCTTGTGCACGTAAATGTTTTTTAACTGTAATCGGGTAGTAGCTGCCGCCTTTAACTGTGGCATCGTTCGCAATAATTATGCAATGAGTATTTTCAACTATACCTATGCCTGTAATGATACCACCTGCTGGTAATTTGTCGTCATATAGTTCGTATCCTGCCATGGTAGATAATTCAAAAAAAGAAGT
>Ga0114933_10003068_pt1 | contig 16633 bp, 15 predicted proteins | sample 4SBtaG_FD_89691 | JGI IMG/M metagenome (GOLD analysis project Ga0114933, IMG submission 89691) | Deep subsurface microbial communities from Kolumbo volcano to uncover new lineages of life (NeLLi) - 4SBTROV12_W25 metaG | ecosystem: Environmental > Aquatic > Marine > Volcanic | place: Kolumbo... | reverse complement strand
GTCAGCGGGTTACAGTCGTCGTCTTCGATGTTGTCGCAGATCTCGGGACAGGTCGGGCAAGACGACGCGAGGAAGTCGTTGCAGTCGACGTCGCAGTCGAAGCCATCACCGTCCATGTCGCCGATGTCGTCTGTGTCCGGGTTGCAGTCGTCATCGAGCATGTTCCCGCATCGCTCGAAGAAGAGCGGCGAGCGCAGCGGGTCCGAGTCATCACAATCGAAATTGCAGCTCGACCCATCCATGTCTTCGTCGAGCGCGTCGGGCGTGGCGACGTCGCAGTCCTCGTCGATGCGGTTGCACGGCACCTCGACGCCGTCCGGGTTCACCATCGGGTCGGAGTCGTTGCAGTCCATGCCGCCGCACGCGGAGTCGTTGAAGCCGTCCCCGTCGGCGTCGACACAGTCGATGCACTCCGGCTCGAACTGGCAGTCGGCCATGCAGCTGACGCAGTCCTCGTCGGCATCGCACACGGCGTTGCCGCAGTTCATCGGCTCGATCATGCAGCGTGCGTTGCAGCCGTCCCCGTCGATGAGGTTGCCGTCATCGCAGCTCTCCATGCGCACGCCGTTGATCGTGCCGTCGCCACAGGTCGCGAAGGTGCAATCGGCGTCGCACGCCCCACTCTCGCCGCGGTCGTCACACTCTTCGGTCGTGTTCAGCTCACCGTCGCCGCAGCTGCCGACCACTGGTACCAGCGCGCAGACGCTCGGCGCACCAGAGCAGGCGTAGCCCGCCTCGAGGTTGCAACCGGAGCTGCATCCGTCCCCGTCGATGAGGTTTGCGTCGTCACACATCTCGGGGATGATGGGGATGCCGTCACCGCAGCCCGCTGGAGCGGTGGTCTCACAGCCGAGGCCGACCAGGCCGAGCGAAGCGGCGAGAAGAAGGGTTGCTCTGCAGTTCATCGTCGACTCCGGACCTGTCGCCGACGGGTCGTCCGTCGAAAGAGAAGAAGCCCGAGCAGGAGCAGGAGTGAACCGGCACCGCCGGAGGCGCCCTCGTCGGTGGCGCGGCATCCGCAGCCACTCTCCATGGGAGGCGGGGTCGTGCCGCCGTCGAAGCCCACGCCGGCGTCCGCGCCCGCGTCGGGTCCCGGGCCGCCATCGTCCCCGAGCGGCGGACCGCCGTCAGGTGTGGGGGCGACCCCGCTGTCGGGCAGGTCGGCGGTGGGGATGCAGGCCCCATCAGAGCAGGCCTCCCCGGTCGGGCAGATGACGCCCGCACACGCGCTCAGGCATGTGCCTCCTCTGCATGAGCGCCCAGGGCCGCAGCGCACCCCGAGGCAGTCGGCCGGCACACACTCGCCGGTCTCCTCGCAGGCCATGCCGGACTCACAGCCCGTGACCACGCAGTGCAGCTGGCAGCTGCCTGCGACGCAGACTTGGCACGACTCACACTCGAGCGACGAGCAGAGATCCAAGCAGCGGCCCGCGCGACAGCTGAGACCCTCTGGGCACATCACGCCGTCGCACACGTCAACGCAGGTGCCGGCGAAACAGCGCTCTCCTTCTCCGCAGGTCACGCTCGCGCAGGCGTCCTCGGCGCAGACGCCTTCCACGGTGCACGTCTCGCCGACCGGGCAGCCGCCCTCGAAGCAGGGGTCGATGCAGCGTCCGCGCTCACAGACCTGGCCTGCCTCACAGAGGTCATCGCCCTCGTCGACCGTTCCGTCGCAGTTGTTGTCGAGTGCGTCGCAGGCCTCATCGGTCGGCACGACCACGGACTCACATGCCGTGCTCGCTCCCGAGCACTCGGTGCGGCCTTCTGCGCAGACGCCCATGAGCCCCGTGTCGCAGACCTCTCCCGCGTCGGGGCATTGCACTGCCCCGCGTCGGATCTGGAATCGCCACACGCCGGGGATGGCCACGTTCGAGTCGTCGCACACGACTCGGCTGATGCCCGCCATGCGTGAGCCTGGGATGGAGACAAAGTCCATCGTGTTGCCGGCGTCGAAGCCGACCTGGGCTTGCGTGCCGCCGAAACCGCCCGTCCCGTCAGACGCGTCGCCCGTCTCCCACTCGCAGCGGTTGTATCGAAACTCGACGTCGAAGTCTCCGGGCACGCCGCAGTACTGGCCTTCGCGCAGGATGAGCTGGAAGCTCATGGCTTGGCTGTCGGTGCAGCTGAAGTAGCCGACGCGGTCCCAGGTCACGATCATCAGACCGGGCTCGAGGTGCCACCACACGCCGTTTGTGGTCGGGTTGGCGCATCCGCGGTCACCTCCGAAGCCGGAGCAGGCGGCGCCTCGGATGTCGACGTCCGCCCAGTAGGGCGCGATCATCGGCTGGTCGGCGACGGGAAAGGCGTCCGGTGTGAACTGCGAGAGCGGCTCACCGAAGGTCATGTTCCCGTTGGTGTTGACGTAGGCCACGGTGTGTCGAGAACCGAAGAACTCGAGGCCGCCAGGGAACGCAGCCGTGAGATCGATGGCGGCCGAAGAGCCGTCGTCGTTGGTGCTGAGACAGTCCGTCCCGAAGCCCGAGGTTCCGCCGAAGCCGTCGATGAGTGGGGCTTGTGCGTGCACGGCGGCGGGTGTCGCGATGAAGCCCGCTGCCGAGAGGCACGCCGCCACGAGAGCTCTGCGTAGCATGCTGTTCTCCCTGGAAATGGCCGCTGGGCGCGTCGAACACGGTCCCTGAGGCGGCCTGAGCGGGCCACCCTAGCAGCGCTCGCTGGCGGTGCTACCTCTGAGGCTCATTCCGAGGACCTCGGTCCGCGAACGGGGACAGGTTTTCCCTGAGACCCTCTTTCCTCCTTCGAGCTGACCAGGTGGCTCAGACGTGCACGTTGCAACACGCGGTTGGCTGCTCGAGTCGAAGCGAGTCGATCGGTCGCACGACGAGCACAAATGCGCCGACGAGCAGCGCCACGGCGAAGGCGCGTCCGATCCAGCTGGGGGCGGTTCGCCTGGCGAGCGAGTTGCGGGCCCGGGCGGCGATGAGCGAGAGCGCGCCGAGCCCCAGCCCCGAGGCCAATGCAAATGTCGCCATGGCCAGCGCACCGCTCAGTGCGTCACCGCTTCCGGCCGCAAGGAAGAGTGCGGTATAGAGCGAGCCACATGGGAGGAGCACAGTGAGCCCCCCGACGGCGGCGGGGTGCCTCGGAAGGCGTGCGAGGAGCCGCGCCCCGAGCGGCTGCCGGGTCCGGCCGAGTTGGGTGAGCGCCCCGCTCCGAGCGACGGGCGCCCCGTCGCCGCCTCGCCACAGCCGCCACGCGCTCCACGCCAACGCCAGCGCCAGGCTCCAGGACATGAGGGCTCCAGCCCAGCGGCCCGAGACCGCGTCGGCGAGGAGCGTGCCCGTGGAGCCAGCGATCGCCCCGGCGACGGCATAGGAGAGGGCGCGGGCGCCGTGGTACTGCGCGGCGCCTCGCAGACCCTTGCCCGCGAAGGCCGCCACCGGGCCACACATCGCGGCGCAGTGGGCCGTCGCCGCGATTCCCGCGGCCGCTCCCGCGGCAATGGCCACCCCGATCATCGCCGTGGCCCGAGCAACGCCGCTTCGGCGGTCAGCGCGTCCTCGGGGGCATCTCCCTCCCGCCGGACGTGCAGCACCACGCGATCGCCGACCTGGAACGAGGCGACGTCAACGTCGACGTAGACCGGCACGTCGCGCCCCTGCAGGGATTCGAGAGCGACGACCTCCTCACCGATTTGAAAGGTCACCCCGTCGCCCGCGACCGGGTCGATGTGAAAGACGGCGGTCTCGGAGTCCTTGTTGATGAGGTGAAGCGTGAAGAGGTTGCGGGCGGTCGCTCCGTCCTCGACCAGGTGGTACGGGGCGCCTCTCAGGCGTACGAGGTTCGCCTCGAACGCCGTGTGTCCCTGGAAGGCGAAGAATGCGCCGGCGCTCCATCCCGCGAGCAGTACCCCGTAGAGCGCCAGTCGCGGGCGTAGGATGCGCCGCGGTTTGTGCTCGAGTCCCTTGAGCGAGTCATACCGCACGAGCCCACGCGGGCGATCGAGCTTGTCCATGATGGCGTCACAGGCGTCGATACACGCGGTGCACCCGATACAGTCGAGTTGCATGCCGTTGCGGATGTCGATGCCGGTAGGACACACCACGACGCACCGATGGCAGTCGACGCAGTCTCCCGCCTCCGGGTCCTTGGGCTTGCCCCGAGGTTCACCCCGAACAGCGTCGTAGCCGACGACCAATGAGTTGTCGTCGGTGAGCACGGACTGCAGCCTTCCGTAGGGGCAGACGATCATGCACATCTGCTCCCGGAACCAAGCAAAGTTGCCGTACAAGACCAGCGCGACGCCGACCGCCCATCCAAACGCGACCGGATGCTGCGCGGGGGAGCGCTGCATCATGTCGAGCATCGACGGCATCGAGACGAAGAACGAGACGAAGACGTGAGACACAAAGAGCGCGGCGATCACGAAGAGCAGGTGTTTGAGTGACTTGCGCCAGATCTTGTTGACGTTCCACGGTCCCTTGTTGAGGCGTAGTCGGACGTTGCGTGGGCCCTCCACGAGTCGCTCTATTCTCCGGAACATGCCTTCCATGAAGACGGTCTGAGGGCAGGCCCAGCCGCACCAGACGCGGCCGACCAGCGCGGTGACCAAGATGATGAGCAGCCCGACGCCGCTGAACGCGAAGAAGAGCAGCCAGCCGTCCTGAGCGTTGAAGGTCAGTCCAAAGAGAAAGAACCGCCTGTGCTCGACGTCGAGGAAGAGCGCTGGGTTGCCTTGAATGGGCACCCACGGCAGGGCGGCCCAGATCCCGATCAGGGCCGCGAAGACGACGTAACGCGCCTTCACGAAGCGCCCGCTCACGTCGGCCGGGTGAACGAAATTTCGTCCTCCGTCCTTCTTGAGCGAGCTGGCCCCGACGACCGGGAGCTGGACCTTCTTGCTCATCTCACTCCGCCGGTGCGTCTCCGGAGCTTTCGCCTTCAGCGTTCTCCGCGTCAGCGTTCTCCGCGTCAGCGTTCTCCGCGTCAGCGTTCTCCGCGTCAGCGTTCTCCGCGTCAGCGTTCTCCGCGTCAGCGTTCTCCGCGTCAGCGTTCTCCGCGTCGGCGTTCTCCGCGTCAGCGTTCTCCGCGTCTACCGGCGCGCCGTCGTCGGCGCTCGGCGCGTTTGCCTCGTAGATCTCGCCTTCAGGATCACGGCCACTCACGTTTGTGTCTCGGACCGAGAGCAGAAACGCGACGACGGCGCGCACCCGCTCTTCCCCGAGCTGGGGACCCCAAGCCGGCATGCCGGCCGAGCCTTGGATGAGGGCCTGGTCCGATGTGATCCCAGCTCGTATCGCCGTGTAGATGTCGGTCGGAGCTCCGCCGTGCAGCCACTGGTTGTCGGTGAGGTTCGGGCCGATCACGCCCTGCGCCTGATCGCCGTGGCACGCGGCGCACGTGGTCGCGAACGCCTCGCGGCCGGTCGCGATCGCCGCAGGATCTTCGGCGAGCGCGAGCAGCTCGGGCTCCTCCGCGACGTCGGCCGATCCCTGGTCCGCGGCGTCCAGCACGTACTGCTCACTCGTCGTCGGCTCTACGTTGAACTCGTGATAGTAGAACCAGTACCCGATGCCGAAGAGGATCGTGCCGTAGAAGGTGATGAGCCACCAGTTCGGCAGTCGGTTGTCCGCTTCCTCGATACCGTCGTAGACGTGCAGGATCTCCCCCTGCAGCTCGTCAGTGCGCTTGGGGCTACTCATCGTCCGTCTCCTCTGCGTCGCCCTCTAGGGCCAGGTTGGCCATCCGTCGCACGTGCTCAGGACTCGCTTTCCAGGCGCGCAGGGCGGCCAACGAGAACACGGTGGCGAAGAGAAACATCGCGATCATCGGTCCCGCCATGGCGGGGTTGGTGGCAAAGAAGTCGCGCGCGAGCTCACTCATCACTGGCCTCCGTCTCTTCCGTGGGGGAGCTCGTCCACGCCGACTCGTTGCGGCCGAGGCGCTCCAGGTATGCGATCAGCGCGACGAGCTGGCTGTCCTCGAGCGGCACATCGACCCCATCGGGTCGCCCATCGAGCTCCACGTCGGAGGAGAGCGCCTCCGCGATGCTGCGCGCCTGTGCCCGGGCATCGTCTTCGCCGCCCAAGACAGCTGCGTTGTCGTAAGGGACCCCGAGCATCTGCATGACTCCGAGCTTCGATTGTGTCGTGTCGAAGTCGACCTCATCGGAACGCAGGTGGGGGTAGTAGGGCATGATCGACCCCTCCGACGTCGAGCGAGGGTCAAGCATGTGGTTGTAGTGCCAGACCGGCCCGCGGTTCATGGCGCTCTCGCGTGCGAGGTCGGGCCCGGTGCGCTTGCTACCCCACTGGAAGGGGTGATCCCAGACGCTGTCCTCGGAGCTCGACACCCCGCCCGGGTACCGCGCGCTCTCCCAGGTGAAGGGACGGATCATCTGCGAATGGCAGGTGTAGCAACCCTCCTGGATGTAGACGTCGCGACCGTGGAGCTCGAGCGCGGTGTAGGGCTGCATGGCGCTGTTTGTCCGTTGGTGGGCGCCGACCAAGATGGTCGGGATCAGCTCTGCCATGCCGCCGACCAGCATGGCGACCGTGATCAGAACCGTGAAGACCAACGCCTTGCCCTCGAGCAGGCTGTGCCAGTTCGGTCCGCCCTTCTTCTTGGCCGCCTGCAGCGCCATGACGGTGCCCACTCCGACGACCACGGCGAGCGTCACCAGCACCGCCGAAACCACGGCGTTCGCAACCGCCACGGCGCCCGCGAGGCCCAGGATGATGACGCTTGCGATGACCGGCTTGCTCAGGATGATCTCGGTCCACGTGACCTCTTCGGGCGCCTCTTCGACGACCACTTCGATGGTCGTCTCCACCGGCTTTTTGCCCTTGATGGTCATCACGAGGTTCCAGGCCTGAATGCAGAACCCGAGGAAGAACATCGTGCCGCCGATGAGTCGCGCCCAGTACATCGGGCGGATGGCGTCTACCGTCTCGGTGAAGCCCGGGTAGAGCAGGCCACCGCCGTCGGTCTCCGCTTGCCACATCAGCCCTTGGGTGATGCCGCTCGCCCACATCGCGACCATGTAGACCAGGATGCCGATCGTGCCGATGTAGAAATGGAAGTTGGCAGCGGCGCGACTGTGGAGCTTCGTGCCGTAGAGCCGCGGAATGATCCAATAGAACATGCCCGCTGCCATGAGGCCGTTCCATCCCAACGTGCCACCGTGGGTGTGTCCGACAATCCAGTCGGTGTAGTGAGCGAGTGCGTTCACCGAGCGAATGCCGAGGAGCGGCCCCTCGAAGGTGGCCATTCCGTAGAATGTCACGCCGGCCGCGAAGAACTTCAGGACGGGATCTTTGCGCACCCGATCCCAGGCCCCACGGAGCGTCAGCAGCCCATTGAGCATGCCGCCCCAGCTCGGCGCCCAGAGGGCGAGACTGAAGACCATGCCGAGGGTCTGTGTCCACTCGGGAAGCGCGGTGTTGAGCAGGTGATGGGGACCCGCCCAGATGTAGAGAAAGACCAGCCCCCAGAAGTGAATGATCGAGAGCCGATAGCTGAAGACCGGCCGCTTGGCTGCCTTCGGCAGGTAGTAGTACATGATCCCGAGGATCGGGGTCGTCAGGAAGAACGCGACGGCGTTGTGCCCGTACCACCACTGAACCAGCGCGTCCTGAACGCCCGCGAAGACGGGGTAGCTCCGAGTCATGCTCTCGGGGATCGCGAGGTTGTTCACCACATAGAGAACCGTGATCGTCACGATCGTTGCGATGTAGAACCAGAGCGCGACGTAGAGATGCTTCTCGTTGCGTTTGGCGAGCGTCCAGAAGAAGTTGATCGCAAAGACGACCCAGATCAGCGCCACCGCAACGTCGATCGGCCAGATCAGCTCGGCGTATTCCTTACCCTGAGTCAGGCCCAAGGGGAGCGTGATCGCGGCGGCTACGATGATCGCCTGCCAGCCCCAGAAGTGGAGCGCAGAGAGGCCGTCACTGGCCAGCCGCGTCTTCAGGAGACGCTGCGACGAGTGGTAGACGCCGGCGAAAAGCATGTTGCCGACAAACGCGAAGATCGCGGCGTTTGTATGCAGCGGACGCAGTCGGCCGAAGGTGAACCACGGTGGCAAGTTGGCTTGCCACATCGCCATTTGTAGAGCGATGATGACACCGACCAGCATGCCGACGATTCCGAACACCACCGAGGCGGCGAGGAACTGCCGAACGACCTTGTCGTTGTAGACGATCTTCTTGGACTCCACGGAACTCCTACGTTTCTTCCTCGAAATCGAGGTCGTCACTTTCGATGGGCAGCAGGGCGAGACGCTCCGAGTGGTCGAGCGTCCCCTGCTTCACGGACCAGACAAAAAAGCCGATGCCCGCGATGGCGAGCGTCAGACTGACGAAGAGCGTGAGAATCAGGATCTCCACGATCGACCCTCTCGCAGTGAAGCCGTCGTCAGCGCGATGGTGCTGAGAGAGCTGAGTGGCATCAGGATGGCGGCGAGCCAGGGCTCGACGAGGCCGGCGTAGGCCAGCGCCACCGCCACCAGGTTGTAGGTGAGCGCCAACGTCAGATCGGCCCACACCACCCGCTGGAGCCGGCTCGCGTCTTGGAGCATCAGGCGGATCGGCCGGAGCCCCGCTGTGATGAAGTAGAAGTCGCACCGCGCCGGCATGAAGGGCCGATCGATGGAGGGGGTGCCGGAGATCATCGCGGCGCTGGCAGCGAGGGTGTCGTTGATGCCGTCGCCGATGAAGAGGGTGTCTCGCTCGGCGTCATGTTCTCGCAACCAATCTGCCTTGCCCTCGGGGGTGCGCTGGCCGACGGCACGCCCGATTGGGATGTCGAGCTCGCGAGCAAGTTTGTTTACTTTGTCCTGGTGGTCCCCGCTGAGGATCCAGACTTCGTATCCCATTGCCTCGAGCGCCCTGATCTCGTCGGCCGCGCCTGGGCGCAGCGATTCGTGGGTGGTGAAAGAGGCCAGCGGCTGCCCGTTGGCGGCGAAGACCACATCCCCGGGTGCTTCGTGCTCGGGGGCCGCCCAGTCGGCTCGACCGAGCCGGTAGAGCGTGCCGTCGATCAGCGCCTGCATCCCGCAGCCGGTCTCCTCGTGCACGGTCACGCCGTCGCGCAGGGTGCCTTCGGACATGAGCGCCGCGATCGCCTCCGACTTGGGGTGCGTCGAGCGAGCCGAGAGATCGTAGAGCGCTGCGCGAGCCGCCTCGTTCAGCGCCTCCAACGGGGCACGATCCCGGATCTCCGGTCGGCCCACGGTGAGCGTGCCCGTCTTGTCGAACACCACGCGGCGCACCGCATCATCGTCGCGATCCGCACGAAGAGCCCTCGTCGCGCGCTCTTCGCGTGCACCAGCTCGTATGCGAGAGGCACTGCGATTCCAAACGCGCAGGGGCAGGTCACGACCAGCACGCTGGTCGTGACCCGGAGGGCCTCCTGAAGATCGCTCGACCAGAGCAGGAACGCGCCGGCGGCTAGCCCGACCACGCCGAGCACGTAGTAGCGACCGAGCTGATTCCAGAAGGGGCCGTGCCTCGCTTCGGTGGCCGGTCCACTCAAGAGGTCGCTCAGCGGCGAGGCGTCGAAGGCCGTCGCGGCGCGGGCTTGAACCGCGGAGGCGGAGGCCAGGAACGCTCCGGCTGGAGCGAGGTCGCCTTGTCGATAGCCTCGCGGGTCGCTTTCGCCGTTGATCCAGTCCAGTCGGAGCGAGGCGTCTGCGGCGAGCGTTGCGTCTACCGGGATCAAGTCACCCCGGGCGAGCAGCAGCGTGTCCCCCGCCTCGAGGGCGTCGCAACGGATGAGCTCCGCGTGCCCCTCGTTGAGGCGTCTCGTGAACACGCCTTCTGCTCCCGTCGACGAGAGCAGCCGAGACCGGTTCTTGGCGACGATGCGCTCTTGCAGCCATCGGCCCAGAAGCATGAGCGCGATGAACACAGCCAAGGTGTCGAAGAACTCTCCGCGGGCGTCGCCCCGAAAGAAGCTCCACGCGGAGCCCGCGAAGGCGAGCACGATGCCTAGCGCGATCGGGGTGTCGAGGTGCAAGAGTCCTTGGCGAAGGCTGCGCCAGGCGGAGCGGATGAAGAAGCTTCCGCCGACGAGCACCGTGGCGCCGGAGAGAGCGAAGATCAGCTGCCTCGAGAGGCTGTGCAGCGCGCCCTCGGTGAGCCCGAAATAGATCGCGAGCGAGAGCATCATCGCGTTGCCCGCGAGCGCCAGGCAGATGCCCATTCGCAGCGTCAGGTCGTCGACTCCGGAGCTGTGTTCTCCTGGCGGACCGAGTACGTAGCCAACCGACTCCACCGACCTGGACCAGGCTTCGAGGTCGAAGTCCGGGCCGACCGTGAGCTCGATGCGGCCACGCGCCGGGTTTACAACGCAGCTCGCGCCTCCCGCTTGCCGGCCGAAGAGTTCATCGATCAACCAAACGCAGGCGGCGCAGTGCACGCCCTGCACGTCTACGTTGAGGCGAACCAGACCGTTGGCTTGTCGAATCCGCGCGCCGAGGGGCTCGAGCCACTTGTGGTCACGCTCGGGATCGGGCCGCGCCGGCAGGCCGTCTTCAGGCCGCAGCTGGTAGTAGCCCTCGAGGCCTTCGCGAGAGAGGATCGCGTAGACCGCTTCGCAGCCTGCGCAGCAGAACGCGACACCCTGAACTGGACCGCCGAGCACGACGCCGCCGCAGTGCGTACAGCTCCGTCTCGCCAGCCCCCCGCCGGTTGATTCGCTCGTCTGCATCGGAGGTCCCAGGGAATTGCGCCACCGCAAACGGTGTGCCTGGCCGCTCCGCTACTTCAGTTGTGGGGGGGCGCCGGGGCCCACGCGCACTGTTGTCGCGGACACGCAAGGCTTGCGCGTTCAGGGACCACCTATGCACCAAACGGGGGCTGGCCAGGTGGCGCGGACTTCCGCTCAGGAGCTGTGGAAGGCTACCGGTATTCGTAGCGGGCGGACTGCAGCGGCATGGTCGCTTCGCCGCGCATCAGCTTGAAGCGCGCGCCGGGGAAGCCGGCCAACATGAAGACACCGCCGGCGTCCTCGTCGAGCTCGTCGAGCCCCGCCTCGTCGCGGGTGTGACGATCGCGCCGCTCCTCGAGCCTACGGTATGCCTCTCGCGCCTCGGCGAGCGTCATGGTGCCGTCCCGGAGCGCGCTCGCGATATCCTCAGCCAGCCCAGCGGCAGGCCCGAAGGTGAGCGTGGTGAAGTTCTCGCACATCAGGCGGTTCGCCAGCGGCACACCGCAGTGGAAGAGGTACGTGACGCGCGTCGTCACCTGCTGACCGTGGCTGAATCGATCGAGGTAGGTCGTCGAACCGGGGCGGTCCGGGAAGGTCACTGCGGTCGCCGAGTCGGTGTAGAAATAGCCGAGCTCTGCCGCGCGTGACTCGGGCGATCCGATGGCCGAGATGACGTTGTCGTCGCCGGCCCGCTGACCCGAGCCCGGCGCGATGGCCGCGAGAGGGACGATCGCTGCGAGGCGGATGCGAGAGAGCCGGGGTCCACCCGAGACCCGTGCGATCGTCGGCCGGGGGAGGGGCATCACGAAGATCGACTCTCCGGAGGACGTCACCTGGCGTCGCGCCGCGTCATCGTAGTACTGGGGGTCGTCGTCGAGCACGACCACGGCGGCTCGGGCCGCCCGGCTCGCCGCGTGCTGCACGACGAGGTCGCCGGCATACATGAGCGACATCTGGACCATGCCCAGGAAGAGGATGAAGAAGGGCAGGAACGCGATCAGGAACTCGACGTATGCGGCGCCCTCTTGGCCTGACTCTTTCCGTGATGCGTGTTTCATGGCCAGAGTTCCCGGTGTTTCTCAGCTACGGCGATCGTGGTCCCCAGCAGAACGGCGGCGCCGAGCCGAATGCGGTGCATCAGCTCTGGGGCAATCGTCCGGCGGTACTTGCGAGGGAGCACCGGGTTGAAGGCCAAAAACACGGAATTACCCAGGCTGCCCATCAGGCGCCCGTTCCACGTCAGCTGCCCCACCGCGTAGATCGACGCGGCCACGAGTGAGAGGAATTGAGCTTCGAGACCCAGGTAGAGCCCACCCACCGCGCCGAGCGCCGCGAAGAGCTTCACATCCCCGCCCGCCATGCCGCCCCGGTAGAAGACCAGGAGCGGCACGAGCGAACAGACGAGGATGCCCAGCACGGACGTGAGAACGCCCCGAATACCGTCCACCATCCCGTGGGCGATCGGGGCGATCGCGAGCAAAGGCAGGGTCAGCCAGTTGGGGATCAGACCCCACCGAACATCCGTAAATGCTGCTACGCCCACGAGGGCTAGCACCACGATGTGGATGACCAGGGGGTCGATCTGGCTCGTCCCGCCCATGCGCTGTGTTTCCCGCCGTGCGGAAAACGATCAGGGTGCAGACTCGGTGGGAAGCGTTCCGACCACGCCCTCGGCGCCGCCGACCTTCTGCTTCACGGTCTCGCCGAACTTCTTCCAGATGGCGAAGCCCACGACGGCGATCAAGCACAGGATGATGATGTACTCGACGGTCGTCAGGCCTCGCTCGTCGCTGAGGAGACCTTCAACTGTGTTTGCCTTCTTGAGCTTCATTCTTCGCCTTTTCCTCCCGCCCATCGCGGCGGGATCGCTGCATCAGGGGATGGGCAGTGAGATCATCATCTGGGTGAACCGGTAGAGCTTCAGGAGGGGAACCCCGAGGCTCACCACCGAGACCGCTCCGATCACCGTTACCAGGAGTAGCAGTGCCACGTACTCGACGAAGACCACGCCCGATGCGGAGGTCGCCAAGGACCGCGCGTTGGGGTTGGTTTTTGCTGAGACGAGTCGCATCGGTCGGAATCCTATCACGAGGTCTCCGGTGAACCGAATCACCCCGCTACGTGTCTCCTAGCCAGTCACGTGCCAGCCCTCGTGTGGGGCATCCTGTGACCCCCGACATCGATCCCGCCGCCCTCATCAGGGGACCAAGGACCCCACCCCTCCGTGATCCGCGCCAGATTGGCGCGCTCAGAGTGAATGCGCGATGGATCCGACCCCTAGCGATACGCTCCGCCGCTCCCCGGGAGTAGCGCTCGGCAGCAGCTCCGAAAGGGCTCTCGCCAGGCCTCGGGCGGTTCGTGCTCGCGCGCGCAAGCCGGGGTGGCTGGCGTGTTCGCGCCGCCCCTCGAGTCGCGCGGCGTGTTCGTTCAGAGCGGACGCCGCAGCGCGCTCATCGCCGACAGCCACCGCGGTCGAAACACGCGTCAGCGCCTGCGCCAGGTGGTCGTCGAGAGGTTGGTATGGCGCGCCGGATCGCACCGGGTCGGGCCCCACCGATGCAGACAGGGCGGTCCCGCCGGTCACCAGGCCAGCCGCGGAGTGGAAGCTCACCTGCACCCGCGCGACCTCGAGGGCGATCGGACTCGGAGGCACGCGCACGCGCACGACCATGCGCCGCTCTTGCGCCGCGTCGAGGGAGCGGATCGCAAACACCGCCGCATCACCCTCCACGCGCGCGCCCCCCGCGTCGATGAGCTCGATTCCAGAGGGGAGAGCGACGCGCACGCTGAGATCTCTGGCCACGGCTTGAGCTCGCGCCTCCGTCTCCCGGATCAGGGCGGGCGCGAGCTCTTCGAGGTCCTCGGCGACCGAGTAGGTGCCCCCGCCGTCGCGCGCGACCCTGGCCAACACGTCCGCGTCGAATTGGGTGCCGAGCCCCACGGCGCTCGTCGTGGTGCCGTTCTCGGCCGCCCTCTGCGCCAGTCCGCCCAGCTCGTGAGGCTCGAAGGCGCCGTGATTGGGCACCCCGTCCGAGAGCAGGATCACCAGCCCGGTTGATCGCGGAGCGTTGGCCGCTGAGCGATAGGCCGCTTGGAGGCCGGCTTCGATGTGGGTCCCTCCGCCCACGGAGATCTCCGCCAGCGCTCGTCGCGCCGCATCGCCATTCCCGATGCGACGGAGCGGCAGGGCCTCGATGGCTGCCGTGCCGTAGGCGACGATCTGCAGCGTGTCATCCGGCCGCAGCCCCGCGATCAGCTGGCTGGCGGCTTCGAGCATCTGAGCCCAGCTCCGCTGCATCGAGCTGCTTCGGTCGATCACGAGGTGCAGGCGGATTGGCGCGCCGGCCGACGTCGCGAGCCGCGGGTTGGCCCGCAGGCGGACGACGATCTGGGTCTCCCCGCCGTCTCGCGATACGGTCTCGTGGTCCAGCGCAGCCCAGCTCTCGACCGCGGACCCTGCGCTCATCGCGTGAGCGCCGCCTCCGCCCCGTTCGAGACCGAGGGGACCCCGGAGATCGCCGAACCGAACGAGTGACCCGTCGATCTGAACTCCCGCGCCCACGAGCGCGCCGAGGCGCGCCGAGCCAACCAGAGGAGCTGCCGAGGGCCGTTCAGGGAGCAGAGCGAGAGGCCGCGCTTCGCCAACCCTCCCCGCGTCTCCCGCGACGAAAACGGCCGGACTGACGGTCGCTTGGGCCAGCGCGTTTGCGATCGGCGTGGTTTGGGGCCCGATCTCCGGTGGCTCGCCACCCTCGAACCCAGGCAATGCGCCGAGCGCCAAGCTTCCAGGGGGGCGCTCGAAGCCTGGCAGCGTCGCGGTCGCTACGTGGTCCCCCTCGGCGTGAGCCATGACCCGGGTCGGGGCTCGTGGGAGCGAAACGACCTCCGCTCGCGTCTCGAGCCAGACGCCGCCGCACCCGGCAAACGTGAAGGAAAGGGGAAGAGACCAAAGCAGCAAGAGGCGCATCTGGCGTTTTCGACGCCATCCCAGACCGCTGATTCAACCCGAGCGGCTGGCTCAGCCGCGTCGCACGACGACCCAGAGCAAGAGCCCGGCCGCGATGGTGGCGACCCCCGCGACCGCGACCATCGGCTCTGCGGCGATCGACCAGAGGATCATCCATCCCATCAGCGCGACAAAGACGATCGGGGTCACCGGATAGCCCCAGGTTCGATACGGTCGCTCCAGCTCAGGTTGGCGGAAGCGGAGAACGATGACGCCCAAGACGGTCAGCGCCGCGAAGATGGAGAGCGTGAAGCCGATGTAGCCGAGCAGGGTGTCGAAGCTCGAGGTGAGCACCATTACCGTCGCCATGACCCCCTGGAGCACCACCGCCACGAGCGGACCGCCGCCGGTCGTGCGCTTCGCGAGCGTTCCGAGGGGCCCATGGTCTCGCCCCATGGCGTCCAGCACCCGGGTGCCGGTCATGATCAGCGCGCCGACCGTGGAGACGAGGCCCACCGCGATGATCGCGCCGAGCAAACGACCCGCCCCGGCTCCGAGCATGTGTTCAGCGGCGATCTTACCCACCTCGACGTGACCACTCAGCGCTTCGGCCGGCGCACCCGCGAGGAAGACGACATTGACCGCCAGGTAGAGCGCCGTCACCAGCGCAGTCCCCACGATCAACGCCATGGGCAACGTGCGCTCCGGGCGTTCGAGTTCACCCGCCACATAGGTCGCGGCGTTCCACCCGCTGTAGCTGAAGGTGACGAAGATGAGCGCCACCGCGAACGCAGGAGAGAAGGCTGCGTCCATCAAGGGCACCGTCGCGTGGGTGAGGCGATCCGTCTCGATGGAGCCCAACCCGGCGATGATGAACCCGACCACGAGCAGGATCTTGAAGGCGGTCAGCGCGTCCTGGGCGCCGCTGCCGAGCCCCACTCGAAACGCATGCACTGCGCACATCACCCAGACCAGGGCCAGCGCGGCCGGCAGCGGTGGAGCGCCCGGCCAGACGGCGTGCAGATAGGTGCCAAACGCAATGGCTGACGCCGCGATGGGCGCTGAGAAGCCCACGACAAAGGAGACGAAACCCGAAACAAAGCCGAGGGCGGGGTGATAGGTGGTGGATAAGAGTTGATACTCTCCACCGTTCTTCGGCAGGGCCGCGACGAGCTCCGCGTAGCTGAGCGCCCCGGTCATGGCCAGCAGGCCGCCGAGTGCCCAGGCCAGCAGCACGGCGGGCACGGAGTTCAGGTCGGCGAGCAGCAGACCGCTCGTGGTGAACACGCCGGTGCCAACCATCGAGGCCACGACCAGGAACGTCGCAGAGTAGCCCTTGATCCTTCGTTTCGACTCGGTCACGGAGGATCGGGCGCACTTCGATCGGAGGGGAGTGCGCCCACGGCTCGCATCGCCTCTCGCAGGCCGTCCACGAGCACCTCATCGGGCGTTCCGTCCAGATCGTAGCCGCCGCGGGCGCCGTCCCGCCAGCCTACCCAGAACGTTGCCTTGGCCTGCTCGGACATGAGCTCGAGCTCTACCCGGTCGGAGCGCACATTCAACCCCACCCAACGTGTCTGACCGAAGGGAGCGGCCCGTCGGAGTCGGGCCAAGACCCCCCGCAGCCGAGCGCTGGGCAGGGGGCCGAGCGGATGAACGGGATCACCGAGCTCGGCGAGGAGTTGGGCCATGGCCTTCAGATCGCCCGAGCCACGGACCGCTGCCACGCCGAACCGCCGGTACTGTGCGCGGTCGCCTGCCCCCGCGTGCAGGTCGACTTCGATCTCACCGAGCTTCACGGTGACTTCTTGCTCCGACCGGACGATCGCGCTGGCTTCGTCCGGAAGGAGGTCGGGCACCCAATAGCCGAGCATGCGTCCGTCCGGGTCGGCGTCCCGAAGGGCTCGACCGTCGATGGCCGTCAGCTCATCCGTTCCGTAGAACTGGGCGTACGAATGGAAGATCCCAGAGCACCGAGAACGCATCACACATGATTCGCATGCGTCCGGGTGGACCTTG
>Ga0114933_10003066_pt1 | contig 16636 bp, 8 predicted proteins | sample 4SBtaG_FD_89691 | JGI IMG/M metagenome (GOLD analysis project Ga0114933, IMG submission 89691) | Deep subsurface microbial communities from Kolumbo volcano to uncover new lineages of life (NeLLi) - 4SBTROV12_W25 metaG | ecosystem: Environmental > Aquatic > Marine > Volcanic | place: Kolumbo... | reverse complement strand
GCATCGGCATCCGCATCGGCATCCGCATCGGCTTCTGACTCGGCTTCGGCTTCTGACTCGGCTTCGGACTCGGCGTCGGCGTCAATTCATCCCAAAATCCGTGCCCAGGCTCGATTTCGCCCCGCGGACGGCAAAAACCGGCTTCTGCGAAGGGCAAAATGGCCGTAGATGCCCGTAGAACGCGCCAGGATGCGTTTAGCGCCGTCGAAGCTATATCAGTGGGTTAAGCGATTAATCGGCCCGCAGAACGAATCCTTGGGCTTGCCGCGATTCGGCGGCGGACACCAGGATACGGTCGCCACCACGCTTGGAACGCTGAATTCGCGGCCAGCGCCGGGCCTACTTGAGCCAGGCGTGACCGACGTTGTAGCTGCAGTACTCGCTCGAGTCGCCGCAATCGTAGGACTGCCACGCACGCACCGGCAGGAACGTCAGGTTCGTGTGCGTTCCCTTCGAGCTCACCGTCGAGTTGTTGTTGCTGTGCCAACACCCGCCGTTGCCGCTCTGCTTGTAGTTGCTGTTGTTCCAGCCCTTGAAGTAGTTCTGGCTGCCCACACCCCGCGTCGCGCATGCCCAGTCTTGCTTGGCGGCTGAGGCCGTCTTCTTGAGCGCGTTGATGAACCCGTCGCTGACCTTGTAGTTGAACGGGTAGTACTTGCTGCTCTCGGAGTAGACCTTGGTCGCGTAGCTCGTCGTCTCTTCGATACGCGTCCAGCCGCCGCCTTTCATGTCGCAGTAGAGCAGGGCCGCGGCGACGTTGCCGGACGGACCGTCGGGATCGAGCCAGTAGTTGCCGTCGGCCACGCCGGGTCGTCGCGTGAAGATGTCTTTGCACGACGCGCCAGGGTTGGATTGGCTGCCGAGCGGGCTCAGGTGAATCGGCACCCATTCTTTGCCTTCGCAGACCTGCAGCGCCTTGAACGCGGTGTTGAAATACACGTAGCCGGTGCGCGACGCGTCGCACTTGAACGGATCCTTGGTCATCGTCTTGAGCTGCACACCGCCAAAGAGCGTGCCGAGCACGTGGTGGTCGCCGGTCGATTGGACCTTCTTGTTGCTCAGCGTCTGGATCTTGATGCTCCAGCTGTCGAGCACGCCGTCGGTGTTGTTGTTCAGGTACTTGGTGTCGAGCATGTGCAGCGTCCACTTGCCCTTGGGGTTGCTGCCGTGCCAGCTGGAAAGGTCGCCCGACGCGGTCTTGGTCGGCGGCCAGGTGAGCGCGATGGACGTGCCTTTGCCGCTCTTGTTGTGAAGCACGAATTTCTTGCCCTTCGGATCGGTCAGCGTGAGCACGAGGTCTCCGATGCCGACCGCGTTGGCGTCGCCCTTGTGGCCGCTGATCTTGACGTAGACCCAAAGCTTCTGGGCTATGCCGATGTCCGGAAACGTGAGCGTGCTTGTCACCCCGACCGGCGAGTTGTCCTTGATGGCGACCGTGCCCTGGCCCTGGATCGTGTCGACGAACTGGTTGCTGACCAGGCCGTTGGAGACCTTGGCGAGCCCGTCGGGAGGCAGCGCGTTGGGGTCCATGCTCTTGACGCAGATGGGCAAGCCGTTCTTGTCGATGCCCTTGACCACCTCGCCGGTCTTGGAACAAGCGGTGTTGGCCCGCGCGACGCCGCCGAGCTTGCTGCCGTCACCTGTGAGCGACTTGGCCGAAACGGTGCCGCCCGAAACGACGTCGCCGGAGACCGCGACTTTGCCAGCGATGAGCGCCTTGCCCTTGAGGTTGAAGTCACCGTCGAAGGCGAGCGCGGAGGTCTTGACGCAGCCGGTGCACGACAGGTTGGCGGACGACTTGGCGGTCGCGGCGGACTTGGCGGTGTCGGCCGTCGCGGCCCAAGCGGAGCCGTGCGCGAAGAAGACCGAGTGAATGCGCTCACGAGGCAGCTCCGGATCGCCACCGATCTTCGCGCCGATCCACAGCGACTTGGCGCCGTTGACCGCCGCCGCGCTGATCGGTTTGACCGAGCCGAGGACGTGCGAAAACGCCCCGCTGCTGACCTTGAGCTTGATCGATTCGCTCCAGATGGCCTTGCCGCCGGTGCCGGCTGCGTACAGCGAGAAGACGAACGCATAGGTTCCGTCGGCCGCCGGGCCACCGCCCTTGGCTTGCACAACGCCCTCGATCGCCACGCTGCCCGGAATCGCCGCCGATGCGGGGGCCGCGCTCATTGCGAACGCCGCCGCTAGCACACAGGCCAACGCCTTGCCGATCAGCGGGAACCTGGTGGGAACTGCGAATTTCATCGCTCACCTCTCATTTCGCGACCGCCTTGAGCCACGCCAGCACGCTCCAGCGCACATAGCGGGCACCTGTCCCGGTCTTGCCGCCGACCGCCGCCTTGCTGGCGCCAAACGCCTTGAGCCCGTACTTCGCCGAGCCCGCCTGGCCCCGCTGAATCCGCACGCCGCCCAACGCGAACTTGATGCCCACGGGGTTGCAGCCTTCGTCGACGACGCCGTTGCAGGTGTCGTCCTTGCCGTCACATTTTTCGGTCTTGTTGGGCACCACTTGGCCGATGCAGCCGCTCAAGGTGCCCTTGGACGTGCAGGTCGCTTTGCCCTTCTTGCACGTGCCTTTGCCGTCGCTGCCCTTGGGCCCGTCGTAGCAGTCGTGTTGCTTGCCGGTGTCGGGTTTGGCCACGCAGCCCTTCTTCGGGTCGCACGAGTCGAGCGTGCAGACGTTGCCGTCGTCGCAGCTCCTCTTCTTGCCGGGCAGGCAGCCGTGTTTGTCCTTTGCGTCCTTGCCGCACTTGTCGCCGACCGTGCACGCGTTGCCGTCGTGGCACGAGCCAGCGGCGGGCGAATACGTGCAGCCCTTGCTGAGCGAGCAGCTATCCTTGGTGCACGGATCGCTGTCGTCGCAGTTCTTGCCAACGCCTTTGCAAACACCGGCCTTGCAACCGTCGTTGGTGGTGCACGCGTTGCCGTCGTTGCACGCCTTGCCGGTCAGCTTGGTCTTGTCGTACCCGCAAGCGCCGGTCTTGGGCGCACAGGAATCGGCGGTGCAGATGTTGCCGTCGTTGCAGACCTTGGGCTTGCCGGCCTTGCACACCTTGGCGGCGCACTGATCGGCTATGGTGCACTTGTTGTCATCGGCGTTGCACGGCGCGGTGTTGGCGGCGTACTTGCAGCCCGCCTTCGGGTCGCAGCTGTCGGACGTGCACGGGTTCTTGTCGTTGCAGTCGACCGCGGGCCCAGCGGCGCATTTGCCGGCCTTGCACGCGTCGTTGTTGGTGCACACCGAGCCGTCGGCGTTGCACGGTTTGCCCTCGTTGATGATGGTCATGCCGCACGTGCCGGTCTTCATGGCGCATTGATTCACCAGGCACGCGGTGTCGTTCGCCTTGGTGCACGTCACGATGGTCTTCGGGTTGATGAGGCAGCTGTAGGGCGCCTTGGACTTGTCGCAATACAGCGTGCCGTTGCAGAGGTTGCCGTCCTCGCTCATCTTGCAGTCGGCGTCCTGCACGCACTGGCACACGTTGACGCCGGCGTTGCACTTGGTCGACTTGCAGACGTCGCCCTTGGTGCACGGGTTTCCGTCATCGCAGGGCGCGAGGTTCGCCTTGTGCACGCAGCCGGCCTTCGGGTCACACGAATCGGTGGTGCAGACGTTGTTGTCGTTGCAGTCGGTCGTCACCTGCTTGGCCAGGCCGACGCACGACCCGCCCTTGCAGCCATCCTTGTCGGTGCACTTGTTGTTGTCGTCGCACGGCAGGTTGTTGGCCTTGTTCGTGCAGCCGGTCTTGGTGTTGCAGCCGTCGGACGTGCACGCGTTGCCGTCGTCGCACACCGCCGCTTTGCCGGTGCAGAAGCCGTCGCCGCACGTGTCCTTGACCGTGCACTTGTTGCCGTCATCGCACAGCGACGTGAGGTTCTTGGTCTTGCACTTGCCGCTGGTCGGATCGCACGAGTCCGCGGTGCACGCGTTGCCGTCGTCACACTTGATGGCCGCGCCCGTCGCGCACGCGCCCGCCTTGCACACCTCGCCGGTGGTACACGCGTTCTTGTCGTCGCATGGCAGCTTGTTTTGGACCTTCACGCAGCCCTTGGTCGCGTTGCACGAGTCGGTCGTGCACGGGTTGTTGTCGTTGCAGTCAACGAGCGTTCCCTGGCAGTCGCCCTTCTTGCAGCCGTCACCGGTTGTGCACTTGCTGCCGTCGTCGCAGGTCGAGCCTTCGGGCGCCGGCTTGAACTTGCACTTGCCCGACAGCGGGTCGCACTTGGCGGCCAGGCACGCGTCGCTTGTGGCGCATGCCTTGGGTTTACCGGCCGAACACGCCCCGGCCTTGCAGACATCGCCAACGGTGCACGGGTTGTCGTCGGCGTTGCAGCCGGTGCCGTCGTCGTTGGTCTGGGTGCATCCGGTGGCCGGCAAGCACGCGTCTTTCGTGCACGCGTTGCCGTCGTCGCAGTTCTTCGCCTTGCCCGGGGTGCAGACGCCGTTGACGCACGTGTCATCGGGTGTGCAGGCGCTGCCGTCGGCGTCACACGGGCCTTGCAGCTTGTTATGGATGCACGCGCCCTTGCCGCCGTCGCCCTTCGGATCGCACGCGTCCTTTGTGCAAGCGTTGTTGTCGTCGCACGTGCCCTCGTCGACCTTGCCATCGCAGTCGTTGTCGACGCCGTCGCACTTCTCGGCCTCGGGGTCGGTGCCCACGCACTTGGTCAGCCCCGCCGCCGCGCAGGTCCGCGTGCCGTCGCACGAGCCGATGACCTCACCCTTGTCGTTCTTGTGTTCGATGACGCACGAGGTCGTCAGCTTGTTGGACTTGGCGTAGTCGCTGCACGAACAGGTGCCAAGCCCGTCCTTGGTCGCGCCTTCGCGCACACACTGCTTGAGCGTCTTGCCCTCGACCGATTTGCCCGATTCGCACTTGTAACCGGTGGGGCAGCCCTTGTTGTCGGAGCAAACCGTGCCGCAGAAGTTTCCGCCGACGCCGTAGTTGACGCAGGCCGCGTCGGACAGCGCGCCCTTTTGGCAGTCCGCGGACTTGGCGCACGGGTTGCACAGCGAATCGAACGCTGGCACGCAGATGTTCTGGACGTCGCTGCCGACGGCCGTCTGGACACAGCGGTATTTCGGGTCGGGGCAGGAGTCGACGCACGTCGCGGCGCATTCTTTGCCCGTCGCTGATTGGATGCAGAAGCTCGAGTCGCACTCGTTGGGCGCCGTGCACGCGCAGCCGGGCCCACCCGGGCAGTTGTCGGTGTCGACGAGTTCGGGTTCGGGTTCGGGTTCGCGCCGCTCGGACTCGGCCTATCGCTCAGTCAGCGACTTCCAATCGGGTCTGGTTTGCATCGGCGTCGCCTTACGGCACAGCGACCAACGTTGTCGCGGCCTTTTCTGTTGATGGCGGGCTGAACTGGCTGACCGTCATCGCGCCGACCTTGTGCATTCCCGTCTTCGCGTCCCACATGGGCTGCAGCGCGCCGTTGTCGTCGAGGTAGCCGCTGTTGGCGAGGCGAATGGCGAACTCGGGTCGGCCCGCGAGCTTGGGCGCCGGGTCTTCGAGACGCACGAGCATGTCGTACTTCCCCAAGTGCATCGAGGCGGGCAGGGCGACGGTGGTGTTGATGGATAGCTGACCTTTGCCGATGGCGTCGGGCACCATTGTTCGTAGATCCGCGGGCAACGTCGCGCGCCAGAGCTTTCCGGTCACTGTGTTGCGCAGGAAGAGGCGCAGGTTGCGGGGCAGGACAGGCGCCGCATAGCCATCGTTTTGGAGCTTCAGCACCAACCGCATCGTGTCGCCCGGTCGGTGAGCGGATGGCAGCGCCGCGGACACGAGCCGCAGCCGATAGCCGAGGCGGTTGGTGATGGTCTTGGTGCACCCCTGCGTCTGCCAGGCCGCGAGGACCTTGGGGTGATACTGCGAGTTGAGGAACGTGTAGTGGAACTTGGCGAGCTCGGCCATAGCCGTCTTGCAGTCGGTTCGGGGCGCGTTCACGTTGCACGTCTCGCCGCCGATCGGCACGCATCGGGTGTCCGCGGCGACGTACGGATACTGCTTGGCCGCGTTGGCCCACGTACAGAAGACCGTCGCGGACGCCAGGAAACAGTCGTTGTGGTGGCTCAGCCGCGCGACCTTGGACTTGCCCAAACACGCCTTGGCTGCGACGGGCGTTGTCGAGCCGACGAGCGTTGTCTTGTACAGCGGTGTGCGCAGCTGGATCGTCAGCGGGTGGGGGACTGCCGCTAGCAATGCATCGACGACGTCGCCGCGGTCCTTCCAATTGGCGGCGGTGTAGGGGCCCTTGAGGGGATCGCCAAAGTGAGTGGTGTAGTACCACTCGCCCCAGATGCCGATGAACCCCGCCTGCACCGCCACGATCACGTCCGCGTTGGCCTTGAACAGCGGCGCGAGCTGGGCGATGTGCTGCAGGATGACCGGCTTCGTCGCGTCGCCGTAGGGCGGCTTGGGCGGCCAGCCGGTGGGGTTTGTGATGCTCTCCTTGGTGTAGGCGAAGCGCACAATGGCCTTGATACCCGCGGTCCGCATCGCGGCGAAGTCCTTGATAATGGCGTCGAGTTGGCTCTTTGGGAGCGCGGATTCTCGCCACTTCTGCAGGTACCAGATGCGATAGATGAGGCTCATCGCGTGCTGCACCCGAACTTGCGCGAGCTCGCTGACGGTCAGCGGCTTGATGGCGTGGCTGTGCGATGCCTTGTGGCGGTACCAGCCGCGTTCGGGGTTGAGCAGAGGACCGGTGCTGGCCTTGAACACAACGTCGACGGGCTTGGGTTTGGGAATGCAGCCGTCGGTTGCGCACAACGCATCGAACGTATCGGCCACCGAAGCTGCGTCGGTGCCGTTCACGGCGACCGTGTCTGTTGTGCCTTTTGCATCTTCTGCCGCGCCGGCGTCATGCGCCGTATCCGTGTCCGTATCCGTGTCCGTCGCCGTTTCGGTGTCCGTTGCCGTTGCCGAATCGGTTTCTGTGTCCGTCGCCGTTGCCGAATCGGTTGCCGTTTCCGTCGCCGTTTCGGTGTCCGTCTCCGTTTCGGTGTCCGTCTCCGTTTCGGTGTCCGTCTCCGTTTCGGTGTCCGTCTCCGTTTCGGTGTCCGTCTCCGTTTCGGTGTCCGTCTCCGTTTCTGTGTCCGTCTCCGTTTCGGTGTCCGTCTCCGTTTCGGTGTCCGTCGCCGTTTCGGTGTCCGTCGCCGTTGCCGAATCGGTTTCGGTGTCCGTCGCCGCTGCGGAGTCGGTCGCCGACTGTATTTCGGGTGCTGCCTGGACGTCCGCTGGCGAGCTCGCGTCCTTGTCCGGCTTCTTTGCTTTGCCGCCACAGCCGATCAAGGCCGTCGCGACGACCAGCGCGGTCAGGAGGTGCGCTCTGCGGAATGATGCGCGCGGGAATCGCCGAGACATGCTCGTAGGGTACCACCGGGTTGCGAGAGTTCATGTCGTCCGCAGCCCACGTCCACGGCAAGCCCGCCAACAGGTCGACTGCCAAACTTCGCCCAGCGGCGGTTTCCGGGGGCGAATGGAAGGCGCGTCTCTTGCTGGCCGGAAGCTCTAAGGGCTGCCTCCGACCGCCGCACTGCGCGAAGCTCTATCACTGCGACGTTGCGAAAGTTGATGTCGGGCGCGCATTCGCGTGGCCGGATTTGGCGGGGTTATGCCAGACTCCCCGCGTGTTTACGCCCCTGCCAGAGTTTCGACGCGCCGTGGCCCGATGGGGCGTCGTTTGCGCGGTCGTCGTCGCAGGATGCGCAGCGGAACGAAGCGGGCCCCAGGTTCTGACGCAACACGGCGGGGCCGGCTCATCCGGTGGGGCCGTGGACGCGGGCAGCGATGCCGCAAAAGACGACTCTGTGACAGACGATGCCGCGACAGACGATGCCGGCTCCGAATCGACAGCCGCCGACGCCAAAAAGTCGACGGGTCCCAAGTGTCCCGGCGCGATCCGGTGCCCCTGTGCCAAACACGCCGACTGCGATAGCGGGGCCTGCGCGGAGGCAGACGGGAAAATGCTCTGCATCGACCCGTGCAAAGCCACCATCAAGCCCGATGAGAGCTGCGATGGCGTCGACAACGACTGCGACGGGCAAACCGACGAAGATACGTGCGACGACGGCAACCCGTGCACCCAGGACAGCTGCGGCGCGGGCAAATGCGCGAACAAGGCCGCACCCGGGCTCTGCGACGACGGCGATTCATGCACCGTTGGCGACAAGTGCAAGTCCGGCAAATGTGTGCCGGGCGCCGGCAAGAGCTGCGACGACGGCAACCCCTGCACGACCGACGGGTGCAAGTCCGGGCCGTGTGAGCACGTCAACAACAGCAAGTCCTGCAACGATGGCGACGCCTGCACCACCAAGGACATCTGCGCGGGCGGCAAATGCGCCGGCAAGACCAAGCTCAGCTGCAACGACGGCAACGCGTGCACGACCGACTCCTGCGACAAAAAGAGCGCCTGCAAACACGTCAACACGACAAAGGCCTGCAACGACGGCAACGCCTGCACGGTCAAGGATACGTGCAAATCGGGCAAATGCGTCGGCTTGACCACGCTCAAGAAACCGGCGTGCAAGGTCTGCATCGCGACCAACAAGGCGCCGCCGTTATGCACGGCCTGCCTGCTCAAGTTCACCGGCACCAAGTGCGACAAGTGCAAGGACGCGTCGTTTACCGGGCCGGCGTGCGACAAGCCGGTGGATGTCCCCAACTCCAGCTACTGCAAGGGCGTGGCGTCGTGGCAGTCCAAGTGGCGCACGCTCGAGGCGGAAATCGTCAAGCTGGTCAATATCGAGCGGGCCAAGGGCAACACGTGTGGCAGCACCTGGTATCCGAAGGCGGCGCCGCTGAAGATGGAAGGTCGGCTTCGCTGCGCGGCGCGGGTGCACAGCAAAGACATGGTCGTGAGCGGCTTCTTTTCGCACAACAACAAGCAGGGGCAGACGCCGTTCGTGCGCATCAAGCTCGCGGGCTACAAGTACTGGAGCGCCGCTGAAAACATCGCCGCTGGCAACAGCACGCCGGCCAAGACGATGGTCCAGTGGATGAAGAGCCCCGGTCACTGCAAGAACATCATGAGCAAGAAGTACACCCAAATCGGAGTCGGCTATTATCCCGGCGGCAAGTGGGGGCACATGTGGACGCAAACATTCGGCAAACCGAAGTAGGGCCGCGGCTGCAGGGCTGGCACGTGTACGGCCTCGCAGTCTGTGTTTGGGCCCTCTCGTCGTGCAGCAACGACGCTTCCGCACCGTTGGTTACGGCGACCGACACAGGCGGTGTTTCGACTTCGGACACGGCTTCGGTGTCGGACACGGCTGCGGCATCGGATTCGGCCTCGGCGGCTTCAAGCCACCGAATGTGCCGTAGCCGGCCGTAGCGCCAATGACGATCGTTTATGCAGCAAGCGCCGCGTCGACGCTGCGCGCGCTGACCTTGCGCCACATCTTGGCGTGGCGGTCCTGGCCCTCGGCGGCGTAGACCCAGCCGAGCGAGCTCGCCGCGGCCACATACATCGCGTCGCCTTCATCGCGTTGCACGACGCGGTTCCACGCCAGCTTGGCGCGTTCGAAACGGCGCTCATCGCGCATGGTGGTGTCGTTGAACATCGCCCAACCGAGCAGCAAGTCGAGCGTGCTGTCGTCGACTCCACAGGGCAGGTCACACAGGGCGTGGAGTTCGTCGGTCGCTGCGCGCCAGTCGCCTTCAACGATCGCGTTGAGCAGAGCGCCAAGCGGCGCGGCGCTGGGGTTTTCCGAGCGGATCAGCACGCCGAGGGCGGCGGCGAAGGGGTCGGCGGCGAAATTGGCGATCGACGACATGCGTTCGTTCCGACAGGCACTGTTCGGCCGCGATGGTCCGCGGCGCGGGATAAACGGGTACGACCCGACGCTGAGGACGGTCCCGGTATTCGAATTGGCTGGGGAACCGCGAGCCGCTGCAAGCGCGTCGACTTCGCTGAGGCATCGTCATGATCATGCGCTCGGACCGCAAGCACAATTGTGCGCCGTTCGCATTCCTTCAATGTCCTAACATTGCAGCGTTTGAACACGAGACGAGCGCTGTTGCAACGGCCTACAGCGGCCGGCGGACGGGGCGGAGCCGGCGGGTGCGCACCAGGTCGGAGCCCAGTCGAATGCGCTGCAATTCACGCGGTTGGAAGCGCCACGACGTCATCGGCGGCCGGTTGTTTGGCGACGTGTTCATGACGCTCGCTGGAGTCTTGCTGTGGGACAGGCCAAAGAAGTGGCCGAGGGAACGCGGGTACGAACGCGAAGGCCAGTAGCTGCAGCTGCCGTGACATGGCGCGATTAGGGCACATCGCTGGGCAACGATCCATCCGGCTGACAGATTGTAAATCCAACTTACAAACTGTCAGATCGCCGCAAGTCGACGACGACTCCAACGGCCGCATCGCGACGGGCCACTTGCCCGCGCTGGCCCGCGCCGTCTCCGGCTAAGCCTGTCAGCCACGTTGTGCTACCGTTGCAACCTCCCTGGTTCGGATTTCAACACCATGATTGCTACGCTCCCCCGCGAGCGGGACGTCTGTTGCGTCGTTCTGCTTGCGATCACACTTCTGTTCACCCCCGCGTGCGGCTCCACGGACGGAGACAGCGACGCGGCGCCCGCCGGTTGCTCTGCGGACTCGGACTGCGCACGCTACGACGACGACAACCTCTGCAACGGCACCTTGGTGTGCGACGCGGAGTCGGGCGTCTGTCACGTCGGCAAGACGACGATTGTCTCGTGTGCAGCGGACAAGGACACGCCGTGCGCGACCAACGCCTGCGAAGCGAAGACAGGCAAGTGCGCCATGACGCCCACACCTGCTGGCACGGTTTGCGACGACGGCGACCCGTGCACAGGCGGGGATAAGTGCGCCGACGGAAAGTGCGCGAGCGGCGCCGTGAAGCTGTGTCACTGCAAAGACACCAAGGACTGCGCCGGCGACGGTGATAAGTGCAAGGGCGCGTCGTTTTGCGACAAGGCGGTGGTGCCGTGGACGTGCCGGGTCAAACCGGGAAGCGTCGTCACGTGCAACAAAGACGAGGGTCCGTGTCGTTCCTCGCAATGTGATCCGAAGACCGGCAAGTGCGAGGCGAAAAACGGCCCGGACGACAAGCTGTGCAACGACGGCAACAAGTGCACCGCCGACGATGTCTGCGCGGCGGGCAAGTGCACGGGCATCGACATCTGTACGTGCAAGAAGACGGCGGACTGCGCCAAGCAAGAGGACGGCAATTCATGCAACGGTGTGCTGTTCTGTGACCAGGCCAAGGGCACCTGCCGCGTGAATCCGACCACGATCATCACGTGCTCGACCGACAAGGACACCGCGTGCGTCAAGAACCAGTGCGACCCGAACAACGGGCTCTGCCGGCTCAGCGCGACACCCAAGGGCACCAAGTGCGACGACGACAACGCGTGTACAGCGGGTGATAACTGCGTCGGTGGCGAGTGCCTGCACAGCAAGAACGTGTGCGTCTGTAAGAAGAACGCCGACTGCGACAAACATGACGACGGCAACAAGTGCAACGGGCTGCAGTTCTGCGACAAATCGAGCGGCACATGCAAAGCCAATCCAGCGTCGGTCGTGACGTGCCAGGGCGTGCTCGACTCGGCGTGTTCACTCAACGCCTGTCAGCCATCGACTGGCAAGTGCGAGCAGACGGCGCGGGCTGACGTCAAACAGCTTTGTGAGCAGGCGACCGACGCCAAGGGCAAGCCGATCCAGGTCTGCAAATGGGTCGTCAAGAAGAAGGGCGAGGCCGGCGACAAGGGGCCGTTTCTCTGCGACGACGCAAACCTCTGCACCGAGGCGGAACACTGCGAAGGCAAGACGTGCGGCGGCGGCAAGAAGACGTGCGAGTGCACCAACGACTCCGATTGCGAATCGAAAGATGACGGCAACGCATGCAACGGCGTGTATTTCTGCAATAAGTCGAAGAAATCACCCGTGTGCGAGTTCAACCCGGCATCGAAGGTGTTCTGCTCACCCACCAATGACACGGCATGTTTGAAAGCGGCGTGCGACCCGAAGTCGGGCAAATGCGGGCTCCAGCCGGCGCCTGGCGGGACGAAGTGCGAAGACGGCAACCCGTGTACGACCAAGAGCACCTGCAAGCTCGGCAAGTGCCAGGGCGGCGTGCCGAAGGTGTGCGACGACAAGGATGTTTGCACCGAGGACAGCTGCGACGGTGGCAGTGGCGGCAAGGTCGGGGCCGGGTGCGTCTTCAAGGCGCGCAATTGCGACGACGGCAACGCCTGCACGGCCGATTCATGCGGCAAGACCGGCAAGTGCGACAACAAACCGCAGCCCGTGGATTCGGCCTGCAACGCGGATAACAACCCGTGCACGGTTGCTGATCGGTGCGACGCGAAGGCGGTTTGCAGTCCCGGAGCAAAGAAAGTCTGCGATTCATCGACTGCTGGACCGTGCGAGGCGGCGATTTGCCAGCCCAGCGGACCGCACGCCGGTAAGTGTGCGGTTATCGCCAAGAACGATGGCGACCCGTGTACAGGTGCGGATCCCTGCTACGCCGGCAGCGCCTGCAAAGCGGCCAAGTGTGTGCTTGGAACGAAGTCGACGCTGTGGACGCGAACCGCGGACGGGATGAAGAGCACCGATTGGACGGCCGTCAAGGCGGTGACGGGCGGGGACATCATCGCAGCTGGGCAGCACGACACCGGTGAGGCCACGAAATGGCGTGCGATCCGCTACGACCTGGCTGGAATCAAGGTCTGGACGCAGACGATCTTGCCCGCCAAGGGTGTGAAGGGGCTCGGTGACGTGCTCTTGGTCGATGGCGACGCGGACGAGACGGTCCTGGTCGGCGGGTTCACGAAGAGCGACGGCACACAAAGCGCGGGTTTTGGTCGGATCAGCGCCGACGGAAAGCTGACCAGCTTCGTGCCGGTCGCTTGGAAGACCAAAGACAACCACGAGCTCCAGCAGGCCGCGCGGCACACGTCCGGCAACTATGTGCTGGGGGCGCGCTACACGACCGCGAACGGCTCCAAGGGCCGACGGTACGCGTTGGTGCGCAAAACCGGACAGACGATTTGGGAGAGCGCGTTTGGTTCCAGCGAAACGCACCGCATCTCCGACCTGGCGGTGCTCGGCGACGGTCGTATCCTCGCGCGAGGGTTTCTGAGCAAGACCGGCAAGCCGCCGTTCGGCCGCACATTCGGTTCGTTGCTCAGCCCAGCAGGCGCCCGCCTGGACAGCACGAATGTCAACTATGGGACGGCGCAGTATACCGACCACAAGCGCATCGCGGTCGTTGGCGGCGGCGTGCTTGTTCTGTTTGGCTACGTGAACGGCGGAATCAATGTCCGCCTGACGCCGGCAAACTCGATGCAGTCCTACGGCACCAACGTCACAAGCGGCAAGTTCTGGGTGGTCGACCAAAAATCCCGGCAGGGCCGCGTGTTCCTGGTCACGCGCGATACCAACGGCGAGTACTCCCTGCGCACCTTGGACCGATTCGGCAACCCTTCGACGCCTCGCAGCATTGCGATTCCCGAGGGCGCCGTCCTGCGCGCGCTCGATGTTACGGCGGACGGTTCGCGTGTCGCCGTCGCCGGTACCCTCGGAACAGGAGTCAGCCGCCGTCCGATCGCGTTTGCGTTGGACCAATGGGGCAGCGGCTCCTGTAAGGCCCGCGGCGCGTGCGCCAAGCTGAGCCGCGCGGACTGCGACGATGGGTCGGCGTGCACGGCCGATGGGTGCAGCGCGGCCAGTGGCTGCGAGTCCCTGAGTAAAGCCGGTCGTCGCTGCGACGCAGCTGACGGATGCTCGTTTCTCGGCAACTGCAACGGCACCAAGTGCGAGTCTGCGCGATACGGTCGCCGGTTTCTGCTCCGCTGGAAGACAACATCAACACCGCACGAGCTCGAAGCGATCGGTGCCATCGAGCACAAGCCGGGTATGTTCTACGGCTACTCGGTCAAGCAGTCCGCCAACGATGCGCGCATTCAGCGCTATCGGATTGACATGGCAGTCGGCGGGGCCACCGAGAACAAGTCCATCACGTGCAAGGACTTCTCGGCGGGAGCCCACGTCGCCCGGTCGCCATCGGACGCTGTTTACATCAACGGCGTCTCCAAGAGCTCGGACAGCAAAGGCGGACTGGCAAAATGCCGGATATCGACGTCTTCGGTCTTGGTGACGCGCTACGCGGTGCCGGGCTGTAGCACGTGCACCGCGGCGGCCAGGGACATGGATTTCTACTCCGGCGGCAACGCGGTGCTGCTCGGGGAGGTGAATACGCCGAAGACCGGTTGGGCCGTGATGGTGGCTGGCGTGGTCATCAAGAACGACGCCCAATTGATGCACAAGACCGGTGTTTCGACCGCCGGATACGGCATCGAGGTCCGCCACGACGGATCGCTGTTGATCGTCGGTCGTGAGACGAAGGCCGGCACATACGCAGGCAAGGCCTTGATTATCGGCGCCGCGTACAATGGCGTGCAGACCTATCGCGAGACCCCGGCCAACCTGATCGATCCATTCCTGGCCGATGCTGTTGACGTGCCGAAGGGAGACGCGGTCGTCGCCGGCTATGAGCGCTTGTCCAAGGAGGCGCGACGGTCTCTCGTTTTCGGGGTGGATCAGAAGGGCAAAGTTACATGGGTGCGTCGCAATGCCACGACAGATTCGGTGTACGTGCGGGGCTTGACCGTGCTCGCCGACAACACAATCGTGCATTCCGGGACGCACGCCGCCGGTGCCAATCGCATCGTTCTCACCGGCCTGGCCGGCAACGGCGAGCGGCTCTGGCGTCACGACTACCGCTACTCGGGCACGGGCGGCGTCTCGGCGGGCGACCGCTCCATTGTGCAGCTGTCAACGGGCGAGATCGTAGTGCCAGGGAAACGATCGCTTTCAGGCACACCGGGATCTGAACCGCTATGGCTGGTCGCCGACCCCTGGGGCCACGCCGGCTGCAAGGTCGCTGGCAAATGCACCAACCTCAACGCCAACGAATGCGACGACCAGAAGGTCTGCACTTCCGATTATTGCGACGCCTCGTTCGGCTGCAAAAACGTCGTAATCGCGGGCCTGCCCTGCGACGACGGACAGAAATGCACGGCCAGTGAGACGTGTAACAACTCAGGTTCATGCGGAGGCGGAAAAGCTGTCTGCGGCTGCATCAAGGACGCCGATTGCGCCGACGATGGGGACGCCTGCAACGGCACGCCAGAATACGACAATGGAACGTGTCGCGTCAAAAAAGGCAGCGCGGTTGTGTGCAGCACCGCCAACGACGGCGCGTGCGAAGTGACCAGCTGTGACCCGGCGACCGCCAAGTGCGTCAAGAAGGCCAAGAATGCGGGCACAGACTGCTCCGACGGGGGCACTGTGCGGCCAAGGGCGCGTGCGCGCTCGGCAAATGCGTCCAGAGCGTGTCGACGCAATGCAACGACGGCAATCCGTGCACGACGGACACCTGCGACAAGTCCAATGGCGCCTGTGTGTTCAAGCCCGCCGCAGACGGAAGCAAGTGCCTGTCGGTGGGCGCGTGTCAATCGGGGCGCTGCGTCAACAAGACCCTCGACGAGGTGTATGTCGGCGGCGGCCGCTTCTACATGGGCTGCAACTCCGCGGTCGATTTTCAGTGCCGAAGCAATGAGAGCCCGCAGCACGAAGTCGTGGTGTCCGGCCATTGGATCCAGCGCAACATGGTCACAGTCAACGCGTGGACCAAGTGCGTGAACGCCGGGGCGTGTACGACGCCATCCCGCACCACGAAGATCGATCAGCGGTACAACTACGGGCACAGCAAGCGCCACGCTCATCCTGTCAACGGCGTCACGTGGTACCAGGCTCGCATCTACTGCAAGTCCATCGGCGGGCGCCTGCCCACAGAGGCCGAATGGGAGCACGCCGCGCGCGGAAGCTGCGGGCACTACCCCGGCGTGGACTGCAAAAAGGCGATGCCCATCTATCCGTGGGGCAACGCCGCGCCGACCTGCAAACTCGCCGCGATGGATGACAAATCAGCTGGCGGCGATGGGTGCGGCACCAAGCAGTCTTCCCCGGTCGGCCAAAGGCCCGCAGGTGCAAGCAAGTTCGGCATCTACGACCTGTCCGGCAACCTCTACGAATGGGTCAATGACTGGTACAGCGAGAAGTACTATGCGGTCTCGCCGAAGAACGACCCACCCGGGCCGAGTGGCGGGTCCAAGAAGATCTATCGCGGTGGTGCGTACTACGTCGGGCCGCCGACTGACGGCCACTTTCTCCGGTCTTCGTCGCGGAAATCCCTCTCCCCGACCACGACCAACCTGTACGGAATCGGCTTCCGATGCGTGCGGGAAGTAACCGACTGATCCAGGCGACGCCTGTTTGCAAGACCGGCGAAAACGCGCGAGGTTCGTGTCCGCTGTTGAAAAGCGCGTCGCGCGGGACAGGTTTTGCGCACCTGCGCAATCGTGGGCCCACCTGTCTTGGGGCACCAACCGCCCAGGAGCCGTCGCCATGCTCAACTACCGCCGCATTGTGGTCACCGTCGATTTTTCGGAGCAGACCCCAGCCCAGAGGGTGCGGATCGTTTGAGTCGGGCTGCCTGAGGAACCGAGGAAGGTGCAACGCGCCGTCTTTCAGCGGAGAGCCTTCGGCTCGCTTTCGGTGATGGTGCCCGAGCCCGCCGCTAACGCGTCGT
>Ga0114933_10003065_pt1 | contig 16636 bp, 17 predicted proteins | sample 4SBtaG_FD_89691 | JGI IMG/M metagenome (GOLD analysis project Ga0114933, IMG submission 89691) | Deep subsurface microbial communities from Kolumbo volcano to uncover new lineages of life (NeLLi) - 4SBTROV12_W25 metaG | ecosystem: Environmental > Aquatic > Marine > Volcanic | place: Kolumbo... | reverse complement strand
TTTGGTAGATGTACTGTTACTTTTTCTTCCCTACCTTAAGGTTTCAGATGTGGAGCTGGTCCTAGTAATTGGCGGGAATAAACCATTTGATCTTTCCAAAACCAGGGAAAAACTGACGAGTCGCCTTCTTAATGTACGCCATTTTATTAAGCCTGAAGACGCGGTTAAGTTATTTGAGACCAAGGCGAAAGTGGTGCAACCACAACAAGAGCTACGCATTGCAGGCCTGATTAACATCGGCGTTAGCTCTTCGAAAGGTGAGTTTGTGTGTCTTCTTGATGACTCCACGAGTGAGATCAAGCACCGGGTCTACGGTCGAGACGGAAACTGGTTGGGTCAGATGCTGGCGTATGCAGGCGACCAGAAAATCGGAGCAGTAGGAGGGCTGATCGTCGATCGTGAGCGGTCTGTCGTTATCAGTGCGGGCCGGGCGGTTAGCGGAGACGGGACAGTAGCGGATCTGCACCAGGGTGAGCGAATCGAGAGCGCCGGTTATTTCGCTCGCTTACTCGGATCTTCTAACTGCACCGCTCTGCGCTTGGGGTCTCTTGTGACAAAAAGGACGGTATTCGATGAGGTCGGAGGTCTGGACGAGAAGATCCCAGATGATTTGGTCGATCTGGACTACGGCCTTCGCTTGCGAGCAAATGGCTATCGTAGCGTTGTTTTGTCCGAATACCATTTTTCCCAAAATGAACTTTCTATCTCAGAGAAACTCGGTTCTGCAAACAGTCGGTCAAGTCGCTCGGAAAGGCAGCGATTTTTCCAAAAATGGGGCTCTCAAATTCCGGCTCAGGATCCGTTTTATAGCCCTAATCTGCGGTTTGTGGGTAATTGTGCAAGGTATCAACTCGATGTTGAATTGCCAAAGGAAACTCTGGCATCAAGTTAGTATGAGGGCGTCATCAGTGCATCCGGTGTGGTGCTCTACTCGCCCTCGAAACTGATCAGCGTACGCACCGGAACATCCATCGCTGACAGTTTTTCACGTCCTCCCAGATCAGGAAGGTCGATTACAAAACTTGCACCGACGACTTCAGCGCCCGCCTGGCGCACCAGTTGAACGGCAGCGCAGGCGGTGCCGCCTGTTGCAATCAGATCGTCAACGATCAGCACCTTCTGGCCGGGTTCAAAACTGTCGGTATGGATCTCGACTTCATCGCTGCCGTACTCAAGGTCATACTCGACCGACAGGGTTTGCCAGGGCAGTTTGCCCTTCTTCCTGATTGCAACGAAGCCAACCGATAACTGGTGCGCAACCGCTCCACCGAGAATGAAACCACGGGCCTCGATTCCCGCGACGCAGCCGATGCTACTGCCGGCAAAAGGCTGCACCATTTCGTCTACCGCCTGGCGAAACCCGGAAGGACTCTGCAGCAGGGTGGTGATATCCCGGAAGATGATTCCTTCTTTGGGGTAATCCGGCAGTGAGCGAATCAATCCCTCAAGCGGCTGAGTCATTTATGTTTCTCCTTTAAGCATCCGCCCAGCGACGGCATCCAGTTTTTCGAGTAACGCAGGATCTCTGGCGTCAGCATGCGTGATGAGGGCGGCCAGCAAAGCCTCATCATCACCCGAAGGACAAACAGCAGGACGCTGTGGCATTTTCTTTGCCACGGCCCGTACCAACTGACGCGCTTTCTCTGCGTTATTGAGCAACACCTGGATGATTGCATCGACTTCAACATTATCGTGATCGGGATGCCAGCAATCGTAGTCGGTCACCATCGCCACAGTGCAGTACGGAATCTCTGCCTCGCGCGCCAGTTTGGCCTCCGGCATATTGGTCATGCCGATCACGTCACAGCCCCATTCACGATAGAGATTGGATTCCGCGAGGGTGGAGAACTGCGGGCCTTCCATTACAAGGTAGGTGCCGCCACGCTGCATGGGGATATCCGCGGTTCGGCACGCGGCCTCACACCAGTCACCGAGCCTTGCGTTAACGGGATGCGCCATGGATACATGCGCCACCATCCCTGTGCCGAAAAAACTTTTCTGCCGGGCAAAAGTGCGGTCGATAAACTGATCAACGATGACAAACGTACCGGGGGCCAGGTGCTCATGAAATGAGCCGACCGCCGAAAGAGACACGATGTCTGTCACTCCGGCACGTTTCAGGACATCGATGTTGGCGCGGTAATTGATCGACGAAGGACCGAAGCGGTGACCCCGGCCATGTCTTGGCAAGAAGACCAGTTGAGTACCCTCCAGTGAGCCAAACAGGAGCTCATCCGAGGGTTCGCCCCACGGCGAGGAGATCTTTTCCCAGCGGACATTCTCAAGTCCGTCGATATCGTACAAACCGCTGCCGCCAATGATGCCGAGAACGGGTTTTGGGTGTAATTCAGTCATGACCGTTGATTTTTGTCTGTCAGGGTTTGGGTAACTTGGTTAACCGTTAAGCTGGTGAAAGGTCTTGCGTTTGAGGTTGCGCTGCGAGAGGCGGGAGCTAAAAGAGCGATCCTCCCAACTCCTTGACTGCGGCAAGCATCTCGGGTTCGTCCGTCAAAGCCTCGGCAATCGCGCAGCGGCAGGCCGTGTTGGCGTCGATACCGTCTGCCATGAGTTTGGCGGCATGCACCAACAGCCGGGTGCTGGCGCCTTCTTCCAGTCCGTTGCCCTTAAGGTTGCGGGTCATTCCCGCAAAGCGTATCAGCCGCGTCGCAACCTCCGGATCGATACCTGACTCCTGGACGACAATATCGCGTTCCAGTTTCTCATCGGGGTAGTCAAAGTCGATCGCCACAAAGCGCTGACGTGTGCTCTGCTTAAGGTCCTTTAGTACGCTTTGGTAACCAGGGTTATAGGAGATGGCGAGACAGAACTCCGGCGACGCACTGAGCGTTTCTCCGGTCTTCTCGATCGGCAATTGGCGACGGTCATCCGCCAGCGGATGAATAATGACCGTCGTATCCTTGCGCGCCTCGACGATCTCATCGAGATAGCACAGGGCCCCTGTGCGAACGGCGTGACTCAAGGGGCCGTCGATCCAGCGGGTCTCTCCCCCAACGATCAGATACCGTCCTACCAGATCGGCGGACGTCAGGTCATCATGACAGGAGACAGTGACAAGCGGGCGATGAAGGCGCCAAGCCATATATTCCATGAAGCGGGTTTTGCCGCAGCCGGTTGGCCCTTTAAGCAGCACCGGCAGCTGATTGCGCCAGGCAGCTTCAAAAATCGCGACCTCATCCCCCTGTGCGGCGTAGTAGGGCTCTGTCTTGATGATTTCTGTAACGGGTTCGACAGCGTTCATGTGATTTGCTCTGGCGTATCCGGCGTGAGTGTCAAACCGACTGTACCTTAGACGTTAAAGGATTCGGCGAGTTTTTTCTTGACCGGTACATTCTTGAGCTGGACGTATTTGGGCAGACCATTTTTCTGATAAGCCGGATAATCCTCACCCTGGATCAGCGGCTCAAGATACCGCCTGCAGCGAGCCGTGATGCCAAAGCCATCGGCGCTGATAAAACTTCGGGGCATCATCTTCTCTTTGTTGGCCACACGTTTGAGACTCGCCTCACCGACCTTCCAACGGTAAGGTTGATCCGATACGCGCTCGATCGTCGGCATGACCGCATTTTTTCCGGCAAGGGCCATTTTCACCGCTGCTGCACCTGTGGCATACGCATGTGCGACATCAGATTTTGAAGCGATATGCCGCGCTGAGCGCTGCAGGTAGTCCGCGACGGCCCAATGGTATTTGAGGCCAAGATCCTCTTTCACCATGCCGGCGACGACCGGGGCAACACCACCGAGCTGGGCGTGACCAAAGGCATCACGCAGGCCCTGGTCTGCAAGAAAACCGCCGTCACCGCTGCGTACGCCCTCCGACACGACCACAGAACAGTAGCCGAAGCGCTTGACCTTCTGGGCGACTAGCGCCATGAAGCGCTTGCGGTTGAAGGTGACTTCGGGAAAAAGAATCACAATGGGGATTTGGGTATCCTCGTCGCTTGCCATCCCTCCGGCGGCCGCGATCCAGCCGGCGTGGCGTCCCATCACCTCAAGAATGAAAACCTTGGTCGAGGTCTTTGCCATGGAAGCCACATCAAAACTGGCTTCTCGGGTAGAGACGGCAATGTATTTGGCGACCGATCCGAAACCCGGACAGTTATCTGTTATCGGCAGATCGTTATCGACGGTTTTGGGAATATGGATGGCCTGGATTGGATAGCCCGATGTCTTTGAAAGCTGCGACACCTTAAGGCAAGTATCGGCGGAATCTCCCCCGCCGTTGTAGAAAAAATAACCGATGTTGTGGGCTCTGAAAACATCAATCAGCCGCTGATACTCAGCGCGATTTTCCTCAAGGCTTTTCAGTTTGTAGCGGCAGGAGCCGAATGCCCCCGATGGGGTCGTCTTAAGCGCCGCGATGGCGCTTTGACTTTCCTTGCTGGTATCGATCAGGTCTTCTGTCAGGGCGCCGATAATGCCGTTTCGCCCGGCAATCACCTTGCTGATCTGCTGGCGGTGACGGCGGGCCGTCTCGATGACACCGCAGGCGCTCGCATTGATGACGGCAGTCACGCCGCCTGATTGTGCATAGAAGGCGTTTTTAATCTTTCCCATTTTTGTCCCTTGGATTGGTAACCTCAAAAAATCCAGATGCGCCCGGGGTTGAGGTGGCCAGGCGAATGACCTGGATTGACCGGCCGAGTTATTCTAGCGGTCGTGAGCAGGCCAAACCTGCGAATCATGCTTGTGCGAGCGCCAAAGCGCCCCTTATTTGAGTTCGATCCATTGACACTGAAAAAAAGCCCACTATAGTGGACGCCCCAATTTTTGACCCTCCCCAGTCTGAAAAGGTCTATGCGCCAGGTCCCAAGGGGTATCAAAACGGGTCGCACCAAGGCGTTCCCGCCAAGTTTGCAGAGAGGCCAGTATGAGGATTGTTTTGCTCGGAGTTCCCGGATCGGGAAAAGGCACCCAGGCCAAGCTGATGGCCGAGAAATACCGTGTTCCCCAGATCTCGACGGGGGATATCCTGAGAGCCGCGGTGGCGGACAAAACCGAAGTCGGCAAGAAAGTGGCCGCGGTGATGGCAGCGGGAGATCTGGTTTCGGACGATATTGTGATCGACGCCGTCACTGATCGGTTGAGGGGCGCGGAAAGTCGCCGGGGATTCGTGCTCGATGGATTTCCCCGAAACATCCCGCAGGCTCAGGAGTTGGACACGCGCCTCGGCTGGATGGGTCGCCCTGCGCAACTGGTCCTGCATCTTGCGGTCGAGGATGATGTGGTCGTCAAACGTGTCACGGGTCGTCTGACCTGTGCCAATTGCGGCGCGATTTTCAACAAGTTCTTCTCGCCTCCGGCCAAGAGGGACGTCTGCGACCAGTGTGGGAGCAAAAAACTAGAACACCGCGACGACGATAACGCGAAGACCGTTCGCGCCAGGCTGGCGTCTTATGAGCGGGATACCTCACCGCTGATCTCCTATTACCGGGCCCAGCACAAGTTGCGCACGATCCCCGCGTCCGGTGGTACCGATGGGATATTCGGCGCCATCTGTGAAGTGGTCGATACCGAAATCCGCCCTCTGGATAAAAAAGTGGTGGTGCTGCAGGAATCCAAAACACAAATGCGGCCACCAGCAGAGCGTGCGGAAACCTCGGGCGGCTCAGATGGCGAACCCGCCAAGGCGGCGAAGAAGAAAGCCGCCGGCGCATCAGATAAGAAAAAGAAAAAGGTTGAAAAGAAGCCGGTAGCGAAGAAAACGACCAAGAAGAAAGTGACCAAGAAAATCGCAGCAAAAAAGAAGGTTGCCAAAAAGGTGACCAAGAAAGTTGCCAAAAAGGTAGCGAAGAAGACGACCAAAAAGGTCACCAAGAAAGCGGCTTCGAAAAAAACAGTCTCTAAAAAGAAGGTTGCGAAGACTGCCCAGAAAAAAGCCGCCAAAAAATCGCCGCCGGCAAAGGCAGCCAAGAAAAAAGCAACAAAAAAGACCGCGAAGAAAACCGCCAAAAAGGGTCGGGTCGGGCGTTAAGGTCGGGCGTTAAGGTAAGTAGGCTGAGTCCATGGGTTTTTATCCTCTGTCGCGAATGCGCCGTCTTCGGCGGGATGCATTCAGCCGGGCGTTGGTGCGGGAGAGTAACTTAAGTGTCGATGATCTGATTCAGCCGGTATTCGTTTGCGAGGGGTCATCTATCCGGGAGCCCATCCCCTCCATGCCCGGTGTTGAAAGGGTCAGTTTGGATCTTCTACTGGATCGGGCTAAGACGCTCGACGTGCTAGGGATCCGTGCCCTGGCGCTTTTCCCCGTGGTGGACCCCAGCGGCAAAACACCAGACGCCAAAGAAGCGTTCAACCCCCATGGACTGGTGCCAAGGGTGGTGAGCGCGCTTCGTGAGACCGTGCCTGACATGGGGGTGATTACCGACGTGGCTCTGGATCCCTACACCAGTCATGGTCAGGACGGCCTGCTCGACGAGGCAGGATACGTGACCAACGACGCCACGGTGGAGACTCTGGTGCAGCAGGCCTTGTGCCATGCTCGTGCGGGCGCGCAAGTGGTCGCACCCTCAGATATGATGGATGGCCGGATCCGCGCCATTCGCGAGGCATTGGAATCCGAGGGCTTGGTGAATACCCGGATCCTGGCTTACTCCGCAAAATATGCCTCGTCCTTTTATGGCCCGTTTCGCGATGCGGTGGGATCGGCCGGCAATCTGGGGGGCGGCAACAAATATACCTATCAGATGGATCCGGCGAACAGCGATGAGGCTTTACGGGAGATCGAGCTTGATCTCGACGAGGGCGCGGATATGGTCATGGTAAAGCCCGGCATGCCTTATCTTGATATCGTGCTCCGCGTGAAACAGGAGTTTGGCGTGCCGACTTTTGTCTATCAGGTCAGCGGCGAGTACGCGATGCTGTGTGCTGCTGGCAACAATGGATGGCTGGATCGCGATGCGGTAGTGATGGAATCGCTGTTGGGCTTTAAGCGCGCCGGTGCCGATGCCATACTGACCTACTTCGCCGAGGAAGTCGCGGCAGCATTGCAGCGGGACTAAAGACACCGGGCGTTTTTCGTCCGTGAATATCCCAGCGACCTGTCAACTACACTCCTCATAAATCTTAGCCATGACATCCAAACCCCGCCCGACCAAAATTGTTCTGCACCAGCAGTCCCGCACGCTGGAAGTCGCCTTTGATGACAACAACGTGTTCAATCTTTCCTGCGAGTACCTAAGGGTTTTTTCGCCGTCCGCCGAAGTCAGGGGCCACGGCCCAGGGCAGGAGGTTTTGCAGATCGGTAAAGAGAACGTCAATATCTCAGCCGTTGAGTCCGTGGGAGCCTATGCCGTCAGGCTCGTCTTTGACGACGGGCATGATTCGGGCATCTACTCTTGGGAAACGCTGTACGAATTAGGGTTGCATCACGATGTCTACTGGCAGGCCTATCTGGACAAGCTCAAAGCCGCGGGGCACGAACGCCAGCCGCACTGACAGGACTGAAGCAGCCGTTTCATGAACGAAGGCTCAACACATTTCGGTTTCAGTGAGATAGCGTCAGCGAACAAAGCGCAAAAGGTCGGCGAGGTCTTTACGTCGGTCGCAGATCGTTACGACCTGATGAACGACCTGATGTCTTTGGGCAGTCACCGCATGTGGAAAGACTTTGCGCTGGCCCGCAGCGGCGTGCGGGCAGGGTATCATGTCCTTGACGTGGCTGCTGGCAGTGGCGATATGACCACCCGATTCGCCAGGCAGGTCGGATCATCTGGCCGTGTCGTGATGACCGATATCAATGCGAGCATGCTGGCCTGCGGTCGGGCCCGCATGCTGGACAAAGGCATTGGCCCTAATATTGATTTATTACTGGCCGATGCTGAGACGCTTCCCTTTGCCCCGGCGCAATTTGACTGCGTCAGCATCGCTTTTGGTCTGCGTAACGTTACCCGTATCCCTAAAGCCTTGGCATCGATGAAAAGCATGCTCAAACCGGGCGGCCGGGTGTTGATACTGGAATTCTCCCATCCCGTCTCGGGCCTTCTGTCTCGCGCCTATGATCTTTTCTCGTTTTCCGTGATTCCGCCGCTCGGGCGGATGGTGACAGGAGATGAACCAAGTTATCGCTATCTCGTTGAGTCGATCCGACGCCATCCGAATCAGGACACGCTAGCTCAGATGATGTCAGACGCAGGTCTTGAAGATGTTGCGTATCACAATCTCAGCGGCGGGATTGTCGCGGTGCATACTGGTTTTTGTTACTGAGACTGGCACAGTGAAAGCGGTGACCTCCCGTCTTGAAGCAATCCTGAACCGTGTGATCGGAGATTCGGGCGCGCAGGCGCTCGCTCACCTGCACAATCTCGAAGGCAAAGTCATCGCCGTCACAATCCGGGGGCTGGAGGTAACGGGTTATGCCGCAATCGAGAACGAGGGGATCCACATCATTGACAAGCCGGAACAGGCACCCGATGTCACGGTCGCCGGTTCGCCCGGTGATCTGATGGCATTTTGCCGCTTGGGCGCGGATCCGGAGCTCTTTCGCAGTGGGTCAGTGCGCATTGAAGGGGATGCCCAGTCGATGCTCGAACTCAAGGCGCTTTTCTCCGCTATCGACTTTGATCCTGAGGAGCAGCTTGCACAGGTAATGGGGGATACCTTGGCGCGCAAGACGGCCAATGGGTTCCGCTCTTTGGGCCGTTGGGCGGAAGACGTCGCCGACTCCGGGGCTGCCGGCATCGCCGAAACGCTGGTGGAAGAGACCCGCCTGCTGGCAAGCCGGCCCAGAGCAGATCGCTTCATCGATAACGTGGAGACCCTGCGGGATGATTTTGCTCGGCTTCAGCAGCGGATTGAGCGGCTGCGCGCCGCTGTAAAGCAGGATCAGATCTGATGGCTCGCGACGGCTCCTGGCGCCTACTCCGCATTGTCCGCGTGCTGGTGCGGCATGGCCTGGATGAGTTTGTTTTCAGCCTATCGCTTCTGCGTCCCTATCGCTTCGCGCTATGGCTTTTCCCCGGTTTTTGGTTCCGCGACCGAACCGCCGATCGAGGCCAACGCCTGAGAGAAGCGCTGGAGGAACTCGGCCCGGTTTTCGTCAAGTTCGGTCAGGCGTTGTCCACCCGTCCTGACCTCATACCTCCGGATATTGCAGCGGAACTCACCCGGCTGCAGGACGATGTGCCGCCTTTTCCGGGCGCGGTGGCAAAAACAGTCGTGGAAAGATCATTGCAAGCGCCGCTTTCTGAGCACTTTGAGAGCTTCGATCTCGAGCCTCTGGCGTCGGCCTCTGTTGCGCAGGTTCACTGTGCGACGCTGAAAGACGGCAGCGAGGTCGTCGTTAAGGTGCTGCGGCCGGGAATTGAGACAGTGATCGATCAGGATCTGGCATTGCTTTACCAGATTGCCCGTCTTGCCGATCGGCATTGGCCCCGGGCCAAGCGCTTGCGTCCGCTCGAGGTGGTTGCTGATTACGACAAGACCGTACACGACGAGCTGGACATGATGCGCGAAGGCGCCAATGCCAGCCAACTGCGCAGTAACTTTCCGGATCCAGAAATGATCTATGTGCCCAAGGTGTATTGGGAGCACAGCCGGCGCGAAGTGTTGGTAATGGAGCGTATTTACGGCATCCCGATCCGGGACATCGACGCCATCAAGGAGGCCGGGGTTGATCTACGCAAGCTCGCCCACAACGGGGTAGAGATTTTTTTCACCCAGGCGTTTCGCGACGGCTTTTTTCATGCTGATATGCACCCGGGCAATATTTTCGTCAGTCAGGACGGGCAGTACCGGGCGGTGGACTTCGGCATCATGGGAACGCTTGGGGAGTCGGACAAGCAGTATCTCGCGGAAAACCTGCTGGCTTTCTTCAACCGGGACTACCGGGCAGTGGCCCTGGCGCACTTGCGGGCGGGCTGGGTGCCAGCCACTACGCGCGTCGATGAGTTTGAGGCAGCAGTACGGACAGTCTGTGAGCCGATCTTTGCCCGGCCGATCAGCGAGATCTCCTTTGGTCATCTTGTGGTGCGGCTTTTCCAAGTGGCCCGGCGATTTGATATGCCGGTTCAGCCGCAGCTGGTTCTGCTGCAGAAAACACTGCTCAATATCGAAGGTCTCGGCCGGCAGTTGTACCCGGATCTGGATCTTTGGGAGACGGCCAAGCCGTATCTGGAGCGATGGATGCGTGATCAAATCGGACCCAGAGCCTTTGTCAAAACCCTGCGTCGAGAATTGCCGGCCGTACTGCCTTTATTGCCTGAACTGCCGGGGCTGATGCACGAGCTGCTTCGACGCCAGCGCGATGGGGAACTTTATTTTCGTACCGAGGACAATGCCGAGCGAGAGTCCCTGCAGCGCGCTCTGAACAATACCAAGCGCCAGAGGAACGGTTTGGCGGCAGGCGCCGCTTTGTTGCTTGGGGCCATCGCCGCAGCGCTGTTTTCAGAATCGCTGGGTCTCGGCGTCTATGCGGATCTTCTCGCCACCGGGCTGACGATAAGCGGCGGAATGGTTCTTGTGGTCTCACTTTTGCGCCAGAAAAGCGCTCGATGAGGCTAGCATTAAGAGGTCGAAATTGCCCCCTTTCTTCGTTGGGTTGTGGGTATTCCCAAGTCTTTTACTTGGTTTTCACGGCTAAATCCCTATAATCGCGCTTGGTAATTAGACCAATTTCTCGCAGTTGTTTTGCGAAATTCTTGATTCAGGGTCCTTTGGGTTCCCATGCAATTGAATGCTCAGTAAATGTAAACAAATCACCCTCGCAGATGTGATCTCAGGATGGCATTTTTCCGGGCCTCTAGCAGATCAAATCCGGCGTAAGAACGGGTCGCCTGTCGCTGTAGCGCAGAGCGGTCAGGACGTCCTCGCTTTTGGGATCAGCAGCGAACCGTGGGTGCGTCTTCGGTGGGGTGATCGGTGGGCGCGCCAAGCCGTTCGGGGTTGGTCAATGGCCGCAATCGTAAAGTGGTTTGGCTTGCGAGAACTGCAGGACCAAAACCCCAAGGACAAACCAAGCGTTGGCTCTGCAAGCTGGTGGACGATGCACGAGCCGTGAAAGAGTAAGAGAAAGAGAGAGTTTAAGGATTTTAGGGAGTAAATACAGATGAGATTAACGACTAAAGGAAGATACGCTGTCACTGCCATGCTGGATCTTGCGCTCCAAGAGGGCAAACGACCGGTTACCTTGCAGGATATTGCGGTAAATCAGGAGATTTCACTTTCCTATCTGGAACAATTGTTCGCCAAGTTGCGAAAAGCGGGACTGGTGCGAGGCACCCGCGGCCCGGGTGGCGGTTACCGATTGGCCAAGAAAATGGACTCAATTTCCATTGCGGAGGTGATTTCCGCGGTGGATGAAAACGCCGACATGACCCGCTGCGGGGGCAATGCGGACTGTCTTGATGGCGAAAAATGCCTTACTCATGAACTGTGGATGGAACTCAGCGAAAAGATCTTTGAATTCCTGAATGCAATTACCCTGGGCGAGCTGGTACGCCGCCCCGAAGTTATTGCCGTGGCGGAGCGTCAGGAAGCCGTGCGCGAAGGTCTTCGGTCCGGACGCCTTAAAACCGTGGTCGTCGAGGCCGACGCCGTGATTGGCACCCTGAAGTAGGGCTTTTGACCAGTAATCGTGAGAAAAATAAGTGAATACAGCAGTTAAAGAACTTGGCGAACTCGTCGGTCGCGAATACAAGGAAGGATTCGTCACCGATATCGAGGCGGAAACTCTGCCACCGGGTCTTGATGAGAGCGTGATCCGCTTTTTGTCGGCAAAAAAATCAGAACCCGACTTTATCCTGGAGTGGCGGCTGGAGGCCTTCCGGCGTTGGCAGGAAATGGACAAGCCCGAATGGGCGCATGTTCACCATGATCCGATCGATTTTCAGGCGATCAGCTACTACTCGGCGCCCAAGCGCGACGAGGACCGGCCGAAGAGTCTGGACGAAGTTGACCCCAAACTGATCGAGACCTACAACAAGCTCGGCATTCCTCTGGAAGAGCAAAAGGCGCTCGCAGGCGTGGCAGTGGATGCGGTCTTTGACAGTGTATCGGTCACGACGACCTTCAAGGACAAATTGGCGGAGGCGGGGGTGATCTTCTGCCCGCTGTCGGAAGCCATGGCTAATCATCCCGAACTGGTGCGTGAGTATCTGGGATCAGTGGTGCCGGCCAGCGATAACTTTTATGCAGGATTGAATTCGGCGGTGTTTACCGAAGGCTCTTTCGTGTATGTCCCCAAGGGGGTGCGTTGCCCGATGGAGTTGTCGACCTACTTTCGAATCAATGCGCTTAATACCGGGCAGTTTGAGCGGACCCTGATCATCGCCGACGAAGGCAGTTATGTCAGTTACCTTGAGGGCTGTACGGCGCCCATGCGCGATGAAAACCAACTGCATGCCGCGGTTGTCGAATTGGTCGCGATGAAGGACGCCCAGATCAAGTACTCCACCGTGCAGAACTGGTACCCGGGTGATGAAGAGGGCCGGGGCGGAATCTACAACTTCGTGACCAAGCGCGGAGCCTGTCGGGGAGATAACGCGAAAATCTCGTGGACGCAGGTCGAAACCGGTTCAGCGATTACCTGGAAGTATCCCAGCGTACTGCTGGAAGGTAATCACTCCACCGGAGAGTTTTATTCCGTGGCCCTGACCAATAATTGCCAGCAGGCGGATACCGGAACGAAGATGGTCCATATCGGAGAACATACCTCCAGTACGATCATCTCCAAAGGCATCTCCGCCGGCCGTGGACAGAATGCCTACCGGGGTCTTGTGAAGGTGCTGAAAGGCGCTAAGGGTGCGCGCAACTACTCGCAGTGTGACTCGCTCCTGATGGGAGACCGGTGCGGGGCGCACACCTTCCCTTATATTGAGGTGAAAAATCCCTCCGCGACGATCGAGCATGAGGCGTCCACTTCCAAGATCGGTGAGGATCAACTGTTCTACTGTCGACAGAGAGGTCTTTCCGAGGAAGATGCGGTATCCATGATCGTGAATGGATTCTGCAAGGAAGTGTTCCGCGAACTGCCCATGGAGTTTGCCGTAGAGGCCCAGAAACTGCTGGGCATCAGCCTCGAGGGTGCCGTAGGCTGATGCTCCGGGCCGGATGATCGCCCGGTCTTCGGCCCTCCCCGAATTTAATGCCCCGATTTTTTTGAGAACAACATGCTAAAGATTAGCGATTTAAAAGTAACTGTGGATGGCAAAGCCATCCTGAACGGCCTCAATCTGGAGGTGGGCCCCGGAGAGGTGCACGCCATCATGGGGCCAAACGGTTCGGGCAAGAGCACGCTCGCCAATGTCATCGCCGGTCGCGAGGGTTATGAAGTAACCGATGGTTCTGTGTCTTTTCTGGAAAACGACCTTTTGGAAATGGCGCCCGAGGAGCGGGCACATGAAGGGGTGTTTCTCGCCTTCCAATACCCGGTGGAGATCCCAGGCGTAGCGAATATCGCGCTGTTGAAGGAGGGCCTGAATGCGGCACGCCGCCACCGCGGAGAGAAAGAGTTGGATGCGCTGGATTTTCTCAAATTGGTCCGCGAGAAACTCAAACTCGTCGAGATGAAAGAGGAGTTCCTCTACCGCTCAGTCAACGAAGGGTTCTCCGGCGGAGAGAAAAAACGCAACGAGATTTTTCAGATGGCAATGCTGGAACCGCGCCTTGCGGTTCTGGATGAGACGGATTCGGGGCTGGATATTGATGCGTTAAAGATTGTTGCTGGCGGGGTCAACGCCCTGCGGTCAGAAGATCGTTCGGTAATTCTTGTGACGCATTACCAAAGACTCCTGGATTACATCGTGCCGGATTATGTACATGTGCTCGCAGGTGGCCGGATTGTGCGCTCCGGCGACAAAGGATTGGCTCTGGATCTAGAAGAGCGCGGTTACGGCTGGATTGAAGCCGGCGACTCGGCCACCGCATGAGCGCGGCCGAAAGTCACGCCGCGCCTTATATTGAGGCGCAACAGGCGCAGGCTAGTGCCCTGCCGGCAGTCGGTGTCGCGGCGCTTGACCACAGCCGTTCAGAGGCCCTGCAGTTGTTGGGGGAACGGGGATTGCCAACCCAGCGAGATGAGGACTGGAAGTACACCTCCATCAAGGCGATTACACGAACGAGATTTACCCCCGCGGCGCCCAGTGTTGAATGCTCCAAAGAGATGGTCGACGCATCGTCGATCGAAAACCTGGACAGTTGGCGCCTCGTGTTTGCAGATGGCTTCTACCAGCCAGAGCACTCAACTCTCGATGGTCTTCCGGAAGGAATCCGGCTGGCAGGTCTAGGAGAGGTCCTCAAAACAGATCCTGATTCCGTTACAAAACACATCGGATCGGCGATGGGCGAGATGCCGCACGGATTCGCTGCCATGAATTCAGCGTTTGTCGGTGACGGTGCCCTGATCGAAATCGCACCGGGCGTAGAACTGGACAAGCCCATTGAGCTGGTATTCCTGTCGGGATGCAGCGGTGAGGGCTTTTTGAGTTTGCCTCGTAATCTCATCACGTTGGGCACTGGAAGTCGCGCCAGCGTGATTGAGCGCCATCTCTCGTGCGCAGAAGATCGGACTCTCAGCAACGCGCTGACCGAAATCATCCTGGAAGAAGACGCCTCGCTGGATTACTGCTGTGTGCAGGATCAGGCGGAGCGCACTTTCCATGTGGGCGGATTGTTTGCGCGTGTTGCAGGATCCGCCAGACTCAAAGCGACCACGGCGACGGTGGGTCGGGCTTGGGTGCGTAACGACGCTCGGGTCAATCTGGACGCGAAGGGCGCCGCGGCAAGTCTCGATGGCGCCTACCTCGCTTTTGGCCGTTGTCATGTTGACAATCACACTCACATCTCGCACAACGCGCCTGAGTGCACCAGTCGCGAGTGTTACAAGGGCGTGCTCGGTGATCGGGGCCACGCCGTATTTCATGGCCGAATCGTTGTTCAGCCGGATGCGCAGAAAACCGATTCGGAGCAAAGCAATCAGAACCTGCTGCTCTCGGCAGATGCCGAGATTGACACCAAACCGCAGTTGGAGATTTACGCGGACGACGTGAAATGCGCCCACGGGGCCACAGTAGGGCAGTTGGATGAAGCAGCGCTTTTTTATCTCGTGTCTCGCGGCATTGAACGCGAGGCGGCGCGCAGGATGCTGACGCAGGCTTTTGCCGCAGAAGTCCTCGAAACGATAGAACCTGCGGCTTTGCAGGACTATCTATCCGCCAAGGTGTCGGGGCAGTTGTCCCCGGCAGCGCCTACAGAAGCGGCCCGTTGATGTGTCGTATTTCCAAAACCAGATAACTAGGATCTGTCCTTGAAATGAGCAGCACCGAATCCGATATCCCCGAACCCGCTGCGCCGGACGCACCTGATGCGGGCGGTGAAACTGAAGACGCCAAGAGTCAGGACAATCCTCCTTCAGTCAGCCTTACGTCAGCCTCAGCGGATGAGACGCTGCTGGACCGCGTGATTGCCGGGGTACGCGAGGTTTATGACCCTGAGATCCCGCTCAATATCTATGATCTTGGCCTTATCTATCGGGTCGATATCGACGAAGAAAGTCAGGTAAAGATTGATATGACCTTGACCTCACCCATGTGCCCGGTGGCCGGGTCATTGCCGGGAGAAGTCGAGATGGCGGCTCGCGGTGTCGAGGGTGTTGGCGAAGTTGTGGTGGACCTGGTGTGGGAGCCGCCATGGGGTCCGGAAGTCATGAGCGAGGCAGCCCGACTTGAACTCGGGATTTTCTGATGAGCGACTGGGTCCGCGTCGCGCGTGCCGAAGAGGTGCAGACGGAAACTCCCCTTGCAGTGAGCCTCGATGATGATGCGGTGGTGCTGGCCCGCCTTGGCGATGATATCTTTGCGCTTGAGGATCTTTGCACCCATGATGGCAGCGATATCTCGGGCGGCTGTATCGTGGAGGGAGCTATCGAATGCCCCCGCCATGGCGCCCGTTTCTGCCTTCGTACGGGAGAAGTGCTTTCGCCCCCTGCATATGAGGGTCTGCACGTATTTCCGGTAAAGATCGAAGACGGTGACGTCTGGGTGAGAGACGATCGTTGGGACTGAGACCCGCCGCCGCAGACGGGGTTCTTCAGTCTGCCCGGCGCCGATAGCGCTCGGTCAACCATAACAGCGGACCGAGAATCGCCATTTCAATTGCCACCGTCCACAGGTTGTGTACGGAGAAGATGTCCCGGATCACGCCGCCAAGCCCCTCATTATAAGTACCATGACTGAAGTTGCTAAAGAGCGCGACAGGCGAGATGTAGTAATGAGAATCGAACGGCCAGAAAAGCGGCACGCCGAATGGCACATCGAGGTCCTTCGCCAGGGTATCGATCAGAACATGGCCGGCGTACACCAGGAAGAGGACGAGAATCTGGGTTTTCGACAGACTCCGGAACATCAACGCGATCACGAAGGTAAAAACCACAGCCGCGGCAATCGAGTGGGTCGGGCCATGATGAAAACGGTTTGGATCGCCAATCACGATACCCGGCAGAAAATCGAGATCCGGGGCAATCGCAGCGAGCAGCACCAACACGGGCCACCACTGGGTCAGTACGCCACGCGGTTTTGGGACTCCCGATATTGCGAAGGCAAACAAGATATGTCCGACCGGGCTGGGCATGGGAGCGTGTCCTGATCATGGAGAAGCCGAAGAATCCGGGTCGGTCGACTGACTC
>Ga0114933_10003060_pt1 | contig 16647 bp, 14 predicted proteins | sample 4SBtaG_FD_89691 | JGI IMG/M metagenome (GOLD analysis project Ga0114933, IMG submission 89691) | Deep subsurface microbial communities from Kolumbo volcano to uncover new lineages of life (NeLLi) - 4SBTROV12_W25 metaG | ecosystem: Environmental > Aquatic > Marine > Volcanic | place: Kolumbo... | reverse complement strand
CATACGTTTACCCGCAAGCTCAAATGATGTTCTAGTGCGAGTAGAATTTTCAAAGAAGAGCAAAATTAATGTTCTTCCGCGTAATACATCATGTTTTTTATGTTGTTCTCTATTAAGCGCAATATAGTGCTCTGACAAATCAAGAATATTTGTAACATCATCCTTACTCAGATCGCCAATTCCAAGTAGGTGTCGATGTTTAAATGATATTATTTTCTTTGCTATAGTCATCAAAATTACCTTATATGCCTGATAAGGGTATTTGGGCAAGTATTACAAAACAATTACAGGGGAAACCCCAAAAAATACCTTTTTTTATGGTAAATTAATTCATTAGTAATGTATGAACGCATAGATTTGGTGTGCGACTCGAACTTTTATCAAGGTAAGTTTTACGCCAGTGGCGTAAAGAAATGAATAAGTTAATGAAAAATAGTAGCATTGGCAGTCAGATCATTCATGTACATGGTCTGACTATTCTTGCAAATTTATTGATTTCAACATCATTTACAGTAGGCCATACAATTGCGTATGCATTTGAGCCAGGTGTTTTGATGTTAATTCGCTTTGCTATGGCAGCATTAATAATGGGAATATTTGTACAGTTAAAGTATGGAATCTCCTGGCCAGGATGGCATGGGTTATTTCGTTACACAATTGTTGGACTAATGCCTGTCGGTTTCTTTTGGTGCCAATTCGAATCCCTCAGATACACTAGTGCTCTTAATACCAGTACTCTTTTTACCACAGTACCTGCGATTTCAGCTGTGATTGCAGCATTGTTTATTGGTGAACGGCTCGGTTGGCATCGCCTTCTAGCCTTAGCTATAGGAATGATAGGAGCATTGTGGGTAGTATTTAGGGGTGATCCAGATCGATTCATATCTTTTGATCTTAACTATGGTGATGTTTTATTTTTGATAGGCTGTTTATGTTTTGGGACATATGGAGTTTTAGTAAAAAATCTTCATAGAGGCGAACCAACGGCAATAATGACTTTTTGGGTGCTTGTTGTAGCTACTGTCTCATTCCTTTTCATTGCAGCTAAGGACCTAGGCTCTACAAACTGGGCAGGTGCAGACATTAGTGTTTACGGTTGGTTATTTTACCTAGCACTAGTTACTACGGTTATAAGTTTTTTTCTCTTTCAGTACGCTACCCGTGATATTGGTCCAATTCGAGTGCAGGCATATAGCTATTTTATGCCAGGCTTAGTTATTTTAACTGAGTGGATAATTGGTTATGGGTTTCCAACAGCAATGACACTTCCTGGAATAGCCCTAGTTTTAATTACTAGTTACTTTATTCAAAGTGGTACAACACAAACTAAGGCTTAGTTTAACTGCGTTCATTAGCCATTAGATCTAGGGCACCCTGCAAAATAAAGGTTGCTGCCAGTTTATCTACAATACGTGAGCGCTTCTTTCTTGAAAGATCAGCCTGAATCATGCTTTTTTCAACCGCTACGGTGGATAAGCGTTCGTCCCAAAGAGAAATTATTGCAAAATTCTGTTGTGCTAAATTATCAGCAAAATCTTTATTTGACTGTGCAGCTGGACCAAAACTTCCATTCATATTAAGGGGTAAACCAATAATTAATGCACCAACATTCTCTTCTGTTACTATTTCTTGTAGTCTTTTAGAGGTTAAAGAGAATTTTTCACGTGAGAGATTATTATAAGGTGTTGCTACAATTCGACGGATATCTGATATAGCTAGTCCAATAGTTTTAGCTCCTGGGTCTAGCCCAAGAATACGTTGGTCCGCCTCTATGAGGTTATTGATATCGGTTATATTGCGGATATGCATATCCGATGATACCTTCGATCCGTATGACGTCAAAAATATTAATAAATTATTTTATTTGCATTTTAACTTTCAAAGTGAAATTGACACATGGCAATAGATAAAGCCACCGTGCTTCGTATATCCCGTTTGGCCAGAATCCATTTGGCTGAAGGAGAAATAGATACTGTTGCCAAAGAGCTTAATGGAATTATTCAATGGGTTGAGCAGTTGAAAGAAGTTGATACTGAATCAATAGAGCCTATGACTAGTGTTGTAGAGATAGAGCTGCCGAAGCGCGAAGATATACCTGATGATGTTGCAAATCAAAAAGAACTACTTTCTAACTCGCCGTCTACAGAAGACGGGTTTTTTGTTGTTCCTAAGGTTGTAGAATGAATAAACTTACAGATTTAACAATAGCAAGAGCACTTTCTGGGCTTAAATCAAAAGAATTTTCAGCTATTGAGCTCACCAAGGCATATATATCTTCAGCTGAAGCCTCACGTGAGCTTAATATCTACGTCGAAGAGACTTTTGATATAGCCCTTCAACGTGCAACTTTATCTGATAAAAAATTAAAAAGTGGAGACGCAGGATCACTTGAAGGAATCCCAGTTGCGGTAAAAGATTTATTTTGCACACGTGGTATCCATTCCGCTGCGTGTTCAAAGGTATTAAATGGCTTCAAGCCCCCTTACGAGTCTGCAGTTACAGAAAAATTGTGGGATTCTGGTGCGATACTAATTGGTAAAGCAAACATGGACGAGTTTGCAATGGGCTCGTCTAATACGACTAGTTATTATGGTTCGGTCACAAATCCTTGGAGCCCAAAGGGCGCGGGTAAAAAACTTGTTCCTGGGGGAAGTTCCGGAGGGTCTGCTGCTGCTGTCTCGGCTCGAGCTGCTTTAGCAGCTACTGGAACAGATACAGGAGGGTCAATAAGGCAACCTGCTTCATTTTGTGGTGTAGTTGGTTTAAAGCCTACCTATGGGCGATGTTCACGTTGGGGAATAATCGCATTTGCTTCGTCTCTAGATCAGGCTGGACCTATTACAAGAACTGTTGAGGATGCGGCATTAATGTTGAATGTAATGGCTGGATATGACCCTAAAGATTCAACCTCAGTAAATAAACCTGTGCCTAATTATGCCCTAAATCTTAACCAAGGAGTAAAAGGCTTAAGAGTAGGAATACCAGGGGAATATCAAATGGATGGTATGTCACCTGAAATAAAGCAACTCTGGGATAAGGGTATAGAATGGTTTAAAAATGGGGGAGCTGAAGTAAAAGATATTTCCCTTCCACACACGAAGTATGCTCTGCCGACTTATTATATCGTAGCACCAGCAGAGGCTTCATCAAATTTGGCGCGTTACGATGGAGTTCGCTTTGGTTTGCGTAAGTCAGGTGATGACCTTCAAGATATGTATTCAAAAAGTAGAGCTGAGGGGTTTGGAGAAGAAGTGAAAAGACGGGTATTGATAGGAACTTACGTTTTGTCAGCAGGGTACTATGATGCATATTATTTACAGGCTCAGCGTGTAAGAACTCGTATTGCAGAAGACTTTAAGCAGGCATTTAGCAATGTAGACGTTATTTTAACTCCCACTGCCCCTTCAGCTGCTTTTGAAGTTGGCGCCAATATGGATGACCCTATCTCTATGTATCTAAACGATATATTTACTGTTCCCGCGAGCTTGGCCGGATTACCCGGTATTTCAGTGCCTGCTGGCTTAAGTTCCGAAGGACTTCCTCTTGGTTTACAAATTATTGGTGAACCCTTTAATGAACATAATGTTTTAACTTCAGGTAAATTTATAGAAACAGCTGCTAATTTTGATTCTCTTCCACAATACATTGGTGGGTAGTGATTAATGAGCTATATTATCCAGGGTGAGACAGGTGATTTTGAGTTGGTGATTGGTCTCGAAGTGCATGCACAGGTCAGTTCAAAAGCAAAATTATTTTCAGGTGCACCTACTGATTTTGGAGCAGAGCCAAATACCCAAGTTTCTTTCATTGATGCAGGAATGCCAGGAATGTTACCTGTTATCAACGAATTAGCAGTTGAACAGGCTGTTAGAACAGGACTTGCACTTAATGCGCAGATTAATCTAACTTCAATCTTTGATAGAAAAAACTATTTCTATCCTGATTTACCTTGTGGTTACCAGATTTCTCAATATCTTGATCCTATTGTTGGTGAGGGGGTAGTGGAAATTGACTTAAAAGATGGTTCAAGCCGAAGTATAGGAATTGAAAGGTTACATTTAGAAATGGATGCTGGAAAAAGTATTCATGATCTAAGACCAAATGTAACTCACGTTGATCTCAATCGTTCAGGTATTGCCTTGATGGAGATTGTTTCTAAACCGGATATGCGTTCACCTGAAGAAGCAGGTCTTTATGTTCGTAAACTAAGAACTATTCTTCGATATGTTGGAAGCTGTGATGGAAATATGGAACAAGGCTCTATGCGCTGTGATGTAAATGTTTCTGTTAGACGTCCAGGCGAGGAATACGGGACTAGGTGTGAAATAAAAAATGTTAATTCAGTACGCTTTGTTATGCGCGCAATCGAATACGAGTCTCAACGCCAAGTTAATATAATTGAGGGTGGAAATAAAGTAGATCAGGAAACAAGGTTATTTGATTCTCAAAAAGGTGAAACGCGTCCTATGCGTTCAAAGGAAGAGGCCCATGATTATCGATATTTTCCTGACCCAGACCTTCTTCCCCTTAAATTTGAACAAAGCTGGGTTGATAACATTAAGACCTCATTGCCCGAATTACCAGATTCATTGAAGTCCCGGTTTATAAAACAATATGGGATTTCTTCATATGATTCCGGAGTTTTAGTCGGCGAGCAAGACTCTGCTATATATTTTGAGTCTGTGGCAAATGGTCGAGATGGTAAGCTGGCAGCTAACTGGGTTACAGGGGAGTTATTCGGTGCTCTCAATAAAGCTGGCTTGGATATTTCATCAACGCCTGTTTCTGCTGTTCAGTTAGGTGGTCTCATAGATCGTATTAGCGATGGAACACTTTCAGGTCGCCTTGCTAAGGAAGTTTTTGAGTTAATGTTTGAAAGTGGCAGGAATGCTGACGAAATTATCGAAGAAAAAGGTTTAAAGCAGGTAACTGATGAACAGGCGATTTTAGATATTATTGATAAAGTATTTTCTTTAAACCCAGATAAAGTTGAAGAATATCAAAGTGGCAAGGTAAAGCTAATGGGATGGTTTGTTGGACAAGTTATGCAAGCAAGTCAAGGAAAAGCTAACCCAGCGGCAGTTAACAAGGTTCTTAAAGAAAAACTAACTGATTAATCTTGGACACGATGCGTGAAACTTAGTTTTATAATTTACACATTTTACAAATATACAGTTAATGAAGAGTAGCTCTGAACAGGGTTTACAAACCTACAAAAGGTTTCGTACTCGATTTATTCAAATAATTGCAGCTATTGGTCTCGTATATATAATGAGCCAGTTCTTGCGTACTGCTAATGGAGTTATAGCAAAGGACCTGGTTGCAGAATTTGGGCTTTCTGCTGAAGAGCTTGGTATCCTTACGGGATCATTTTTCTTATCTTTTGCAATTGTGCAGATTCCAGTTGGAATATTATTTGATAGGTACGGGCCGCGCTTGGTAATGCCATCAATTCTATTATTTGCAATAGCTGGTAGTATTATTTTTTCTTTATCCAACAGTTTTTTTGAGCTGCTTCTTGCTCGCTTAATGATGGGTATTGGAGTCGCGCCAGTCCTTATGGGGGCCCTTTTTTTATTTGGTCGTTGGGTTAATTCTAAAGAATATAGTTCTTGGATGGGGCGTATGATTGCCATTGGTGGTGTTGGAGCAATGCTATCGGCAACTCCATTAGCTTGGGTTGCAGAAAGTTTTGGTTGGAGGTCTGCTTTTATAGGTGTTGGATTAGTGATTGCATTGGGTGCAGTATTCATATGGTTTTTTGTTAGAGATCATCCGCCTAGTTATGGAGATATATCCTGTGAAAAGAGATCTCAAAAATTATCTCAGGAGACATTCTGGGAAAATATTTGTGGTATGCGAGACATAGTCAAAACTCCAAACTTATGGCCAATTCTTGGCATGGCATTTGTTTCATACCCAGTAACTATAACAATTATAGGTTTGTGGGGAGCCCCTTGGCTTATGGATGTTTATGGTATCAAGCAAATAGAAGCGGGTAATATTTTGCTTTGGGTAGCAATAGCATTAATCGTATCTAGTGTTTCGATTGGCTACGTTGAAAAGATTCTAAATATTCGTAAATGGCTTGTTATTGTTTGCTCTATGGGGGTTGGTATATCTCTTTCTATCCTAGCTATTTGGCCTAAGCCTCCCTTGGAGATTTCTGCAGCCTTATTAATTTTCATAGGTTTTTTAAGTGCATATAATATAATAATAGCTGGACATGGGAGGTCACTTTTCCCGGACCATCTTGCCGGGAGAGGGATGTCTTTACTAGGAATTGCTTTGATGGGTGGTCCCTTTATTATGCAAAGTATAACGGGATTAATTATTGGTGCATTTGATAACAAAGGGTCTACAGCACTTGAATTTTCTGGAGAGCCGTACAGAGCAGCCTATGGTTTTTTAGCAATTATTGTCGTTTTAGCAAATTTACTATATTTCAGAATTCCAGATAAATTACCTTCTTCAGGATTTGTTGCTAACAAAACTAGATAATTTTTATATTTTTCAGAATAGAAATTATATAAACTGTTAAAAGCCTCCCTTGCTTATCCGTTAAGGCTATCTTAACGTAGTGTTAATCCAAGTAAAAGGTGGGAGGGTGAAATGCCTAAAAAAGAAAAAGAAATATTCGTAGCGTTTGGTATCGATGTCGATGCAGTTGCTGGTCAAATAGGAAGTTATGCAGGCGGTGACTCACCGTCTGATATATCACGTGGCGTATTTGCTGCTGAGGTTGGGTCGCCGCGTCTTCTGGATCTTTTTGATCGCTTTGATCTTAAAACCAGTTGGTTTATTCCTGGGCATTCTATAGAAACTTTCCCATCTGAGATGAAGGCTGTTGCCAAAGCCGGTCATGAAATAGGTCTTCACGGTTATACACATGAAAACCCTATAGCAATGACACCCGAACAAGAAGCGGCAATTTTAGACAAGACTTTGCGCTTGGTTAAAAAGTTATCTGGTAAGTCGCCAACTGGCTATGTGGCTCCATGGTGGGAAATGAGTGCCAATACACCCCACCTACTCATGGAACGTGGTATAAAATATGATCATTCACAAATGCATCATGACTTTTTGCCGTATTGGATGAGAATTAATGAAGAGTGGTCATTGATTGATTATTCAAAACACCCAAGAACATGGATGAAACCCATGAAAATGGGAGATCGCTTCCCAATAGTTCAAATCCCAGGAAGTTGGTATTTAGATGATTTACCACCAATGATGTTTATGAAAAAAGTTCCAAATTCAGGAGGCTGGACCAATCCAAGAGACATAGAGGATTGGTGGAGAGACCAGTTTGATTGGGTTTATAGGGAGATGGATTATGCGGTTTTTACCTTCACTATCCATCCGGATATTTCAGGTCGTCCACAAACTTTACTAATGCTTGAGAGAATAATTGGTCATATTAACAGCCATGCCAATATAAAATGGGCAACGTTTGATGAGATAGCAAATGATTTTATCAAAAGGAATCCATTTAAAGGTAGAAAACCAAAGTTAAAAAGTCTCAAATAGAAATTTATGAAATTTTGGGTCTTGGAAAAGTAAATATCTACAATGTGTGCTTTATGCGGTATTTTGGTTGATGGTCCTCATTGGACTGAGACAGGAACTGACTCGGGTCATGAAGCTTATGAAGCTGATGCGCGTAGGATCTATCTTGAGCGAGTATATAGACTTCAAATTCTAAATAATATTTTAAAGCCTTTTGGCGCATCTGCTGAGGATTGGAGTGGTGGGCAATATATTGTGCGTAATATGGCTGGCGGAGCATCAGATGTTGTCCCAAATTTACCTGCTTTATGGAAATCTCTCGAGTTTATTCTCAATCAAGAGGTTGACCCATTATCAACAGAGTTCTTAAACAAGATAGAAAAAGTTTCTAATTAATATTATAGCACGAGGTAATTCTGGTGGTAGCGTATAGCCGTTTGCTTCCAATATTTGTAGTCACAGGGTATCTAGGTAGCGGTAAAACTACATTAATAAATAATATGCTTAAGCATCCTTCTCTTCGTGATGCAGCTGTGCTGGTTAATGAATTCGGTGCCGTTGGTATTGATCATATGCTAGTTCAAGAAATGGATGAAAATACAGTTTTGTTACAATCAGGCTGCATTTGTTGTACTATTAGGTCTGACCTTAAGGAAAGTATCATTGAGCTTAATTCTAAAAGAGAATCTGGTTTAGTCCCACCTTATAAAAGACTAATACTTGAAACAACCGGGCTTGCAGACCCTTCTCCAATTCTATTTACACTAAACTCAGATACAGTAATTAAACACCACTACCGACTTGGAGCTGTTATTACTACCGTCGATTCTATTAATGCATCAAGCCAAATGAAACGCTATCAAGAACCGCTGAAACAAGTTTTAGTTGCAGATCGAATAGTTATTACAAAGGGAGACTTAGCCAAGAAAAAGAAATTACTTACGTTGCGAGAAAAGATAGAAGATCTTAATCCTTCAGCGGATGTTGTTGAAGTACTACATGGGAATGTAGATGTTCGTAGGTTATTAAGGGCTGACGTTTATGAAAAGAGAAACAGGGGCTCAGAGACAAGAAGGTGGCTCAAATTAGCTGATAATGAATCCAATAACGAAGATTTACATCATCACGATATAAATAAGCATGGAAAAACAATTTCATCTTTTACAATAAGTTATAACCATCCTTTAGATTGGACTGCGTTTGGGATTTGGTTAACTATGTTACTAAACCGTCATGGTGAAAATGTATTGAGAGTAAAAGGAATTCTTAATGTAAAAGGTGTTTCGACTCCGGTTGTTATTAACGGTGTGCAACATGTTGTGCACCCTCCTATCCATTTGAAATCCTGGCCAACTGAAGATCAACGTTCACATATTGTTTTTATTGTTGATAATATGGATAAGAATTTGATTCAGAGGTCACTAACAGCCTTCAATCGACTTTCAGAATCAAGCTAATTTGTTTTATATTCTTAATTTAGAAAAAACATCTCAGATTAAATACCATTATATTTTGTTTTTAAGGGGGGCTAATGGGATCAAAAATAGCAGTTCTTGGAGCTGGTATGATTGGAACCTCATGGGCAGCAATTTTTGCACAAGCAGGACATGATATTGTTTTATATGACTGCAATACAAAACAAATAGACCAAGGTATCAATTCAGTTGTTAAGAATTTAAATGACCTTCATAAATATGGGTTAGTTAAAAAAAATTCAAAGCCCAGCAAGAATATACAAGGTACTTCTAGCTTATCAGACGCATTGACAGGGGCAGTTTATGCACAAGAAAGTGTGTTTGAAGATTTAGAAACAAAGATTTCTTTTTATAAGGAAATAGATTCTGTAATAGATAGTAATACTATAGTTGGTTCTTCATCTTCATCATTGATAGCTTCAGCTTTTACAGAAAAACTCAGTTGTTCTCATCGCTGTTTAGTAGTGCACCCTGTTAATCCTCCACATTTAATTCCCCTTGTTGAGATTGTTCCAAAACCTTCTACTAATAAAAGTGTTACTTCATCAGTGAAGGGGCTAATGCTTAATATTGGCATGGATCCGATTGTTTTATCTCGTGAGATCGATGGGTTTATTTTAAATAGGTTACAGGGGGCACTATTAAATGAGGCTTTTTATCTTTTGGAAAATGGCATTGCATCGGCTGAAGATATTGATAAAACTTTAAGTAAGGGCTTAGGTAGACGATGGGCTTTTATGGGACCATTTGAGACGTTAGATCTAAATGCACCAGAGGGAATAATAGATTATTGCAATAGGTATTCAAGTTTGTATTTAGAATTAGCAAAACAATTTGAAAAACCAAAACTTTGGGATTCAACTGTAGTAGAGAAATTAAGTGTTACAATGAAAAATAAATATCCAAATACAGATTTTGATCAACGTCAGAAATTAAGAGATCGCAGATTAGCTGCGCTTGCAGCACATCTAGCAGATGATAATAAAATCTAAAAATAATTTTCTATAGGTATGCATTATATACTTGTATATTAGAGGCTTTACTTTAATTATTTATTTCTCCTGGTCTTCTAGCAAAAACTCCTTGTTCCCTTAACCCAAGCCAATGACCATACTGGTGTGGCCATAGATTAAAATTATCATCAGCTTTTAGTTCTTGGGCAGCATGCAACGGCCAAAAAGGATTATATAAAGCTTCTCTAGCAAGGGCAATTAAGTCAGCCTGTCCCGCACGTAAAATAGTTTCTGCTTGTGCGGCATTTGTAATTAATCCTACTGACTGGGTTAAAATTTCTGCTTTAGAACGAATTGCAGCAGAAAAGCTTACCTGGTAGCCCGGAGTTGGAGTAGGTAGAGTGTTTATACCTGCAGCTGCTATGGCTCCTGAAGAGCAGTCAATAACATCAACTCCTAATGCTTTAAGCTCTTTTGATAGAGTGATGGAGTTTTCAAGAGTCCAGCCGTCTTCTTTACCGTCTACTGTTGAGAGTCTAATAAATAGAGGCTTTTCCACTGGCCATTTAGCTCTTACTGCCTCTACAAGTTCAAGTGTAAAGCGCATTCTATTCTTTACAGACCCACCGTATTCATCTGTTCGTTTGTTTGAAATAGGAGACAAAAAACTATGACTCAAATAACCATGTGCACTGTGTATTTCTATTGCATCAAAGTTTGCAACTATTGCAAGGTTTGTGGATTTTACCCACGTATCTACTAAGTCATTAATTTCTGACTTTGACAGTTGATTTGGAACAAGCCAACCCTCCTCAAATGGTAAATCACTTGGTCCGACTATGTCCCATGCTAGTTCACCTTTAGAAAATTCTATTTCAGTTAAAGCAGCATCTCCTTCCCAAGGTCTTTGGCAGGATGCTTTTCGACCTGCATGTGCTAATTGTAAACAAGTTGCGGCTCCTGTTGATTTTACATTTGCAACAATAGGAATCATTGCATTTAATTGTTCCTCGTTCCAAAGCCCAGTGCAGCCATGCGTTATCCGACCTCTCGCCTCAACAGCTGTTGCTTCAAAAATTACAAGACCGAACCCACCTCGCCCAAATGTATTGAGATGATTTAGATGCCATTCGTTCATTACACCATTTGCGGCAGTATATTGGCACATTGGAGAAACTACGCTGCGATTACGTAATTTTAGGTCTCTAATCTCTATGGGCTCAAATAGCATCGGCATAAACATTATTCCTCTCTTAGTATTTAATGATTTTTAATTATATATATTTTTTATCTCAATTTTGATAAATGATAAAAGTTTAGATTACAAAAAATTCATAAAAATCTTGATATTATTTTCCTCAGATGAAATTTTTTCATAATTAGGGCATAATGACTTTTATGGCTTAAGGAAATAATAAATGAAAAAAATGAATAAAGTATCAGGCTCTCGATATTCCGAGCAGTTACGTGAGGTCAGTAGAAGTGCTAGTAAGGCACCTGGAGTGCGTTCACGTGAATCAGAGTTGGAGCAGGCTATTGGACGCGAGGTAAGAACGCTTAGAAGAAAGCATGGAATGACAGTTACTGAATTAGCTGCTACAGCGGATTTATCACCGGGTATGCTCTCTAAAATTGAGAATGGTTTAACTTCGCCATCACTTTCTACTTTGCAAGCTCTTGGCTCTGCCTTGAATGTCTCAGTCATGGCACTTATGCGTCGCCATGAGGAACGCCATGAGGCGACTTTTGTACCTGCAGGTCAAGGGCTTCATATAAAACGAAGAGGAACTCGTTCTGGTCATGATTATCAGTTATTAGGACATGCAGTTAGCAACCGCATGGGGGTTGAGCCATATCATATAACACTTAATAAAAAATCTGAGGTTTATTCTTCTTTCCAACATGAAGGTACAGAATTTATTCATGTTTTACAGGGCCAAATGATTTACAGGCATGGTTTAGATACTTTTAATATGTTGCCAGGAGATTCATTATTTTTTGATGCACAAGCTCCTCATGGACCTGAGGAATTAGTTGAAACACCAATAAAATTTTTGTGTATAATTGCCTATGAGGCCATGGATGATACCAGAGAGTGAATTTAGCCATAAACTCTAATTGTGAGGTGCCTAGTTCAATTATATGGACCCATGCATATTTAAATTAAAGATTTCTAATTTTAGTCTCCTTAATCAGATCGTGTACGGATTAGATCAGCGCCTTTTTCTGCAATCATAATTGTAGCTGCGTTAGTATTCCCTGAGACAAGTTTTGGCATAATAGAAGCATCAACAACTCTTAGATCTTTTATGCCATGAACTCTTAACTGGTCATCTACTACTGCTTTTTCATCATGCCCCATTTTACATGTACCCGCTGGATGATAAAGAGTGGCGCCAGTTTGGCGGGCATAATTAAGTAATTCATCATTTGTTTTTTCTAAGGATCCAGGCAGTTCTTCTTTATCTATCCACTTTCTGAGAGCTGGGGCTTTAACTAAATCACGTGCAATATTCATTCCCTTTACAAGAACTTGTTTATCTATCTCAGAAGATAGGAAGTTTGGTTTGATTAATGGGTGAGCCATTGGGTCTATAGACTTAATATGAACACTACCCCTACTGTGAGGCCGAAGTTGGCATGGACCAATAGTTAGTCCAGGCCATTTGTCTAGTTTTCTTTTTTTTGGATCTGCAAAGCTAGCTGGAGCAATATGATATTGAATATCTGGTGTGGCTAAAGCATTATCTGATTTAACAAAACCAGCTACTAGACCTGCAGTAACAGTCAATGCTCCTCGCCTGAATAAAGCAAATTTCAAAGCTTGTTTTACTAGACCGATACCTTGAAGCTCTTCGTTCAGCGTTTCTCTTTTACTGGCTCTCCAAACGAGTCTAGCTATATAATGATCCTGATAATTTTCACCTACGCCAATAAGATCTTGCTTTACTTCTATACCATTTTTTTTAAGCAAGTTTGGTTCACCAATACCAGAGAGCTCAAGAAGCTGTGGGGATTGGATTGACCCTGCAGAAAGTATTACTTCTCGTTTTGTAAAAATAGATTCTTCAATATTATTAGATATATATTTTATACCTTTTGCGACCTTGCCTTCGATTATCACTTTTGTTACATGCGCATTTTTAATTATATGTAGGTTTTTCCGCTTTTTAGCAGGATTGAGATAGGCCCTCGCAGCACTAAAACGTAAACCATTTTTTTGTGTAACTTGGAAGTAGTTGAAACCTGCCTGTGATTTACCGTTATAATCTGCCGCTTTTCCATACCCAGTTTCAACTGCAGCATTAATTAGGTCATCCATAAAAGGATATGTTTGTCGAGTATTTGCAACATTAAGTGGTCCACCAATACCCCTATATTCATCATGCCCCATCTCAAAATTTTCAGATTTTTTAAAATAAGGAAGTATATCATCGTAGGACCAGCCCCTATTACCCATTTGACCCCAACCATTGTAGTCATCTGGTTGTCCTCGGACATACACCATAGCATTAATTGAGGAAGAGCCACCAAGACCACGGCCTCTTGGTATAGGTATAGATCTGTTGAATGTGTTTGGCTCAGGCTCTGAGTCGAAAAGCCAATTTACACCTGGCATGGCCATAGTTTTTATATATCCTACTGGAATATGTATCCAAGGATGATTGTCAGATCCACCTGCTTCTATTAATGCCACCGTATGCTTTGTGTTTTCACTTAAGCGATTTGCTAATACACATCCCGCAGATCCTGCACCTACCACAATATAGTCATATTTTATCAAGATCTTCCTCCTGCAAATTAAATGGTCAATATTTTGTTTCTAAGACCCCACCGAGTTTTATTTATTACTTTTCAGGCGTTAAGATAAGAGTGATTATATATTGTGTCATGTGCTGTAGGAGAACGAAATGGGAGATCTAAAAGGAAAAATTCTTTTGGTGACTGGTGCTAGTCGGGGTATTGGTGCTGAAATTGTTCGCCAATCTGTTAAAGAGGGTGCTGAAGTAGTTTTACATTATGGAAAAAACCATGATGCCGCAATGTCAATACAGGCCGAGCTGGGTCAAGATAAATGTCATATAATTTCCGCTGATTTTATGGATAATACAGCTATTAACAGCTTGTGGGAAAAAGCATACAAATGGCGTGGTAAAATAGATATACTAGTTAATAACGCTGGAATATATGAGCCTTTGGATGTGGATGTTTCTTTTGAAGACTGGGCTGATTCTTGGTCGAGAACTATACAGGTAAATCTCCTAGCTACGGCTCATCTTTCTCGAGCCGCAATTCTTGCATATCGCAAATATGGGGCTGGAATGATAATTAATATTACTAGTCGCGCAGCATTTAGAGGAGATACCCCTTTTCATATGCATTATGCTGCTTCAAAAGGGGGACAAACGGCGCTTACAAGTACTATCTCACGGGGTTGGGGTTTAGAAGGGATTACATGTTATTCTGTGGCGCCAGGTTGGGTAGATACAGAAATGGCAAGAGAAGGTGCAGAAAAGGTTGGTTGGGACTATGTTTTAAAAGATTTACCTCTTGGAGAAATGGTTCCCCCAAGGGAGGTAGCAAATATTGTTGTTTTTTTGGCTTCGGGCAAGGCTAGGCATGCTACTGGCTCATCAATTAATGTAAATGGAGGGTCTTTCCCTCGATAAAAAATACTTAAAAATAAACACCATTGTTGGAGGTAAATATCGTTTCGTTGACACTAAACTAACTAGGCGTGTAAATACTTTTTACTTTTGTAAAATTTTATATACGCCAACTATTAAGGCATTGAGAAAATATAACAAAACCTTTTTTTTTAAGTTCAACTATGAAAGGGGTGGCAAGCTTTAATATGCTGTCACTGAATAATAATGTCACTTAGGATTGCAATAGATACGGGTGGTACATTTACAGATGTTGTCGCCATAAACGATGATACAGGTGAGCAATGGGCGGTTAAAACCCCAAGTACTCCGAATGACCCTTCAATTGGTCTTCTTGAAGGTATGCGAAAGGCAGCAGGACAGGCGGGCATTCCCGAGTCTGACATAAATCAACTACTACATGGCTCAACTACTGCTACTAACGCTGTTTTAGAGCACAAATTTGAAGGTCTTGGACTTCTAGTTACTAAAGGCTTTCGCCACATAATTGAGATTGCTCGCCAATCTGTTCCTGATGGTTATGGAAACTCATATTTTTGGGTTAAGCCCCCACGTCTAGTCCCATTGCATCTTGTTCGGGAGGTAAGGGGGAGAATTGATTTCCAAGGAAAAGAAATAGATGCCCTTGATGAAGATGCAGTTTTAGAGGGTGCTGAGCAGCTAGTCAGTAGAGGAGTAAAATGTATAGGTGTCTGTTTGTTGCACTCATATGCAAATGATGGGCATGAAAAAAAAGTTGGTGAAATACTTAAAGAACGATACCCCGATATTTTTGTATCTCTTTCTTCTTTAGTTTTACCAGAATACAGAGAATATGAACGAGCAATGACAACTCTGATTGATGTAATGGTAAAGCCTTATTGTAAAACGTATTTGAGACATGCCGAAGACCAATTACGTATGCAGGCTGGAGATGCTCCTTTTCTTATCATGCAATCTAATGGGGGTGTCGTTAGTGCTGAGGCAGCGGGACAAAAACCAGTTACAATGCTATTATCAGGTCCAGCAGCTGGTGTTCTAGGCGCAACGTATATGTCGCATTTAGCAGGACATAAGGATGTTCTAACTCTGGATGTGGGAGGAACTTCTACAGATGTATCCCTAGTAGAAAATCTTAATCCTCAGCTAACAACTCATTCTTTAATTGAGCATTACCCTGTTAAAACTCCTATGTTAGATATAGCCACAGTTGGAACAGGTGGTGGTTCTTTAGCGTGGATAGATGATTATGGAAGTTTAAAAGTAGGTCCACGAAGTGCAGGTGCTGACCCAGGGCCTATTTGTTATAGCCGTGGAGGAAAAAAACCTACAGTTACTGATGCGGCTCTTGTATTAGGGAGACTTCCTAACGCGCTTGTTGGTGGAGAGTTAGAGCTGGATGTTGAAGGTGCTAGGGTTGCGTTTTCAGAGCTGGGTGCATCCTTTAAGATTTCTGCAGAGGAGGCTGCAGCAGGTGTATTTGAAATAGCTGCTGCAAATCAGGTTAACGGAATTCGTCAAGTTTCAGTTCTCAAAGGTCGGGACCCAGGTTTGTATGCTCTTGTTGCTTTCGGGGGTGCAGGGGGGTTATTTGCTGCTGAGGTTGCAGATTTTTTAAATATTACCACTGTTCTTTCACCGCCTAATCCAGGAAATTTATCTGCGTTTGGTTTGCATGTTTCAGATATAAAACGTGATTATATTAGAACCATTGTCCGACGTCAGAGTGAGTCTGATAACGCAGAGATACAAAAAGTATGGTCTGATTTAGAGTCTCAGGGAAGAAAAGAAATTAGTGAAGAAGGCGTTGAGGACAGTGCTATCGAAGCACATTATTCTGCCGATATGAGATATGTTGGGGAGGGTCATGAGGTTCCTGTAAATGTACCTCAGGATTTGTCAAAAGAGGATGCAGTTGAGTTTATTTGGGATGAATTTCATAATGTTCACGATAAAACATTTGGCTTTCAATATAGAGATCAACAGGATGTTGAACTTGTTAACTTACGTGTGCAAGCTGTGGGTCGTGCCAATCGCCCTGAAGTTTTAAAAGTTAATAAAAAT
>Ga0114933_10003059_pt1 | contig 16651 bp, 11 predicted proteins | sample 4SBtaG_FD_89691 | JGI IMG/M metagenome (GOLD analysis project Ga0114933, IMG submission 89691) | Deep subsurface microbial communities from Kolumbo volcano to uncover new lineages of life (NeLLi) - 4SBTROV12_W25 metaG | ecosystem: Environmental > Aquatic > Marine > Volcanic | place: Kolumbo... | reverse complement strand
CCGAAGGCGGCGGTCACACCGAAGTAGAGGACCTTGGGGCTCATCTCGTCCCCGCCGCCAGCCTTCGCGGCCGCGCTCAGCGACCGCATCGCTGCCATCAGCGCTGGCGCGCTAGCGATGACGCCCGTGAGCGCGCCGCCGATCAGGACGCCGATGCCGAGGGGCCGCAGCATCTCTGCGTAGACCAGCGGCCATTGAACGAACCCGTCGTACGCGCCGCCCGCCGTCGTGTGCATCTCGGCGGCCGACGGCGCCCAGCCCATGCCGACGCTGGCCGGCGCGATGACCCACCACGCGAGCATGCCGCCGAACACGAACGGGAGCCCGCCGCGTCCCGCGAGCAGGCCCGCTCCGAGGCTGGCGAAGGACACCCCGACCGCGATCGGAATGTAGGAGGGCACGCCCAGCGCCACCCCGATCTCGATCTCCTCTGGGATGAGGTGCAGGCCGCTCAGAACGTGAAAGAGCGCTGCGCAGACAAAACCACCGCCGAGCAGCTTCGCCTGGCGGATTCCGGCGCCGGGCGAACGGAGCAACGTCGCCACAGCGATGCCGCTCGGGAAGCGCAGGCGCTCCAACTCGATCATCTGCTTTCGAAGCGGGATGATGAACACGATCCCCAGGAACGACCCGGCGACGGCGGAGAGAATGACGGGCACAGGGCCGAAATTCCGCAGCTCCGGATCGCAAAGACCGAGGATGAAGAGCGCCGGCAGGGTGAAGGCCACGCCGGCCGAGGCGCTGTTGACCCCGGATGCGACCGTCTGGTTGATGTTGTTCTCGATGATGCTGCCCTTGCGCAGCAATCCCCTCAGGACGGCGAAGCCGAGGATCGCGGCGACCGTGGAGCCCGGGAGAACAAACCCCAGCTTGAGGCCAACGTAGACAAACGCCGCGGTCATGACCGCGCCGATCACGACGCCAAAGATGAGCGCAGCTGGGGTCAGCTCGCGATAGGGAGCACGGGTCGCCATCGCGCGCAGCGGTACTCGGAACGCGCGCCGAGCGCAACCGCGCAGCGCAAACTTGACCGCTGCGCATCTGTCGAGTAATCCTCTGTCCCACCGATTCAGGTGTTCAGGGAGGTGTGTTCAGTGCAGAAGCTGACTCAGCGTCAACAAGCGGTCCTCGAGTTCATCGTGGAGTCGATCCAGGACCAGGGGTATCCGCCGACGTTGCGAGAAATCGGCAATCATCTCGGCATTCGGAGCACCAACGGGGTGAACGACCACCTGCGCGCCCTCGAGCGTAAAGGCTACCTCACGCGCGAGGACATGAAGTCACGCACGCTCCGGCCCACCGAGGCGGTCGTGCGAGAGATGATGCCCGAGCCGGCCAATGACGAGAACATGGTCGATATCCCCATCTTGGGTCGTGTCGCCGCCGGCTTGCCGCTCGAGGCGCTCGAGATGCACAGCGACACCGTGCGGGTGGACCGCATGTTGCTCGGAGCGCAGGGCCAGATCTTCGGCCTCCGCGTGGTGGGTGAGTCGATGATCGAGGCCGGTATCTTCGACGGCGACTTTGTGTTCGTGAAGAAGCAGATCGAGGCGCGCCGCGGTCAGATCGTGGTCTGTCTCGTCGGCGACGAGGCGACCTGCAAGTACTACTTCCCGGAGAAGCAGCACATTCGGCTCGAGCCTGCGAACGCGGAGATGGCGCCGATCCTCATCCCGCGTACGGACTGGCGTGAGACGTCGATCATGGGCGTCGTGGTAGGCGTCTTCCGCAAGATCTAGGCTCCGTTAGGATCAGGTAGAGGAGCGAATCTGGGACGCGCGCGTGGGCACTTGCCATGCGCTGCGAGATCCTTTCGTCGACTGAGCCGTCGCATGCCGGGCGGAGGTTCGCATGCGACGATCGGCAGGGTTCGCCCTCACCCTGGTTCTCACTCTTGGCGCCCTGGGAACAGGCCGCGCCCACGCCATTGGCTATCTGGTGCCCGATCAGGAGGGGGTCGAGCCCCTCGCGATCCGCAACCACCGGGTCGGCGTTTCGGTCCGTGAACGCATCGCCGAGACGCGCGTCCAGCAGACGTTTCACAACCACACCGATCAGGTGTTGGAGGCGACCTACATCTTCCCGGTGCCCGAGGGCGCCGTGGTCAGCGGGTTTGCGATGTGGATCGGGGGTGAGCGACGGCAGGGCGAGTTGCTCGACGCTGATCAGGCGAGGGCGGTCTACGAGCGCATCGTCGCGCGCATGCAGGACCCGGGGCTGGTCGAGCACATGGGGGGGCGGCTCTTTCGGGCACGCGTCTTCCCCATCCAACCTCACTCGGAGCAGCAGGTCGAGATCCGGTTCTCTTCGACGCTCTCGTACCAGGACAGCGTGATCCACTATCGCTATCCGTTGCACACGGCGGGTCGGGCGGCGCAGACGCTCGAGGACTTCACGTTCAGCGCAGACATTGTGTCGCGAACGCCCATTCGAGCGGTCTACTCGCCGAGCCACCCGCTGGCGGTCAGTCGTCCCGACGAACATCGCGCCGTCGTTGGTTTCGAGACGAACCAGGCTGTGCTCAACACCGACCTCGACCTCTACTACTCGGTTCAAGATCGCGACGTCGGTCTCAGCCTGATCACCCATCAGGTGAGCGGAGAGGACGGGTATTTCCTCGCGATGATCGCGCCACAAGCCGCGGTCGCCGAGCAGGAGATCGCGGCCAAGGAGGTGATCTTCGTATTCGACACCTCGGGCTCGATGGCCGGCGAAAAGATGGCACGCGCTCAGGCGGCGCTCGACTACATGCTGCAGCGCTTGCGCCCGGCCGATCGGTTTCAGGTCGTGAGGTTCAGTACCGACGTGCAACCTTTGTTTCCCGGCGGCGGAGCGGTCACCGCCACGCCCGGCAACGTTGCTCGAGCACGTCGCTTTGCGTCCCACTTCGTCGCGGCCGGCGGGACCGCGATCCATGGTGCCCTACGCGAGGGCCTCGCACATCAGCGGCCCACCGGCATGCCGCGCCTCGTCGTGTTCCTCACGGACGGCATGCCCACCGTAGGCGTGACGACGCCAGATCGGATCGTGAACGACGCCTCGATGTGGGCGGCGGGGGCACGGCTCTACGCGTTTGGGGTCGGCGACGATGTCAACACGACGTTCCTCGACTCGGTGGCGCAGCGGACCGGCGGCGTCGGAGACTACTTCCGTGACGGGGCGGAGATGGAGCGGCGGCTCAGCGCCTTCTACGACCGCGTCGCGTTCCCCATTCTCACCGACCTGGAGCTCGCGCTTCCAGGCGTTCAGTCCTTCGACATCTTCCCGCGGGACCTCGGACATCTCTACCGAGGCTCACAGCTCTTGGTGGTCGGGCGGTACCGAGGCGGGGGCCCGGCTCGGGTGAGCCTCGAGGGAAGAGACGCCACCGGCGGGGAACGCCAGTCGTTCGCCTATCCGGTGAACTTCCCCCTCGAAGAGGCTCGTAACGCGTTCCTTCCTCGGATCTGGGCGACCCGCAAGATCGGTTTCTTGCTCGATCAGATCCGGCTCGAGGGGGAAGAGCCCGAGTTGCGGCGAGAAGTCGTCACCCTCGCGCGCCAGTTCGGAATCGTGACGCCCTACACCAGCTACCTGGTGATCGAGGACGAGGCCATGCCCCCGGGTCTCGTTCCCGAGGCCGTCGAGGAGACTCCGCCACCCGTTCGTTTTCAGTTCGAGGTGGACGAGGCACAAGGAGCGTTGCGTCAGCCTTCGCGTGATTCCTCAACTTCCAGTGGCGGGGGAGGCGCGCCGTCGCGACCGAGTCCGGCGCCTATGGCGCGCGAGGCCGGGGCGGCCGGGGATTTTGCCTCCTTCGAGGAGGCGGCCGTGCAGCCAGCTCCGCCTCCGGCGGCCAGTCGTCGGTCCATGCCCGCGGTTCAGACGAGTCCTTCGGGGGGTGATGGAGAGCAGGGACGCCGGCTTTCGAGGCGCCTTCGGCGAATGCGTGAGTCGGAGCGTGTGGAGCACGGAACGGCGATCCGATACGTCGAGGGGCGCGCTTTCCGACAGGTGCACGGCGCTTGGGTGGACCCGGGCTACCGGCGGTCGATGCGCACCCTTCATGTGCGCTCGGGGACGACAGGCTGGATTGCGATTCTTCGGGAGCGTCCAGACCTACGGAGGATCTTGGCGCTCGGGGACCGGGTTGCGTTTGTGCTGGATGCGCGACGCGCGATCATCGTTGATCCGAGCGCGCCGGAAGGCGTGACCGAGGCTCAGGTTGGAGCGTTTCTTTCCGACGAGTGAGCTGGCCTCACGCGTCGTCGACCGGGGTTTCCTCAGCGTCGTCGTCGGCGTCAACGGTCTGGTCTGCCGCACTGTCGACGGAGGGGCCGCCCTCGGAGACGGGTTCGGCTCGGCGGAGCCACTGCGCGAGCAGGTTCAGGGGATCGAATCCCAACGTAGCGGTGACGCTCGCCACCTCGGCGATTCGGCTGCGCACGAAGTTGGCGAGCGGGGCGAACTGGCCGAGCGCGTCAATGCCACCGAGCCACCGCGCGGATTCCTTTGCCGTGGCCCGCACCACGTCCGCGCCCAGTGCGACCGCAATGTACGGCGGGGTGGGGCTGACGATGACGTCGCGAACGGCGACGGCGGTCGCCCACGCTCCTGGGTCATAGGAGCGCAGCAGCTCGCGTAGGGTGCCGAGGTTGGTGAAGATGCCCAGATGAACGGGCGCGGCGGCGCGATCGACCGCCTCGCTGATCACGCGATAGTCCCGGCGCCAGTCACCCCCGAGCGGGCCGGTCCAGCGGGTCAGGAGGTCGGGACCGGCCACGAGGTCGATGAAGCCGTCTCGTCGGCGCAGGACCAGCGCGGACCACACGGAGTTGCCGTTCCAGATCACGATGACCACCGCGTGGTTGTCGGGCAGCACGGTGTCGAGGGCACGGTTCACCATGCCGATGGTCGGGATGGGCGCCGCTTCGAACGTCCGGGGCCACGTGAGCAGCAGGCCTGCTTCGCTCATCTCACGAATGGTGCGCGAGATCACCAGGAGCTGCGCGAGGTAGTCGTCACCCCGCTCGGTCTTGTAGGCCGCGCGCTCCGCGATCTCCTCCATCACCCCTTCGCGGAGGACGACGCAGCGGGAGGCCGACCAACGCTCAGCCATGGCCTCGAGTGAGTCGGGGCCTTCGTATTCGAGGCCCTTGATGCGCCCGTTGCGGGTGTGCATCGCCATCAGCACGTGCTCACGATCGTCGAGCACGACGATCAGGGAGCCCGAGCGCGCGGCGGAAGAAGACTCGTCCGCGACAGGGGCGTCGCTGTCGGCGCCCTCGGACTCGAGCCGATGCACCACGTTGGGCGCGAAGAGCCCGATCAGGTTGGTCCAAGACCTCGAGTCGAAGCCCTCGAACCGAAGGGACTCGCTGATCACGAGGCCACCGCCGTGTTGGTGTCTTCGCTCTCGTGGGCCGCGCCCCGCAGAGAGAGCATGCGAACGCTCCATCCGCCGATCGGCACCTTCACGCTGCCCGTGCCCTCGAAGCGCTCTCCGTTGAGCATGTCCTCGAAGCGAGTGGTGGCGGGCACGTCGATGATGGCGTCCAAACGTGTCTTGCCTGGGTTGACCAGGAAGAGCACGCGCGCGCCTGCCACATCCTCGTGCACGGTGGTCTCCAACGGAGCGGGGCGCACCGGGTAGGGCCGCTTGAGTTCCAGGTCACGGGCCAGTTCGTCGACGACGCTGCGGGCGTCAGCGTCCGTGTCGATCAGCACGCGACGGCCGTCGGCGGGAACCTCGAAGAGGCTGCGTTTGGCGCTCAGGTCCAGGCCGGGCATCGCGGGCCCGTAGACCACCACGCCACCCGCATCTGCGAAGGCGGTCACGCGTTTCCAGCGCGCCGGGTCGCAGTAGTCGAACGAGGGAGAGATGAGGACCCGCAGGGACTCGAGTCGCTCCGGCTCCGCGTCCCCGTCGATGTAGACGTACGGGATGCCGGCGTCGGTCAGCGCCTCAGCGAAGCGCGCCACCAACTTCCACCAGAGCACCTGGATGGGACCGTCGAACCCAAAGCTCTGCTCCCGGCATGCCACGACGGGGCTGCCCACGGTGGCTTCGAGCACGGTCGGGCTCATGAAGCCCAGGAGGCTCGTCGCCTTGCTCAGCCGCGCGTACTCACGAGGCAGCATGATTCCGACCTCGACCCTCCGGGCGAGGGAGTGAAAGCCGACGGTGTTGAGGGCGCTGAGCAGCTGTTTCCAAGCGCCAGCTTCCACCCTCGGGTTCCCGCGCGAGTCGATGGGAGCGCCGTACCAGCGGTCACGGTCGACGGCCATGTACAGATTGAACCCGCGCAGCCCGTAGGCGAGGGCGGTCAGCGCCGTGAAGAGGGAGTCTTCGTTGGCCAGCGGGGTGAACCACGGCGGGGCGCCGATGCCCATCTCGGGTGAGTAGGGCAGAGGGTGGGTGCCAGCGAGGTAAAGCGTGCGGCGCTTGATGGCGCGGTGCTCTCGGCGTGCGTGGTAGTAGTCGAATCCGACCAGATCGAGCACCTTCTCGATCGAAGGTGAGCTCATCGCGACGCCTTGGTCGCCGAGCGGAAAGTTGTGCACGGTCACGACGTTCTTCAAGCCCGCCTTGCCCATGCGGCGCTTCATCTTCGAGAGCGAGGTCGTGATCAGCTGCTCTCGAAAACACACCCAGTCGAGGTGCTTCACGAGCCCACTGGCGTCGTCCGCGGCGAACTTCTCGGGAGGGGCCGCGTCATCCCATCGCACGTACTTCTGCCCGTGCGCCTCTGCGGTCTTGGAGAGGTTGCCGTAGCGCTTCTCCAGGAACTTTCGCCAGGCGACGATCGCATCCGGGTGATAGTCCTGATCGTACGGCGCGTCGCGAAAGTAGTAGGACGCTTCGTTGTCGACCTGCAGCATGGCGATCGGGCCGGACGGCCAGAGCCGGGGCGCGAGCACCTCTCCGACAGCGTCGAACCAATGGCCGACCTCGTCCAGGAACGTCTGACTCGCGTAGGAAGGCACCGGGAACATGCGCGGCGGAAACCCCTGAAGGACGGGGTTCTGTCGTGGCGAGCGCGCCTGACACGCGCTGTCGTAGATGATGCGCTCGGGGATGCCGAAGTAGGTCATCTCCGCGTTGATGTGTGGGCCGGGGCGCGCGAACACCAGCAGACCGAGGTCCGCCGCCATGTCGACGAACGCGCCGACGTCCTTGCGCGGATCCTGCTCGCCGAAGTCGTACTGTCCGGGCGCGATCTCGTGTACCTGCCAGGGCACGTAGGTCTCCACCATCGGCAGGCCGAGATCTCTCAGCTGAGTGAGACCCGGCCGCCACGCGGAGCGGTCGAGTCGCCAATAGTGCATCGCCCCCGAATGCAGGGGCACGTCTCGGTTGCCGACGCGCAGTGCGCGACCTGTCAACTTCGGCTTTCCCGAGCGGCGCTGGCGGGTTCGTCGTGCCGATGCCCTGCGCGGCTTCGTCATGGGGGCGCGAGGATACAGGACCCGCGTCGAATGTCACCTAGGCGTTGGTCCTCGACCCGCGACAGGCCTTTCTAGGGGTACCCTCCGACTGTCGTGACCAAGCTCCTGCTCATCGCGCTCGGCGGCGCCGTCGGTACGTCACTCCGGTACGGGATCGGCGTCGGAATGACGCGCTGGCTGGGATCCAGCTTCCCGTTTGGCACGCTGGCCGCGAACATCGCGGGGTCTTTCCTCCTCGGCGTCGTCATGGAGACGGTGGGGGATCGGCAGGTCGTGGGTGTGCCCTGGAGGCTCGTGCTCGGCACCGGCGTCATGGGTGGCTTCACCACCTACTCATCGTTCAACCTCGAGACGCTGCGCCTGGCGGAGCAGGGCGCGTGGGGCAGGGCGGGGCTCTACCTGGGCCTGACGGTGCTCGCATGCCTCCTGGCCGGTCTGGGCGGAATCTTCCTGGCCCGATCGATACGCGGTCCGTCCTGAGGTACGGTCGTCGGCGACATGCAGCGAGCGCTCCTCCTCATCTTCTTTGCATCTCTTGCCTTTGCCTGTGAATCGGACCCCTGCGACAGGGTGACGTGCGGAGCCGGCGAGACCTGCGCTCCGGCCGACGGTCTCTGTCACTGCGGCGTCGACGAAGCGGGCGCAGCCGGGCCGATCTGCGGAAGTGAGGAGATGTGTCAGGCCGACCTCGCCGCTTGCATGCCGGCGGCGGTCTGTGGGGGCGGAACGCGGTGGGAGCCCGGAACGACCGCCTTTCGAGACGCTACCGACGAGTGGGGGCTCGCCGGGGTGGTAGGCGTCAAGCTCAGCGTCACGGACGTCGACGGCGACGGCTGGGCCGACCTCGAAGTGCGCCGCGGCGGGGCCCGCGTGGAAGACGATCCGGCGGTCCGCCGCACGTGGCTGCTCAGGAACGCCAGCGGGCGATTCGAGGACGTGACCGAGTCGTCCGGACTGCTCACGCGGCGGGTGGCGGAACCCGGCGGCCGCCCGGTCGATGTCGTCGCGTGGGGTGACGTCGACAACGACGGTGATTTGGACGTCTTTACGGGCGCCCCGACGGCAGACCTAGAGGTCTCGGGCGGGGAGACGACCGAGTTGCTGCTCAATGACGGCTCAGGGGTCTTCTCCCTGACGCCGGCATCCAATCCCCTGCGTCGGGCGGAAGACATCGACGCGCCCGCCGGGGCCTCCTTCGTGGACGTGGACCACGACGGTTTCCTGGACCTCTGGGTGCCCGAACACAACTACTCCGGCGCCTCCGGCATGATCTATCTCCAGAACGATCGCCTCTATCGTGGGGACGGGACGGGCGTCTTCAACGATGTGACCGAGGCGATGGGCATGCTCACGCTCGGGTGGGACTCCCATGACAACCTGAACATGGGGCTGAGCCACACGAGGGCGTGGAGCGCTGTCGCCTGCGATCTGAACGGCGACGGCTGGTCGGAGCTGCTCGCCAGCTCCTACGGACGCAGCCCCAATCACCTTTGGCAGGCCCAGCCGGGCGGAACCGGATTCGAAAACCGAGGCGTCGAGTCTGGCTACGCCTACGACGACGACCTGGGCTGGGAGGACAATCAGTTCGCCCGCTGCTTCTGCAACAGCAACCGGATGGCCGAAGGGTGCACCGACGTGCCCACGCCCCTGATCTCCTGCGGGGCTAACTGGAACCACGACAGCGACCGGAACCCCTGGCGCCTGGGCGGCAACAGCGGCGCGACGATCTGCGCCGACATCGACAACGACGGGGACATGGACCTCATGACCGGTGAGATCAAACACTGGTGGGCCGGCAGCGGATCAGACGGCGGAGAGGTCCTCCTCAATGACGGAACGGCCACCTTCACGCGGCCCGGAGACGCCGCGCTAGGCCTGCTCACGGAGCACGCCACCACGAATTGGGATGAGGGGCACATGACCGGGGCCGTGTTCGACTTCGACAACGACGGTTGGCCCGACATCTACATCGGCGGCTCGGACTACGCGGGCAACCGCGGGGCGCTTTACCAGCAACAGAGCTCGCTCTCCTTTCGCGAGGTCTCGACGAGCGACGGCATCGACCACAATCGGAGCCACGGGATCGTCGTTGCCGACTTCGACCGTGACGGTGACCTCGATGTGGTCGTCGGGCACTCACGAGCGCGGTGTGACGCAGCCGCTCCGAACAACTGCTACGAGACGAGTCAGGTGCGCTTCTTCGAGAACCTCGCCGGCGATGGTGGCAACTTCCTCCAGGTCCGGCTCGAGGGTGGGGCGGGCACCAACCGATCGGCGATCGGCGCACGGGTTCGGGTGACGGCCGGTGGCGTGACCCAGACGCAAGAGGTGGGCGGCGGCCACGGCCTCTACGGGACGCAGAACGATCTGGTCCTCCACTTTGGACTCGGCGCGGCCTGTGAAGCCGAGGTGGAGGTCCGATGGCCCGACGCCGCCTCCTCCACGGAGCGCTTTACGTTGCCGGCGGGGCACCGCTACCAGTGGACGCAGGGCGCTACGCCGTCGGTCGCGCCGTAGCCGGCAGGCTAACTTACAGAGGCCTGTCTTGACCCCGAATGAGCGACGGTGATATCCAAAGCCGTCGCAATTCGAGGCCTCGTCTTGGGGGGAAAAGCCGATGCGCACGAAGATGATCGCCGGGAACCTGGTTGCGGTTCTGATCGCGGGGTTGGTGTCCTACTTTGTCGTTTCGTCCCAGCTGGAGGCTACGTTCCTCGGCCAGGTAGATGCGTCGATCGCGCAGGACCACCAGCTGCTCGACCAGCAATGGCGCTTGGCCGGGCTGGAGCTGGCTGACCAAGCGCGCGAGCAGGCCACAGAGGACGACACGCTGGACGTGTTCACGGCCCTCGACGAATCCGATACGCGGAGCCGAGCCTTTCATCGCGCCACGGAGATCGTGGACTGGTTCGGTCGACGCAACCGCAGCAGCCGGGGCGCCGCAGAGCTCGTCGTCATCACCGATGACGACGGACACGTCATCGCGCGGAGCCAGGACCGCAACCGGATGCACGGTGAGGACCTCACCGATTCCCTCACGACGCTCGAGGCTGTGCTGGAGAACGGCGGCACTGCCGTGGACGTGTGGGAGTTCAACTCCGGGCAGGAGAAGATTCTTCAGACCGCCATCGCGGCCATCGTGGATCCGACGAGCGGCCAGCCGATGGGCGCCGTTGTCGTCGGCTACGACGTCTCGAACGGGATGGCGAGCCGGATGGGCGAGCTGCTCGGACGTGATGTCGCTTTCGTACATGGAGAGGCGGTCTACAGCTCATCTCTCGAGGGTGACGGCGTCGACCAGCTCAGGAGCGTGCTCTTCGGCGCGCAGCAGGGCACGACAACCGCCGCGCTCGCCCCCGAAGGCACGACGAGCGATGCCTGGCCCGCAGAGATGGGCGAGCAGCAGTGGGCTGGCGTGATCGGCCCGATCTCACATTCCCCGTCCGCTCAGGTAGCGCTGGTGGCGCTGGGCAACCGGACCGAAGAGGCCGCCAAGGCTTCACCGGCGACGATGATTCTCATCATGACGGGCGTCGGATCGGTGCTGGTGGTCATCTTCGGCTTCCTGCTCGCCGGCAGCTTCTTGAAGCCTGTCGAGCTGATGGAAGAGGGCGTGCTGGCGGTGATCAACGGTCGCACGGACCTGCGCCTCGACATCGAGAGCGCAGAGCTCGGTGGTCTGGCCTATCGGATCAATCAGTTGCTCAATGTCTTCACGGGCACCCCTGAGGCGGATGACGACGGCCGGATATCGTCGCCTCCGGGTGCGTGGGCCGGGGCGCCGTCGACGCCCGAGGCGCCGGCCGCGCCCGCTACGCCATCCGGGGGTGAAGTGGACGACGCCGAGCTCGCAGAGACCCTGGCTGCGGAGCCTGAGGCGGCCTACTTCTCACGGATCTTCACCGAGTACGTGGCGGCGAAGGAGGCGGTCGGCGAGAACGTGTCGAACGTCACCGAAGAGAAGTTCATCAAGCGGCTCCAGGCCAACGAGAAGTCGCTGGTCAAGAAGCACGGCTGCCGGATGGTTCGCTTCCAGGTGCACACGCTCGGCACGCAGGTGAACCTGCGCCCCGTCATCATTCGCTGACGAGCGCTCCCGGAGGGGAGCGCGGGTGAAGCTGCGCCCCACCATTCGCTGACGAGCCCTTGATCGCTTGGGGGACAGCTCCCATGTTGCGCGCCATGGGTTTGCTCGACTTCCTCAAGCGGAAGAGCGCGATCGAGAAGCACGGTGAGCGCGTCGCCAACAAGCGCACGCAGAACGCTGACCGTTGGGAGTCGATTCAGGCACTCGGCAAGATGGCCACCACGGAGCCGGCTTCCGGCAAGGCGGACGAACGCGCCGCCGCTGTGGGCGCGCTGATGGCTCGCTTCACCTTCTATGTCGATCCCACGATCACCGACGGCGAGGAGAAGGATGAGACCTTCCGCTGGATCTGTGAGGCTGGCGAGTTGGCCGTCGAGCCCATCAGGACGGCCCTGAGCACGCAGGACTCGCTGAGCTGGGGTCTGCGGTGCCTGGAGCACCTCCTCGGGCCTGAGCGGGTCGTAGACGAGCTCCTGGCGATACTCGAGACCATGGACGCCGAGTACGAGCGAGACCCTCAGCGTAAGATCCAGCTTCTGGGCACGCTCGAGGAGAAGCGCGACGCCAGGATCGCCGGCGCGGTCGTGCCGTTCTTCGGGGCCCTCAACGAGGAAGCCCGTTTCCACGCCATGGGCGCGGCGCTCGCCCAGGCGAACTGTGAGTCGGTTCGGTCGGAGCTTTTGGCTGTGCTCGTCGACGAGGACAGCGTTCGGGTCAAAGTTCGCGTCTTCACGCAGCTCGCCGAGATGGGCTGGGAAGTGCCTGAGGGCGTATCGCTTCCCGACGGCTGGTTTCGCGACAAGCGCGGCCTGGTGCGCAAGTCGACGAAGAAGAAGTAGCGCGCAGGGCCCATCGTCCGACCTAGTCCCTGACGCGGCGGATCGCTGGCCTTCCGCGAGCTGAGGCCATCATTGGAAAAGGGCGCAAGGGTCAATCCCTCGCGCCCTTCGATGCGTCGGCCGGAGGCCGACGACACTACCTCACGAGCGGTCGTCAGTCGGAGACTTCCATCTCGGGGGGGAGATTGATGATGAGACCGATGTTCATCATGTGGTTGAAGTAGAAGCGCTGGTCCTGCGAGTCGATGACTCCGTCGGGGAAGCCAGCGCCCGGGTTGCCGTTCGCGTCCCGCCCGCTCTCGTCCGTTCCGGCCGAGTTCATGTCGAAGGGGAAGGCGCGCCACTGCAGCGAGAGCCCGAGGAACTCGTTGAAGTAGAGGTTCAGGCCCACGCCGATCATCGGAGCTGGGGCAAAACGAACCTGGCGCGCGTCGGCCCCGGACTGCGTCGCGAGACAAGCCGCGCTGCTCGTCGTTCCGGCACACACCGAGCCGTCACCCACGTCCGCCCGCTCCTCGACAAACGCAGCCGCAAAGCCAGCGAGGATCCAGAAGTCCGTATCGACGAAGGCGCCCTGGAAGAGGGCCAGCTTGCCGCGCAGAGGCGCAAAGATGAGGTGCGCCGATGCCAGGCCCAGCAGTCGGCCAACCTGATCGTCGAAGCCTTCGTTGCTGGGCATGCTCAGGCGGTTTCGATCGGTCGTCTGACCGTTCACCATGACCTGAGAGGTGAGGTCGGTGTTGATCTGGAAGGCGTTGGCGAAGTTTGCCGCGCCGCCCCAGATGCCCACCCCGAGGAAATCCGTGAAGTGAACGTGCGCCCCGAGCCCGACGATCATCGAGCGCGAGAACTCATCCTGAAGCGTGAAGCCAACCGTGGGCACGACGAGCTGAACGCGTCCGACACGGTGCTGCCGCAGGCGGCGCACCGCCGGCGCACCGGCCAAAGGACCGGTGATCTGAATGTCCTGAGCGGACACCGAGCTTGTCGGCACGACCCACGCCACCGAGGCAGCGAGAGCGGCTACGAGCACTGATTGTGTGATTTTCGACATCATCGTGCGTCCCTCATCGCGGCAGGTTGTACTCGAAGTCGATGGGCAGGAAGATCGTGAGGCCCAGGTGCACGCTCACGTTGCTCGTGAACGCCGGGCTGTCCTGCGTCCACGTGTCCTGCTGGAAGCGGTCGTCGCCGAGCGCCACGTCGAGCGCTTCGAGCTGCTCGAGGTACATGTAGTTCCTGATCTCGCCGAAGACTGCCAGCCATCGGGAGACGAAGACCCGAAGGCCGATACCCAGGTTGAACGCCACGCGGATGTCGTAGTCGAAGTTCCGGACCTCCGGGTCGACCACCGGCACCGGCCGTGTCCGCATGATCCCGACGCCGCCCACGATGTACGAGTCCCATTGGAAGATGAACTCGTTGAACATCGAGAACTTGCCGTAGATCGGCACGTACGTGAACCCGAGGTGGGCGCCGAACTGGTACGCGCTCACGGGGACCGCGAGACGGGTCGAGCGGCGCGTAAAGAAGTTGAGGTCCGACTCCTGCTCGAGCCCCTCGTACCAGAGGAAGTTCACGCCGATCGCGAGAACGTTCGTCCACCAGTAGTTCAGGCCCAACGAAAGCGCGTTGTGGCTCACGAAGGGGTCATTGAGCGAGAATGCCGCCGACGGCGTGAGCTCCACACGGTTGATGCGCAGCGCGTAGATCTGCTGCACCGCGAAGATCTCTTCGCGCGCCTCCGACGTCCGGGCCGGACGGTCACCGCCCGGGTCGTCGATCTCGGGCTCCGCGCCAGCGAGATCGCCGATGATGTCTCCACCGCCGTCGTCACCGCCGGCGTCGCCACCGGTGTCGCCGCCGTCGCCGAAGTCCATGTCGGCATCGCCGCCACCGCCCTCGTCACCGCCAGCACCAAAATCCATGTCGGCGTCACCGCCGCCTTCGTCGCCACCGGCGCCGAAGTCCATGTCCGCATCCTGCGCCGCCGCGACGGTACCCGTGCCGAGCACGAGTCCAATCGTCATGGCGAGCATCCAGAGCCTCTTCATCGCGACCCTTTCTTCCGAACCGGCGCGAACCCGGGGATACCGGCAGGCATCCCTGAGATCGTCTCGCACATCATGAGCGATTGTGGGTTCCGATTCGAACATCTTACGTCGAGGATCCGCCGGCGCGAGAGGCCAGCAACTAACCGAAATTGCTAGGGAAAGTTCCCTGTGGGGAAAGACGGCGGGACTATATCACGCGTCCATGGAATGGAGCAACGACGTTCGAGGTTCATGCCTCTACTTCGTCGTCCGGCTTGGCGAAGAGCGCTTCCACGAAGGTCGCAGCGTCAAACTGCCGCAGGTCTTCGACGCGTTCGCCAACCCCGATGTGCCGAACTGGCAGCTGGTGTTCGTCGACGATCCCGAGGATGACGCCGCCCTTGGCTGTGCCATCGAGCTTCGTGAGCGCAATCGCGCTGACGTCGATCGCCTCCTTGAAGAGCTCGGCCTGCGAGATCGCGTTCTGCCCGGTCGTCGAGTCGAGCACGAGGAGGATCTCGTCGGTCGGTCGACCGAGGGCCTTTTCGCCGGAGCGAACGACCTTCTTGAGCTCGTCCATCAAGTTCGACTTGGTGTGAAGTCGGCCCGCCGTGTCGGCGATGACGACGTCTGCGCCGTCTTCTTGGGCCTGCTTCACAGCATCGAAGATCACCGAGCCAGGGTCGGCTCGACGCTTGCCTTTGACGACAGGGCAGCCGACACGGCGTCCCCACACCTCGAGCTGCGGGACCGCGGCGGCGCGGAACGTGTCGCCAGCCGCGAGAATGACCTTCTTCCCACTCTCTTCGTAGCGGGACGCGAGCTTGCCGATCGTGGTGGTCTTGCCAACACCGTTGACCCCGACCACGAGGATCAGGGTAGGGGCCTCGCTCTTGGCCATGGGCCGCTGACCGGACTGCAGGATCGCCCGGCCCTCTTGGCGGAGGGCCTCCCAGACGCGGTCCTCGCTGTCGAGTTCGCCCTCGTTCATCCGCTCTCGCAGGCGAGCGAGGATCTTCTCGGACGTCTTCACGCCGACGTCAGCGGTGATCAGAACTTCGAGCAACTCGTCGAGTAGTTCCGGATCGATCTCCTTCTTCTTGCGAAAAAGGTTCGCGATGCGCGCGATGAATCCGCCCCGTGTCTTGTCCAGGCCCGTCTTGAGGGCCGCAACGGCCTCCTTCGAAGGCGCTGCGTCGACCGCGGGCTCCGGCTCGGGCTCAGGCTCCGGCTCGGGTTCCGGCTCAGGCTCAGGCTCGGGGGCGGGCTCGGGCTCGGGCTCCGGAGCTGGCTCCGGCTCTGCGGCCGCCTCCACCGGGGCCTCGACCTCCGGCTCTGGCTCCGGCTCCTTCGCGACGGCCTTCTTCTCGGCCGGCTTTGGCGCCTTTTGCGCCTTCGCCGGCTGAGCCGCAGCCTTTGATGGCTCGGCCTCGGGCTTGGTCGCGGGCTTGGGCAGCTCCGCGTCGCCCTTGCCACGCAGTACGAAAAACCAGACAAGACCGGCGAGTACGATCACGCCGATTCCGACGAACGCTATGGTTCCCATCTAGCCGTTGCTCCTTCTTTGGCGCGCACGCCGCACCCCGAGGGCGGCCCATCATAGAGAGGCCTCGGAGCAGACGTCAACGCGCGCTTGAATCCTCTTTGAGGTCGTCGGCCAGTCTCTGTGCTCGCTGGCCGACCTCGAGCACCGTCTGGGCCTCCGGCAACGGGGCTGAATACGCGATCTCTTCGACGTCCATCGCGACCGCGTTGACGTCTCGACGACCCCCTCCACGAGCGCGATCGGCGAGCTCACGGGGCGTCCAATGAGCCCACCACCGGCGCGCAGGACGGAGCGCATTCGCCAGCGGACGAAAGCGGCGCAGAACCAGGTGCCTCAGGTTCCGGAGCCGGATCTCGAGCCCTCCGAGTCGTCCGCGATGAGGGAGGTCCACCGTCGCCTCCCGCCCTTCGTAGCCTGCCTGCTCGGCCCTGAGCAGCCAGCGCCCGTCGGGCACGACGTCGAAGCGGAAGCGACCGGACGCGTCGGTCGTCTCTCGAAGTTGCTCGGAGGCGCGGCTCAGAACGATCTGTGCGCCCTTTAGTGGGCTCGTTTCGTCCGCATCCAGCGCGACGCCGGAGACATCTGACCGTCCGGCCTGGCGGGCGGGGCCTGGTTCGCCGAGCTGAACGCCCGGGGGGGCCGGTTGCCGGGAGGGGCGGTCCTCGGACACCCGGACCGTCTCGCTCCGCCCGCGCAGCCACAGGCCGACCAGGACGAT
>Ga0114933_10003058_pt1 | contig 16656 bp, 18 predicted proteins | sample 4SBtaG_FD_89691 | JGI IMG/M metagenome (GOLD analysis project Ga0114933, IMG submission 89691) | Deep subsurface microbial communities from Kolumbo volcano to uncover new lineages of life (NeLLi) - 4SBTROV12_W25 metaG | ecosystem: Environmental > Aquatic > Marine > Volcanic | place: Kolumbo... | reverse complement strand
GCAGCGCTTGAGCATCATCAACAAACCCAACAGGATTGTATTCACAAGAGTGTTCTAATGCTGATACCAACTGAACACCCGCATCACCCGCACCATAGACCAATACTTGCTTTTTATTGTTTTGGCTGTTTAATTCAAAATTAAACATCAACCATTTAAAATTCGAATTTCCGCTGAGCAGAGCTCTAGCGAAAATTCGCACTCCGCCAATCGCCAACAGAGACAATACCCAATTAATTAGTATTACTGAACGAGGAATACCATCCACAGCGGCCATAAAACCAATAACACCCCACACTAACGCATAAAGAGATGCCGCCTGTACAATTGCCCAAAGCGCTTTGAAGCCAATATAACGAATCACTGCACGATACAAACCAAAGCGCACAAAGATAATGCTAGCAATCACTGGCGCGCCGAATATCACCCAAATCAAATCACTCTGTGGAAAATACCAATAACCCAATCGAATTGAGAATGATGCTAATAATATTGACACAAGAACGACAGAATCAATCAGCAACATAATTAACTGTTTTTTAATTCTTGATAAAGTTAGCAACTGATCAATCAATGTGAAACTCCATCTCGTTTAACCACCTTTAAGAAAGTCATCCATAATATTTTTATATCAAACCAAAACGATTGACGATTTAAATACTCCACATCCAATGCAACTTTATCAGGAATTGATAACTCGTCTCTACCATTAACTTGAGCCCAGCCTGTAATTCCAGGTAGTAATTTATCTACGCCCTTTTCAGTGCGTAGAGCAATCAAATCATCTTGATTGTAAAGCGCAGGACGCGGCCCCACAAAACTCATATCCCCTTTTAATACTGAAATTAGCTGTGGTAGCTCATCCAAGCTAGTTCGACGTAAGAAGCTGCCAATAGGAGATAAATAAACATCTGGATTATCTAACAAGTGGGTTGCCACAGCAGGCGTATCAATTCTCATTGATCTAAATTTTGGCATCTTGAATATTTTATTATTTTTTCCAACTCTATCAGACCAATATAAAGCCGGCCCCTTTGATGTAAAACGAACTGCAGCAAAAATCAATAGAATTGGAATAACCAACAATACTAAAAGCACAAACCCAAGAAAAATATCAAAAAGTAGTTTCATTTAATCCTGACTCAATACCTTGTGCTTACGACCTTGTAAAAGGTCTTTATATAAATCAACAAGTTGTTCTGTTAAAATATCTTGAGAGAACATACTTGCTGAACGCTCTCGAGCTGCTTCTCCCATTTTATGACGTAGTTTACTATCATTCACTAATAGTTCCATTGCATCCTTCAACTTGGAGACAGACTTCAATGGAATCAATATTCCGGTCTCTCCGTCTACAATTGCATCATTTAAACCATAAATATTGGATCCAATTGATGGAACCCCACAAGCGCCAGATTCGATTATAACACTACCAAATCCCTCTCTATAGCTTGGTAAACAAAGAACATCGGAAGCTGTCATGTATTTTTCAGGGGAGTTCGTAAAAGGGATTAAGCGTATTCCTGTTATTTTCTCTAACTTGGAATGCAAAGAGTCTTCATCTGGGCCAACAATCCATAGCGCCGTATTTTTATATTTTTGATGCACTCTAGAGAATGCCTCAACCAGCTCTAATATGCCTTTTTCTTTCTTAATACGCCCTAAAAAAAGAAAGACAATAACACTTTCTAGGGTTGTTAAATCAAGTCTTACTTGTTCTCGAATAACAGGATCAGCTTTAAATCTATCTAAATCTACTCCACCAATCGATCCTTCACCTAGAACAATCGAACTGGTCTTTTTAACAACCTTATTTTCAATCAGAAAATCTTGCTGAGAGTGACTATCAATCAAGACAATTGTTGCTAATGCATTTATTAAACGATCTAGCCACCGAAGAAGCTTCTCGCCAATCCCACGTTTTGTTACCCACACCTGTCCAGTAAACGTATGTAATCGTACAGGGGTTTTAGTTATAAATGAGGCCAACATAGCTAAAAGCCCCGCCTTAGGTGAGATTGAATGCACTAATGAAAAATTAGATTTATAAAAAAAATTTATCAATAAGAACAATGTCTTTAAATCAGTTTTTAAATTAACCTTTCTACAAATAGGAATATTGACAATATCAACATTATCCGGAACCCAATCCAAAAGGTCGCCTTGCTCTTTAAGATTAGTAAAGAGAGTTACTTTGTATATTTTTGCCAATGTGCAAATCTGATGTGACAAAAAAACCTTTGCCACCATTGGAACTGAAACTAAAAAAGCTATCTTTTTTTTGCTATTAATTGAAAAGACTCCTCTAAAGATAATCTAAATTCTAAATTCAACTCATTTATTATTTTATTTGATTTATACGTGCAACGAGCTGTCAATGCATCAAGTCTAGCTATAGTCAATGGAAATTTTGGAAAGATCGAAAAACCCTTCGTCAAAATACGAATAGGAAATTCAGGAAGTCTTAAAAATTCCCTATCGACCCCTAACCCAGTTGAGAAAGCCAAAACCATTTTTTCTATTTCAATAGTTTGCGAAAGGTTATAAGTCTCACCTAATGCATTATTATTATTACTGCATAAAACTAATGCCTCAACCACGTCCACTACATCAATATAATTTACGAGCACACCCTTCTTTCCTAAATAAAAAAACAAGCCTTTTTTAATCATGTCTATTAACTTAAAAAGCGATTGATTAGTCATTCCTACACCAAAAACATTAGAAGGACGGAGGATCACATAGGGGATGCCGCTATTTTTTACAATATTGTCTGATTCAGTTTTAGATCGCTCGTAAACTCCAAGGGGTTGCTCTTTTGAGTTTTCAGTAATCATGCCGGCGCGGCATACGCCATAAGCTCCAACACTACTCAACTGTACCCATCGACCAATTTTTCCTTGTGCCGCATCAGCCAACCTCTGGGTTCCATTAACATGCAATTCTTGCATCAAAGACTCATTATTAATCTCACCAGCACAATGGTAAAGAATATCAACGCCATCTACGAAACTAGATAAATCAACATTTTCATTAGACAAATCCCCTAGAAAATACTCTGCTCTGATACCTTTCAATGGAGCTTTTCTTGATAATAGCCGAACTTGATCTCCCTGTTGAATATGACGATCTGCAAGTTGTTTACCAATGAACCCGCTACCCCCTGTAATTGCAATTATCATCTTCCTAATAATTTCAATATAAGCTTATTTGATATAGGCATAAATAACAACAAATACAGTAAAAAATATTCTATTCTTGAGTTGAATATTGTTTTTAACTTATAGCGAGCTCGGTCCTTATTATTATTGTAAATATCGGCCACAACCTCATAATATTTAGCTTTGTTATAGGCGCAATCAAAATCATTAGACAACTTTTGTCGCAATGCAGGATTACCCTTGGATATTTCGTCAAGAGTAAAACGATATTCCTGGGGCGCTATATGTATAGTCTTTTTAGATAATGAATTACTCACTATTCTGTATTTAGCAACAACATCGGAAATTACCCCTACATCCACTTTGGATGCAATAGTCATGAACAGGTTATGGTCTGGACAGTATGACATATTGGTATTAAAAGATAATTGATTACTAACAACAAAATCTTTTTTCAACATGATCGTCTGCATATTAATCTCATAACGTCTTAACAAACTAGAAAATACATTGCCACTTTTATTTTTAACAATATCCTTTTTAATTATCTTTCCATTCTCATCAATAATAGCAACGCTTCCATAGCACATCACATAATCTTTACTTTGCATCAACCCTACTTGTTGTGCTAATTTATCAGCCATATAAACATCATCACAATCTAGAAACGCTATATATTCACCATTAGCCTTTTCTAAGGCAAGATTTCTAGCCTCTCCCAGAGGCGTAGTTTCAGATGCTAAGTAATATTTGATTTGATCATCATAGGATTTTGCTATACTGGCGCTATTATCAGTTGAAGCATTATCCCAAAAAATAATTTCCCAGTTTGAATAACTTTGCCCATATACTGAATCAATTGCTTCTTGAAGAAATTGCTCTCCATTGTAGCAGTTCATAATAATACTAACTAGAGGTGTATTATCCATTAGTAGTATTTTTAACCCATCTAATGGTTTCTGCAAGACCTTGTTCTAAACCAATACTAGGCTTCCAATCTAAAAGTTTTTTAGCTTTGGTAATATCGCCATAAAGTGCCATATTTTCACCTTTCCTATAAGGAATCTGACCAAATTGTGGCCGACCAGAGCCAATCACAGATACAATTAAGTCAATCATTTTTTTAATAGGAACTGGTTTTCCAGATGCTATATTGATCACCTCTCCATGTGCTTTATTACTATCCAAAGCACAGAAAATAGCTTGCACAATATCATCAATAAAACAAAAATCTCTTAATTGTTCGCCTTTTGAAGCTGGAAACTTCTGATTACTCATACAACCTTTGATAATTTGAGGAATAAATCTTTCCTCACCCTGTCCAGGGCCATACACAAGGAATGGCCTTAAAACAACAGCAGGAAATTTTTCTGTTTTAAATAAAGTTTGTAAAAAATAGGTCGATGCAACCTTGGCACAAGAATATGGTGAGATAGGCGCCTCTCTTTGAGTTTCAAACTGCGGCGCCGGATTATTACCATATTCGTCACTACTCCCTATTTGCACAAACCCTTTTATCTTAGACTTATCTAAACAATCAACTAGATTTCTAACGCCATTAAAATGTACATCATAAACTTCATCTCCACCATTTGAATAGTTTGCATGATCAACATAGCCGCCTAAATTAATTACATATTCAAATACTTTATCTTCCAATATAGTTAGCAGACTCACTTTATGTCTTATATCAGCAGCTAAATATGTAACACCATCCAACTCACCAATAGTATTATGATCATTTTTGGATAAAACCGTTATGTTAAATCCTTTCTCCAAAGCCTTTTTAACAACATTCTGGCCAATAAATCCCGCACCACCTACAACCAATAATTGATCATGCTGGCTGGTATTTATTTCCATGGGGCGCTACCAGTCTCCCACAAATTTTCTAATGAATCTCTATCACGCTTAGTATCCATACACTGCCAAAATCCATCATGCTGATAAGACATCAATTCACCCATTTGCGCAACTTTTTCTAAAGGCTCTTTTTCCAAAATAGTGTTGTCCCCCTCAATCAAATCAAAAAACTCGGGCTCAATTACAAAATAACCGCCATTAATCCAACCTTGAGTTACTTGTGGCTTCTCTTTAAATGAGGTAACAACATTATCATTAATATCCAATTCACCAAAACGTGCGCCTGGATGAACTGCAGATACGGTCACCATCTTCCCATGACTTTTATGAAACTCCACCAATGCATCAAGATCAACATTTGCAACCCCATCTCCGTAAGTGAGCAAGAAAGGCTCATCATTAATAAAGTCTTGCATTCTTTTAACCCTTCCTCCAGTCATAGAGTTAAGACCTGTATCTACCAATGTAACCCTCCAATCTACTGCATCCTGTTGATGTGCAACAATACTTCCGTCAGATAAATCCACAGTAAAATCAGAATTAAGCGTCCTATAATTTAAAAAATATTCTTTAATAACTTCGGCCTTGTAGCCTAACGCAACATAAAAATCTTTATGCTTGAACTTAGCATAAGTATTCATGATATGCCATAAAATGGGTTTACCGCCAACTGTAACCATTGGTTTTGGGATAGACTCTGTGTACTCACTTAACCGCGTGCCAAACCCGCCCGCTAAAATTATTACTTTCATTAACTAATACTCCAATCAAAATTTATCTCATTAATTTGTAAACGATCAACCTCGTCAGAGTCGTGCTCAATATTAGCAATATTAAGTAACATCGACCCATCATTTGAAAGCCCTTGAAACCCCATCCATACCATTGGTGGTACGGTTAATCTACAATAATTATTCTTTGAGATTATAACTTCTTGAAATCGAGAAGTCGATATTTCTCTATCATCAAACAATACGAACTTTATTTCACCTACTGGCACCATCAAATTGAGTGTCATTTTCTTATGGCGCTTCCATGCTTTTATAAAACCCTTATTAACTTTAGAAAAATATGCTTCACCAAAGCCGGCATATCCAACATTAGTCTCTTTCATCCCGTGCATCACGTTTCCGCCTGGTGTATCAATCACATCTAAATGTGTAATAAAAACATCTTTAATCATCACTAGCCCAACTAACTCCTTTTAACTTGGCGGCTTTTGTGTACGACTCAATTTGATTAATTGTAAAATCATACATTGACTGCTCTTGATTTTGATAATAGGCTTTATACCACTCAACCGTCATTTTAACCGTCTCCTCAAACTGTAGAGCAGAATACCACTGTAAGTCAAACAGAGATTTATCACAATTAAGTTTTAACAGGCCTGCCTCATGCACATGCCCTGCATTACTAGAAGTATCATTCCATCTGATTTGATCCCAATATTTTGACATCTCATCAATCAATTTACTTACGGGATAGTTTTGATCAGCTGATGGGCCAAAGTTGTAGGCTTCTCCATGATTTTTGCCGCTTTGTGCTAAATCAGCCGCCAACACAAGATAGCCACTTAACGGCTCTAGCACATGCTGCCAAGGTCTTGTCGCATGCGGGCTGCGTATATCTACAGTCTCGCCATTTGCCCATGCCTCCATACAGTCTGGCACTATGCGGTCAACCGCCCAGTCACCACCACCAATAACATTGCCAGCACGAGTAACCCCAACCCTGACATTTGAATCTGGTCCATTAAAAAATGACTCTACATAGCTACGAATTACCAATTCAGCCATACCTTTAGAGGCACTATATGGGTCTTTACCACCTACTCGATCAGTCTCACGATACCCCCACACCCACTCTACATTATCATACGCTTTATCACTGGTAATCATCACAGCAACAACTCTTTTACTAATACCTCGTAATGCATCTAATACATTGGCCGACCCAATTGCGTTGGTTGTCATTGTCTTAATCGGATTTTCATATGATGGACGAACCAACGCTTGTGCTGCAAGATGGAAAACAAAATCAGGCTGTGTGTTTTCTATTAATAATTTAATAGATTTAGAATCCCTGATATCCAACCTATGGTCTTCAATCTTATCAGCTATAAAAGAAGCAGAAAAATTTGAAGGATTGCTTGGAATATCAACAGAAACGCCAATAACTCTTGCACCAAGATGAGTCAACCATACGCACATCCAGCTTCCTTTAAATCCAGTGTGTCCTGTAATCAGAACCACTTTATTTTTAAATATATTGTTTAGCAAAATAGAGTTTAATTGTTAATAATATCAAGGAATGATGACTCTGGAGACCATTTATTATATTGATCTATTAAGGATTTCGCCATATTTACTACGCCAACAGGGTGATTTCCAATTGCAGTTTCTGCCGCTAAAACTAGCCCATCAGCACCCATTAATAGTGTACTTGCTATATCATTAACCTCAGCTCTAGTTGGTGAATTAGATTTAATCATTGATTCTAATAAATTAGTTGCAACATAAACAGGAACTTTCTTTGATTTGGCAAAAGATATGATTCTTCTTTGTATAAATGGTATCTTTTCTATTGAAATTTCACGTGATAAATCACCTCTATCTATTAATATTTGATCAACTAATGGCAAAATTTCACCTAGATTAAGCACACCCTTAACACTTTCAATCTTAGATATCAAATTTGCCTTAGGTCCAATTATAGCTCTTATTTTTTTTACATCTTCAGCAGTATTTGTAAAAGATAACGAATAATTTACAATTCCATTATCTAAACCAATCTTAAAGGCTTTTTCATCTTTCTCTGTGATAGGGTTAAGGACAACATCACTGTCGATATCTGCAGCTTTATTACTTCCTACATGGCCTGGCGATTCTACATTAGCCAAAAGATAATCACCGCAATCTTTAATAATCTTCAAACTTACTGCATTAAAATCAACTTTTATCAAATCCCCGACTTTAAACTGTTTGGAAACATAACCAGGTGCAAACGAAATATTTTCAAAGTCACCTATAATATTTTCATGATGTATTTTTACTTGTTTGTCTTTTTTAAATTCAACAGACTCAGACACCATCTCTTGATTTCTAATTTGCGCCCCTTCACTATCTAAACATATTGGAATATCGGACCACTTTTGAATTGTCTGAATTACATTTTCTACATCTTCTATCTTAGTGTGAGAAAGATTTATTCTAAATAAATGAACATCAAGATCTGAAAGTTTTTTAATAACTTTTTCATTTAATGATGAAGGGCCAACAGTAACTAAAATTAATTTTTTCATAATATTCCTTATAAATTTACAAAACTTAAAACGCCATAAATAAAGATAAAGAAAGTCACCACATATTGATAACTATTTTCATTTATCTTACTACTAATTCTATTCCCTAAATAATAATAAGTAATTATGGCCACAAAAGGCAATACCAAACTCATGATGTTAAAGGATTCTATACTAAAAATAACTAAGACAAATATCTGAACAATACCGAATAACAAGTACCCAAATGCGACATTTATTCTAATCTCGTCTTTTAACTTAAACATGGAGTCCATAAACAAAACTAACAGCCCTCCACCCATGTTAGAAATACCATGAACAAACCCCATAAGCACACAGTAAAAATACCTATTAGAAATAATAATATTTTTCAGTAAATGTTTTAAATAGCTTGACACCCTAACCAACCCAAGCAATACGAGCATAAGTCCGACAATTTTTTTAATATCAATCGAAAGCTGTAAATACAATATCGCCGATAAACTTATAACAACCATAGGTAGCGTATATATAAGAATCGCACTTTTAGTTCTAACTATATCAAATTTACCAAAAATTTGAAAAAGAGATATTCCTAATGAAGCAGGGAGAAGCATCGCCAAAGTATCTGTGTAAGAGTAGCCCAATATTAAGAAGGTTGGCGTTCCAAAAAGCAATATACCAACACCCATTACTGATTGCAAAATACTTAAGCTAAATATTATAAAAAATATTAAAAAGATCTGTATGTCCATATCGTTACTATGTCAATTTAAAATCATTATAAAAAACAACATCATTTTAGTAATTCCATAAAATCATTCGCATGGTAATCATTTTTTCCTAAATTACTCATTATTTGATTACCAATACCAACAAAATTTATCTTTGCACTATTTGCAGCATTCATATCAGACTCAGAATCCCCAAAAAACAGCGCTTTACTTAGGTTGAACTCATACAAATCCTCTAGAATCATTAAATTTTCTAATTTTGTCGATGGGGACCCTAAAACGATTGAAAAAAAGTCTTGTATACCTCTTTTTCGGATAATTTCTTGTATTTCAGTTTGAGGTGTTGCTGAATTTATTGCACACTTCTTACGACCCTTGCAATAATAATTTAAAAAAAGTAATGCACCAGGTATTTCTGTAGAATCAACCACTTTTTGAACAACTAAGGATGAAAAACAATCAGATAGATTGGCAACATCACTATCACTAACCTTTTTTCCAAGAAATTTATTATGATAATACTCAAATTTTTCATAGCGTGAAACCCCTCCGTTGCCCAAGTGGTGCGATACAACTTGAGCAACCACCTTCTCTCCATAAGGTTTATAAATTTCAGCAAAAGCCTTGGTTTTTACATCAACAGAATCAGCAATAACCCCGTCAAAATCGAAAATTAAAAAATTGCTGGAATCTATTTTTTTGTTTATTGCGCTTATTTCTGCCATAACTACCACTATTAATCAAGCACCAGAAGAGTGTTTATACACATTCTATCGAGATGCTTGAGTTGTTACCGACGAACTGTCAGTCATCCAATTATATTTTTTATTTGGGATTCGCCAATTTTCTCCATAAATAAAAGAATTAATAGATTTGAACTTTTTGGGTACTTTGCAATTAACACCAAAATAATCAAAATTAACAAAATCAATTAACAAGTCCTTAGGCGTCGTATATCCTTTGGTTGTATATAAAACTCCCATTCTATCTAAGATTAGATATATCGGAAACAAAATAATTCTAAAAAATTTAGCAAGGCTATATATGGCTTCGTACTGTCCTTTATATTCTTTTCTATGTGCCACTTTATCTAACAAAGACGCCGTTTTAGAATTTGGAATACGATGTAGAACACACACTAAGTTTGAATCTTTTTTACAATTCTTGTAAAAATTAACATCAACTGACCTCCCCCCACTTCTTGTAAACTTTAAAGACCCCTCAGGGTGATCCTTTTGAAATTTAAATCCAATTAACTCAAAAATATTGATAATGTATTCTTCTGTATACCCACCTTCCCAAACAGCTATATCAATATCATGATCCCATGGAATTAATTCACCATTTCTAGCTAGCCCAAGTAATGACCCATGACAGACCCAATAAAAAACTTTATTTTTATTTAGCTCTTGAATTGCATTGTGGAAATTTAGATCCATATTTTTTTCCTTTATAGATAAAAAAAGATAGCTATTTATCCATAATCAACTTCAACTCAGTAGTAGACACACCCTTTGTTCTACTTAAGTATAGCACCTCACACAAATCACTCAGATCATCAAATTTACCATTCCAATCATCACCCATAACAAAAATATTTACTTTATTATTCTTAATATCTTGTCGCTTTTGAATCCAACTGTTTTCAGGAATTATTTGATCAACATATTTTATTGATTCAAGCATTTGCTTTCTCTTTTCGTATGAAAAAACACATTTTTTATCTTTTACTTCATTAAAAGCATCTGTTGATAAACCAACAATTAATTCACTACCTAATTGTCTTGCTCGCCTAAGTATCTCTATATGGCCGTAATGCAATAAATCGAATGTACCGTAGGTAATTACAGTCTTTAGTTTATTATTCATAAAATACTACCAATTATTATTATTTTCATAATTAAGAGAAATCAGGGCACCCTTATCCTTTTCTTTAAAATAATCTATATTTTTTTGGCTAAAATCAGATCTCCAGCCACCAACCTTTCCCGACCTAAAATTAGATGAGTAAGCCCAAGACTGCAGAGTGCCTTTATTAATATTACTAACCATATCTCCTTTACCTCTTGTTTCTGAAACAATCTTAGTTATAATTTCAGGTTCTAAAGATATCTCATAAAAATCAAGAATTTTTTCAAATTCATTAGATGGGTTACTTACTAAGTCTTCAAAACGACAAAAATGTACGAGGCCTTCATATTGATCAGCAACCAAAAACCAACCCTCAATCCAAGGTATATAATCTTGTATAACAACATCAATACAGTGATTAATTGCCTGCTCTTTTGACATTGTAGAATAATCTACATAGTGAGGATCTCGCTTTGTTTTTGGAATCTTTATAAGCCGATGATAGCGCGCAATAACTACGTCCCGAAGATCCCTGTATGAGACAATAACTTTTTTTACATTATTATCCAAAATTATTTGAATATTATCTTCATTAGGATTTAAATGTGTCTTAAAAATACTGTATCCATGCTTAGGAGTATACTTAAATGCACTAACTGAAATATCTTGATTTGCTGCCACACCATACGACATAGGTGTTGTTCGAACGAAATATCCTGGAATTCGGGCGACCATTGTTTTAATCCAAGTTGTTGCACTCATTGGCATCCCAGCAAGAAAGATAATGTTGTGCTTGTACCTTACAATGCCGATTCTGGACAACGTATCATAATAGCCGCGCTTGAAATTGTATTGGAGCCTTGCAAACAACAAATGTGGATTTCTAATTATTTTTTTAAATAACCTCAACCACCAAGAAAAATCCTTGCCAATAAATATATCATGCAATCTTCTAAACATAAAAATAACTGAGGCTAGCTGTAAATATCATAATTTAATGGCTCACAATACTATTGACATATTCATAAAATATTGAAACTGAATCCCTCTGATTCGCCATATTACTTGTATCGATAACAAGTTCTGCATTGGTAGGGGCTTCATACGGATTACTTTCTGAATAACCAATTAAGTCAGTAATCAACCCTTTATCTGAAGCTAAATATAATCCTTTTGTATCTCTGTCTCTCAAACTTTTAATATCAGATTTTAAATACACTAAGTGAAAATTAGGATCTAAACTCTTTCTTGTTATTAGCCTAATATCGTTATAAGGTGCTATAACTGGCACTATAACTAAATCATACTCCGATCTGATATTGTTACAATAATTGGCAATTCTCGAATTATTTATTAGGACATCATCATAACCAAAACCAAGTTTAGCATCATCTTTATCACGCACATCATCGCCGTCAACGATACAAATTTTGTAACTTTTTGAGATGATGGACTCTAACTCTGACGCCAGAGTAGATTTTCCAGAGCCTGACATGCCTGTGAGCCAAAATACCGGGGTATTTGTCACTATAAACTCCTATAAATTATATGATTGCACATTATACTCATCTTCAGGCACCTCTGACAGCAGCGCTTCTCCCTTTATAAATCGAATAGCTTCCTGCGTTGCTTCAATTTCCATTGCAGATCTACAATCTACAGTCATTGAGCCCATATGTGCAGTATTGATACAATTGTTAAACTTAGTAAGATCACCACAATAAGGCTCCTCTTCATAAGTATCTATCGCAGCTCCTGCTATATTACCGTTCTTTAAGGCGTCTAAAAGACTCTCCTCATTTATAATGCCACCTCTTGCAGTATTAATCAAATAAACACTTTTTTTCATTTTGTTAATCTGATCTAAAGAAATCATATTATGCGTGTCTTTAGTTAACGGTACATGTAATGAAATCAAATCAGCGTTACAATAAATTTCATCCTTTGAACAAACTGTTACCCCAGATCCTAGATTGCGTACGGTAGAACTGTCAATATCATTAACAAAGATATTTTTTGGGTTAAAACACTTAAGGTGTCTCATAACACCTAATCCAATACGGCCCATCCCAATAATACCAATATTCATTTCTGACAAACGATAGCCAAAATATCTTTCCCACTTACCATTTTTGATGTTTAAATTTGACTCATTAATTGATCTTATTAAAGAAATCATTAAGCCAATAGTTAATTCTGCAACAGCGGGGGCAGGGGCATCTGGAGTATAAGACACTTTAACACCTTTCTCTCTTGCATAATTTAAATCAACGCCATCTAAACCAATTCCGACACGAGAAATAAATTTTAATTTTTTCGCCCTATCAAACACTTTTTTATCAATTTTTTCCGTTCCCGCTATAATAATATCAAAATCATCTATTAATTCTGCCAACTCTCCTGGCTGCAGCTTTCTGTTGAATGGGTTAATAACATATTCAATGTTATTACTTTCAAGATCTTTTAAGGGTTTATTCTCGACTTGACCAAAGGGAACTGTTGTTATTAGAACTTTCATATATTTTTTTTATCCTTAATACTGCTCAACTTATCTACTTTTTTTAAAATTATCTTTGTGACAATTACTCTCTTTTATTTATAATATCTTTTAACGTATTCAAGAGTTGCTGTTTTTCCACTTCCAACATTTGATAAAAGTGGAGCCCCTATGTTACTGTCAACCTCTTTATAGTTATTATCATAGAGTTATCTTCGTGTCCAAATTTGTCAGGCTATTATATTGCTAAAAAGATACCCAACCCACCTAAACTTATATATTTATAGTAAACTTTTTCTTAAACTCTTTAATGAAATTATTTCTCTTTTGCTTTGGTAGGTTGTTAATTCCAGCAGCTCCTTTTCTGCCTCCACCTCCAAACATGGAGCATAATGTATCAACACCAATTTTATTGTTATACGGCGCTCTAACTCCCACCAAATAACCATTATCTTTATTTGGAATCATTAATACATGCGCGCAATTTTTATCACTATACATTAGGAAATTTGCATATACTCCAATAATTCTTCTTGACCATGGCTCATCAGGTAGAATTATTATGGAAAAATTATCACTTTTAGCTTCTGGTAATATCGCCTTAGCTTTATACATATCCACATGGTAATTATCTAAAAGATTATTATAAACATCCGACTCATTTCTAATAAAATCAATAGGATTTAGACTAGATTTAAGCTTGTCATAAAGCACAGTCGGATGATACAATAAATCTGATTCATTTGTGCCATAGCTATTGTAATTTATACATTCTCCCAATAACTTTAACTGCTCTCTATCGCCTCTTGATAGGCCACTGTTATTAGCAACAATCCTTGCAGATTCATCCATACCATCGCCATATGCACCGACGATAGCCCACTCCTGATATTTACTAGTTAGATATTGATTGATAATCAGGCTAGTGCAAATATCTGACGACTTATTGATATAGGATCGAAAATTTTTATGAGTTAAAAAATCACCACTTTGATGATGATCTGCATAAAAAACTTTCACCCCTAACTCTAAAAAATCAACTACTTCTTGATAATTTTTTTTCATTGAGACATCAAGAACTGTAACACTGTCTCGCTTAACTGGTCTAATTTTTTTTAATAATAGAACGTCCCTCTTTACACCGGTAATTAGTTTGCTATTTTTTGGATTAGAAAGTCTTAACTGAATCAATGAACATATACCATCCGCATCACCGTTAAAAACATCATAGTGCATAAACAACACTCTTTAAGCTATAATGTTTTTTTAAATTTTCGATATCAGATTTTATATAAGTCAGGTGATAATGCGACTCTAACAAGCGCTTTACTCTCTTAAAAATCTCTTTATATTGTAGTGATCCGTTAATCTTGGACACATTTAAAACCACTTTTTCCAATTCGGCCACCTTCTAAAAATTTAGTATCGACTTGGCTAAATGAAGCCGCTGTTATTAGAATTTTCATTTATTTTCTTGTTTTTGTTAAATGTTGATATATAGATTTCGAAACATCTGTATTACAAATACAATAATCTGTTTTATTTTTAATAGTGGCTATCTCCTCTATATTGCTCAGTGTTTGCTTTGCTGTATTATAGTCATAAATAGTATTTTTTGACCTACTTAAAGAACTTATTAAGAAAGGGTTTTTCTTATTTGGATCAAAAAACAACACCTTCAGGCCACATCCAATCAGCTCATATCCCATAGTAGATCCATAAGTAATGATGAGATTTGATTGGGATGATAATTGATAGCTATTTAATGCTTTGTTTATGTATTTGATATTGGTATTTTTAGTTATCTCATCTTCAATAAGGTCATCATTACAACTGGGATGGTGTTTGATAAAAATTTCCAACTTAGGAAACTGAATTGACAAATTAGCAAGCCACCTAACTGAATCATAATATCCATCATAATCTTCTTTTTTTGCATTCACAGCATTGATTCCTATATACAAAATATCAATTTCCTTTGAATTATTATTCTGATTTATGACATCAGACATGCCCTCCATGTTTAATGATCCAACTGGTATGACACTGTCAATACGCGCACCTAATACAAACAAATCCTCAGCAGTTTTTTTGCCTAAAGTGAAAAAGATATCTGTATCAAAAAATAAATTGTTTGAATTGGCCTGAACAATATTTTTTTGGGTGCATGTAGAGAAAAGGCCGCCTGATTTCTTAAAAAGATAGTTCTTAAGTGCGTTTGTCATTCCTAAATTTCTGTCTTGTATCATAAATTTTGCACGACACTCTTTAAATATATTTGAATAATAAAGATAATCATTAACATACAAAGTATGTATATGAATAAGATTAACACCTAAATTGAATGAATTTTTTACAAGAAAAAAAATATCATAAAAAAAACTCTTGAATAAAAGTCGAATTAAAAATTTTCTTTCATAATTACGCATATTTTTATATACGAAAATATTATGCTTAGACACTCTATCTATATCATTTTTAGCGATAAAAATTGCATTATCAATGTTGAATTCGCGCTCTAAATTTACCCATCTGTCGATTTCAGATTTACTTTGAAGACCCTCAATTAGCAATTCAAAGTTGTTTGGTTCTATGGCGTTTCTTCTACTTGATAGTAGTAGTGTATAGATCAAAAATAACAAATACTTTATGATTGAAACAATGATATATGCATTATCTAATTTTCTATCAAATTTATTTGACTTCATATAAAAACACCTGCTAATACGTTGTTTTATATATAAAGAAGATATGTCTAAAGGTATATCAAATTTATTACTGTAATACTTAACAATTGGTAAAGAATGTTTTTCAGAGAAAATATTGTCTATATCTTCCTTCAGCCCAACAATAAACTCAATTGCTCTTCTTTTCATAACATCCTATGCAAAAAATAACATTTAATAAAATTACTGGAAACTAGAGTGAAAAACATTAATTAGACACCTTAATTGTGATTTTCTTAATTAATTTAGATGATTTGATGCAATGTTTTGGAGAGTGCCCATCATTTTCAAACATAATAGCAAATACTCTATTACCTATATCCACATGTGTGGATTGTGAATGTGGGTTAACAAAAATAGTACGGTCTTTTTTCTTATCGTATGGAATCTTTATATCCATATCAGCTATAGGAGACCAAAAAACCCGCTCAGTACCAATGACAGGGCACTGAATATCAACAACATGTTTATGTGACTCAAATTCAAAACTGTTATTACACACTGTTCCATATTCCTCAACAATCGCCTTTACACGATTATTGAT
>Ga0114933_10003057_pt1 | contig 16658 bp, 24 predicted proteins | sample 4SBtaG_FD_89691 | JGI IMG/M metagenome (GOLD analysis project Ga0114933, IMG submission 89691) | Deep subsurface microbial communities from Kolumbo volcano to uncover new lineages of life (NeLLi) - 4SBTROV12_W25 metaG | ecosystem: Environmental > Aquatic > Marine > Volcanic | place: Kolumbo... | reverse complement strand
TTAAAGGAGATGAATAAATGAATGAAAGCACAGACAATTTAATGAGTGAGATTGAACAGGCTATCAATGATGTGCAAGTATCAACACTAGATCTAGCTCCAGAAATTACACAGTTAAGCAGAAACAATATTATCTTTTGGTATGAGAACTATGGATTAAGGATGGAGTTGCTTGAGATCATACAGGATTCAAGGACTCGTAGTCCATCAGCAGAAGTGATAGTACAAGTTAGTAAGAAACACTACCCTAATATAAGAAACGAAACTATCTACAGGACTAGACTTAATCTTATATCTATACAATCTAAGACTAAGTTTGTTAATGAAATGAAAAGATTGATACCACCTATAGAATGGAAAGATGTAGTAGAGAATATAACAGAGGAAACTTTGTCTAGGTATAGAGAAGGTAACGAAGTTATGAAGATAGGGAGCATACAAGATGAGGGTATGCCATCATACCAAGCCTTCCCTATTATAAGAAGTGATGGTGTCAACATATTGTTTGGACAGGGAGCGCAAGGTAAGTCATACATCTCTACCTTTATATGTATGCTAGTACAGAGTGGCATGGATCATGCTGGAATAGTTACTGAGCAAGGTAATGTATTGTACTTAGATTGGGAGGACTCATGGCAATCAGTTAACAGAAGGGTAATGGCATTAAAAAAAGGAAACAATGACACACTACATGACATAGACCATGTTGATATGTCTGGAACTACAATAGATACAGAGATGTCAAACATAATTAGAATGGTAGAAGATAGAGATATATCTTTAGTAGTTATTGACAGCTTTGGTATGGCAGTAGGAGGTAATCAGAATGAAGGAGATTATGTTAAGGGTGTGATGAGTAGCCTTAATGAATTGAAAGCATCAGTATTAGTTATAGATCATGTGTCTAAAGAGAATGGAGATACACCTATAGGTTCTAACTATAAGCAGACTAGTGCTAGGAATGTATGGAAAATAGACAAGAGTCAGAACTTAGGAGCAAACATAGTAGAGGTAGGATTGTATCATACTAAAGCAAACAACTCTAAACTCTTTGCGCCTGTAGGATTAAGGCTGGAGTTTATTAATGATATGTATGACCAAACAGACAGGGTATTAATATCTCCTATAGATGTAGAAAATAGTGATGCTCTAGCAGATCAGTTACCTGTAGCAAAGAAGATAGAGAGAGCATTAAAAGAATCTCCTATGACAGTAGAGCAACTGATTACTTATACAGGCAGCAGTATCAATACAGTAAGGACTACACTATCAAGAAACAATCATAAGTTTGAACGAATAGAAAGAAATACATATCAATTAAACCCTAAATATTACGGAGGAATGAATGAGTAGATCAGATGAGAAAATAAAATACGAACCGATAAAGACATGGAAGGAGGCAAGACCTAACGAAAAATTAATTAACTGTCCTACTGATGACCCTATACTTAAACTTGTAGGAGCTATACTAACTGTAGCATACGAAGATGAGGGAGCTAATTACTTTTCGGATACTTGCAGAAGACATGATAATTCTTATTGTGGTTCTTTCTGGACAGATGTAGCTGGACTTGATACAGGGTATATCAAAAGGAAGGCAGAAGAAGTATACTTAGAATATGGAAGTAAGAAAAATAGAAAAAGAAAAAACAAATTTAAGAAGGAGAGAATATAAATTAATATTCTACGATGTACCACCAGCAGAGATCAGAGGTAACACGAGAGCGCATTGGAGAACCATGCGAAGAATCAACAGAGAGAGAAGAGATACTGCTAAGTGGTTAACTATAGATGCTATAGGTACAATTAACTTTATACCTATGGAGAAAGCAGAAGTGTTCTACCATTTCTATAACAACAGGGAAATAGATTTAGATAACTTGATATACGGAATGAAGTCTACTCTGGATGGCATAGTAGATAGTGGAATACTTATAGATGATAAACCATCTAACATGGAACTAAGAGTAAAGTTTACCAAGTCAGACAAACAAAACATTAAAACATTAGTATATATAAAGGAGATAGAATGAATGAGATATTTAAAATAGTAGGGCAGGCAGTAATGGTCATGGAAGATTTAGGTGTGGTCATTAAGTACGAAGGTACTAAGGTACTTTTAGAAATAGATGACGAGGTTGACCAGCATAAAATGTCGGAAGTATCGCAGGTATTACAGGAACATCAAGACGAATCTAAAATATTTTTTGAGAAACTAAGATGGTTAAGAAACAGGCAGAAAGAATTAAACATAGAAGGAGAAGGATTGTTAATTAACTACAAAGACTTTTCTCCTATGTACGAAAACAAATTAGACAAATGGTGTGACCAAGAAAAGTTTTTACGGAGTAACTACGATTACACATACTGCATCAAAGGCGCTACTAAAAGTTGTCATGGTACGATTACCTTAAGAACAGTAGTTAAGTGTGACCATTGCCTAAAAGAAAGCGAAAATAAGGTAGATATATCTAACATTATAAATCAATTACCAGATCATCTTAAGGAATATTTTTAATGCAGGAAAATTTAGATGTTAAAATATTCTTATTTGTATGCTTGTTAATATGGGTAGCATACATAGTAAGAGAAATAAAAATTGTTATTCTTAATTAAATTTTTCCTTTGATAGCATAAACTATTTGCCAAAGCTGTTTCATAATCATGCTCCGTTCTTTAGTAGTTAACTTCTTATCCTTCCCACTTTCCTCTACAATCTCCAGAAGTTTAATTACCTCTCCGATAACATGACCATACTGCTTTACTAAGTTATATGCTTGCATGAGATTCTTCATCTCTTACCTCCATAGTATTCTACTGCATGACCTTCGTGAACTAAAATTTTATTAACACTATCCCACTTGTCATTGTGTGTGGATTTAATTAATATCTCTCCTAATACTCTGCCATACTTACCTTTGTCATGACTGATTAATCTAGTTTCTCTTTCTCTTATAAGTTCTTTTAATCTAGCTTTTGCCTGTAGTCCTCTGTACTTTTCTTCTTTATCCCTAGTCCTAGACTCTGGCGCATTGATACCATGTAGCCTTACTCTTGCCTTGTGCATTATCTTAAATCCAAGATCAATAGTAACATCACAAGTATCTCCATCTACCACACGAGTTACTTCGCAATCATAAGTAAACATTAATCTGCCTCCAAGACCTTCATGCCTAATGCAATCAACCCACCTATAGTAGCAGTTGCCACTTCTACATATCCTACCTTCAACGCATATACTGCAATCGTTCCAAGTATAATTATTGCTAGGAATATTTGTGGTCTAATCTTTGCAATCCAATTCATTTCTTACCTCCATTGAATATATCTTTAACATCATCTAGTTTGTTGAGTGTCTTATCTTCCAAGCCAGAATGCTTGAACCAATACTGTACGAGATAACTTACTGTAGTAGTAAGTATGATAGTGCTTAATGCTATCTTTAATTTCTTTTTCAAATGTCCTCCATCTTTTAGGGAGAGGTAAAAAAGTTAGGTGTTGCTATCAACTATTATCATAGGAACTAAAACCCTCTCCCATTAATTTTTATTGTGTAGTTGGCTCGGCTATGCTGACCTCCACATTTCCTGTAACATTCCACACTTGTGCTGTCACAGTTGTAGCTATAGTAAATTCTTTAGAGTCAAAGCCATTGCCTTGTCCCACTTCATTTAATTTTATATTCAATGTTCCGATATCCATTTGTCTGAATGTGCAACTTCCACCTTTTGTCCATAGATTAGATAGTATAAGTTTATCTACCTTTCCATTGACACCACTATTCGGGGCATCTATCCAAATACGGTCATACATACCTCCATTCGTAGAAAGGGAATTTGCTTGATGATGTCCACCACCTATTGCTCTCATTCGTGCAGTACCCGCTGTCTGAGATATAGACTGTCCATCACTTGCATTACCAATAACATTTATTGTGTGTGCATTTATATCAGAAAAATCCATGCTCTTACACCTTGATTTTTCTATGGTTAATTCTCCTATGTGGATTCTAGTAGCTGTGCCACCACTTACATCTGTTCCTTCAACTAATACTGCCTCTGTTTTACCACTAGGTAAAGTAGACGAGGTGTATGCTGTACCTATTGTTACATTATATATTCCTATCTCTGACACAGGGGTTGATGCTAATACTATTCTTAAAGTATTGTCTTCTTTGTTTTCTTTTCTAAACATCATAGCTGACTCAAGAGTTTCTGAAGGTATGTTGTTAGGAGCTGCGTATATTCCAGCATCTCCATTAGTAAAGTTTCTTTCTGCTAGTATAGTTTCGTTTACCACTACACCACCACCAACAGAACCACCTACTGTCAGTAAACCTAGTGCCATCTGAGGACTGAACCCCATAGCACGAAGTAATGTGTAAGGAGATTTAGCTATGTTGAATGCTGTTCTCCACTTCTTACTTTCGCTGTTAAGATATTCTATCTTGTCAAATAACCAATCTCTTCCTGCTCTTAACTTTCTGTATGTTTTTACAGGCGCATTTAATATAGCTCTTGGACTAGCTTTGATTGCACGGATTAATTTACCTATACTTCTTATATGTATAACTAACCCTAATGCAATTAATCCACTTGATATACCATAGTTATAGTATTGCAATGATTGCCACCATTGCACATCTTTATAAAGAGATTCAAGTGTATAGTATCCTACTTGTAGTTGAGGATAGTATTCAGCTATGTATGGCGTGGGATTTATATAACTAGCAAATGCTAATGTACCACCACCAATGATAGTAACCATTGTAAAAGTATTTAAGATAGATTTCCCAATACCTTTTAAGATTTTTTTTATATTAGGTCTTTTAAATTTTATTCTCATGTTCATATTATATACCCTATTATTGAAATAATTGCAAGTACAATAGTTAGTATTACTATTGTACCACGAATTTTGAATAGTGATTTACTGAATTGATTTTTGGCATCAATCAACTGCAACTTAATAGAGTTGATGTGCCGTTCTAATAATTCCAGATCTTCTTCTGTGATTTCTTTCTTCGGCTTCATAGCGAAACCTCCTTAGAATTAAGGCTGAGTATATTTATCTTGAATAGCTTTCCATTCAGTATAAGCATCCCATGATTGTGCATCTGTTCCAAATTTTCCTGCTTGTATTGCTGACATAAAGCTATCTAAAAAATTAACAAAACTATTTATTTTAGAATTTGAATTTACAGCATTACCTCTCATGTTTAGATAATCAGAATGTTGTCCACCACTAGTAACAATTTTGTCATACTCTTGAGAATCATATAACCCCTGTGCCTTGTCATTTAATCTTGTGTCAAATTCTGAACCTGTGATTTCTATTCTAGCTCCATTTACATTGTCAAAGATTTTTATATTGTCATCTTTTAATTGTTGCAAAAATTCTGCTTTTGTTTTATCTGCCATAATTATTCCTTATTTGTAACCGAATATATAAATTGCTCCACCATTAAAATCTTCATTAGGTGTAGATGATGTTGTTAAATAAATTTTAAATCCATCAACTGCCGTACCACTATTGTCATACCCAATAGCTCCTCTGCCACCCCAATCATTATTGCCACCACCAGAATCCATGTGTAAATAATCAATATAAAAGAAAACAACATTTGGTGTATTAGGGTCTATTCTCATAATAGCTGTCGCTGAACTTCCCCCATCATTATCTAATCTACTTGGTGGTGTAAGTTCTAAAGTTGTTGTATAAGCTGCATTGTCAAAAACACTAGAGCTTGTATCAAAACTATGCCTTTGCCATGCTGCATCATAATTTGAGGAAGTCAAATCACTTCCACCTGCTCTTAAATTCATTCTTAAATATGTGTCGCCTGTACTTGAATCAGATTGTAGTTCGTAAAAATAAACTTCATACCAATTAAAATCTGAAGAGAAAACATTATCAAAAGAAACAGAACTTGCCCCATTTATATTTATATCTGATGCAACCAATACAGGATTTCCTGCTTGTCCTTTACCTACATAACTCATTGTTTTTTCAATCCATATAATATAATTTTTCCACTTTCCCATTCGTAAACTGTTGTACTTCTTTGCCAAAAAAATCTAATTCCATCATATGCAGTAGTTGAAGGGTAAGAAACAAAGCCATCCATTGCCCTGTATGTTCCATCTTCCATAACTGTCATAGTTGAAAACCAATTCTTTCGTTGTTTTGCTGAATCTCTTGTCCAAAGTAACATATATCCATTTGTATGTTCTCTTGTATTACTACCTGTATTATTAGCTAACATTGGTAAGTCTGCTTGGTCGTGAGCATGACCTTCTCCTGTTCCACCATTTGAATCAACCGAATGATATGCTCCGTCATAATCTGTGTATGCCCCTGCTGCCGAACCACCATCCATATATAACATAAACAAATTCCTGCCACCATCTGTATTTGGTTTACAATCTTTAAACACAATTTGATATGTGTCATATTCGTCTGTGAACTTTCCTTGAAAATCTAAATTAGTATCGCCATCACTTGCAGTTGACTCAGCTAGTTTAACCCAACCTTGACCACTAGGAATATTGCCAATATAACCATCATCAACATGACCCATTAAAGGATTGCTTTGATTCATATTCCAGACACCATGATGTTTGTGATGTTTAGGCACACCATAAACTCTTAAATCGCCTGTCATGTTAGACCCTGCATGCATAACAATCTCGTAACCTAATGCTGAGTCTGCTTCTTTTCTAATTGATGCTTGGTCTACATGAAGAAAATCCCCGCTACCACCATAGTCGCCATCATTTGAAAATGTCATTCTATGCCTTGTTCTTTTTTGAAATCCAAATGGAGTCCACCATGCAAACCCACTTATTGAATCATCACTTGCATTTCCAATTCCCGATCCAAAGTTGTGTCCATATGGACTTGAAGAATTTGCATTGTTTGTTGTGTAACCACTAGTAGTTGTAGTTGAACTTTGATAAGTCTGTATTCTTCTGTACTCGCCATCTATATCTGAGCCATTGTAGTCAATCCATTTATGTTTCATTGCATCTGAATCGCCACTGCTACTCATCTCTACAATTTCACACAAATACATATCGTGATACATTCCACTTTGCCCAAATCCACCTGTACTTATATCATTAAATTTAGGAATAAAAGTATTTGTTTGTTTTAAAACACTTGCACTACTAAGGGTGTTTGACTCAACAAGAGGGAATCCCTCTTGTGGGTGTTTGCCAATATATTTCATATTAGCTATCCTTCATTAATTCGTATGATGCAAAGTAAGTTAAATCGTCTGCTGCTGAAGCAGTACAATATAACAAGTCTGTTTCATCTAAATATATTGGAGCAGGTAATATACTTAATGTTGATCCTGCAGGAACATTTACTGTCTTAACTAAAACAACAAAATTACTTCCATTATCTACTGATACTTCTACAGTTATAGTAGCATCATTAGTTCCGTCTGCATTGCCAATTAAAAGTGTATTTACCTTTGCACAATATTCAGCAGTAACATCAATAACAGTTGTCCTGCTTGTACCATCTAACAAAGCTGTTGAATTAACAGGTGTTATTGTATCTACATTTACTAAATTTGGGGTTGCCATAATATCCTCTCTTTATTAATTTCCAAAAATCAAAGCATAAGCTATTGCTTTGCCATCACTTATTCCACCTGCTGCTGCTGCTGCCCATGCTGTATCAGTACCATCACTTGTTAAAACATAATTAGCAGAACCTACTGCTAATGCTGAAGGGTTGCCACTTGCATCTCCTACAATAAGTTTACCTCTTGCTAACCCTGCCATCTTAGCTAGGGTTACTTGGTCGTCTGCAATGTGCGCTGTATCAATAGAGCCATCTGTATAATGTTCACTATTAATTGCATCATCTGCAATCTTAGCATTGGTTACTGCATCTGCTCCTATCAAAGCAGTAGTAACTGCTCCGTCTGCTATCAATGCAGATGTAATAGCATCATCAGCTATTAATGCTGTAGTAATAGCATCGTCTGCAATCAAAGCACTTGTGATAGCATCGTCTGCTATTAACGCAGAAGTTATTGCATCATCAGCTATTAAGGCAGATGTGATAGCATCGTCTGCTATATGTTCACTACCTATTGCATCATCAGCTATCTTAGCTCCTGTAATAGCATCTGCTGCTATCATTCCTGTTTCTACAGAAGTACCAGCTATAGTAACTGCTCCATTAGAAGCCATTGTTATATCGCCACTAATTGCTACAGGGTTAAAGTTTGTGCCGTCAGCTACAAGAACATGACCACTTGTGTTAGTTCCCATAACTAAGTCATCTCCTGTTATAGTTAAATCTCCTGCTATAGCTACACTAGATCCTGTAAAAGTAAGAGCTGTTGTAGTACCAGATTTAATTATTAAGTTACCACTATTGTTAGTAGCTGATCCAAATGTAGTACCACCATCTTTAAAAAATATGTCTGCTCCGTCTGCATCTAAAGATATATCTCCAGATACATCTAGTGTCATGTCAGTTACTCCTGCTGTAGTAGCATTGATAGTAAAAACATCTGTCATAGTTCCTGCTACTGACACGCCAAATCTAATCTGCCCATCTTCTGAGCCATTAGAAACATCAACTGCTTCCGCTGTCATACGAGCAAACTCATGTATGTTTCCACCATCGTCATTAAGTTCAAACGAAATGTATATTTCATCTCCGTCTGCTCTTGTAGTATTTCTATTAGCAAAGGTTGCTACTTTGTTACTAGCATTATTAGTTGTATTAGCTACAAGTAATCCACCTTGTGTATTACCTGTGTCATTTCTTATGTCTAACTCTTCTAGTTGTAACTTGTCGTTACCTCTTCTATATCTAATAGAAGAACCAGAAGTTATTTTTACATCATATCCAGATGCGTGTTCTGTGGTTGTACTTAACGCCCAATACCCATTCGAGTCTGTTGTGCTTGCACTTCCTACTGTAGTAGTTGTGTCAGCTTGAAATAACTGTACACTTGCTCCACTAACAGCAGTTCCGTCATCTTTAAATACATATCCTGCTTGATATATTGTTGCCATTTATCTTCCTCCTCCTAACTTGGAGTGATCTTTATAATTTAATGCCTGTCTAACATAGTAGTCTACATCTCTATAGATATCATTCTCGTCTATAAATATTAAACTTATTCCTTGCCCTGCCATTTGCGCTCTAATAAACACATCATTTTGTGATATAGTAGACCCCATACCATAATGATAATACTCTCCTTGAACATTAATTGCAAGGTCTGGTGGGTCATAGAAAAAAAAATCTAACACTACTCCACCTTTGCTCATTCTACCACCCAGCAAAGAAGTCTGATAGTCAAACTCATTGCCATCTCTTAACCTAAATGTAGTAGTTAAAGAGTTATAAACCATGTATTCTGGCAAACTTCCTGCCCATTCTGGTGGCGCTTCTACATTTGTATATGCTCTTGGACTTACCATATTACGGCTCTGTTAATAGTAATTGAGTTGATCCTCTTTCGTCATACGCTGTATGCTCCAACCCTTGAGCTGAAGTTATATCAACATAATAATTTCTGTTAGTAGACGAGTCATCTCTGTAAGTAAACTCTAATAAGGTATTGCTTTGTATAGCAGATAATATATTAGACCTCATATCTTTAGGAGTTTTTCCTTTGTATCCTTTGTTCATATCTATATTGACAGACCATCCAAACTTAGAATCTAGTTTCTTTCTGTATATTAAAGTTAAGTTAACTAAATCTGGAGATGCGTTTACTGAATTAGTAGCAAGAGTTATTTTAAACTGTATTGCTCTAAACGCAGTACCCAAACCACTACCAAATGTATATGTAGTTGTACCATCAGTAGTAATAGTTCCCATAGTAGTATAAGTTTCAGAGTAATCTAAAGCATACTCTACTTTTATAGTTTGGTTAGAAGTACAGTCATCTGTTTCTACTTTAAGTTCAAGTGCAAGTTTATCTACTTCTACTTGATCTGCGCTAAAGTGTGGCGTGTAATGTATGCCGTCTACACTATCCTCATAGTCATAGTTAACTACTTGGTTAGGGTTAATAACATCTGATTGTAATTGCTGGTAGTATAACTCTCCGTCAAATCCCCAATACATTCTGTAAGCATTGGTACTACCTAAGTTTCCTCCTACATCAGTAACAAATCCTGCTGTAATCTTCTTGCCTTGATCTGATCCAGAAGCTGTCCACTTAACTTCCCACCCTGTTTCATTCCATCCTAGTATTGCACTAAATCCTGTAGTGTCATCTATCACAGAGCTTTCATTACCACTAGCAAACATATCTACATTAGAAGGTGTAAGTGTACCATCTACTAATGCTATCAAATCATTGTGTGTTCCTAGCAACTGTGCTATAGAACCTCTGTTTTCTGAAGGCAATCCATCATCTCTGTCAGCTCCAACTACGCTTACTACAGCAGAGTTAGAACCATTGATGTACTTGTATATTCCAAGACCTGCTGGTATATATACAGAATCTCTCCATCTAATAGTACCCTTACCATTCTCGTTGTGAAAAGGTAAAGCTAATTGTGTTGCTACAAATTTACCCTCACTAAAATCGTGAGCATACAATCCTTCTTTGGTCATAGCATATATAACAGGATTACCACTAGCATTTCTAGCTACAAATAAATCAGTTACATATCCGTCTGGTAATGGTAGCTTTGCATCTAGCACTTCTGTTGCCAAATCTAATGAGTACCACAGTTGACCTGTGTTATCTATTCCCCAAACTTTGTCATCCCAAAATGTAAGAAATTTAGTATCTCTTGTTCTGTCTGTAAAACTGCTAGCATCACTTGTAATTGTGTAGCCTGTTGTGTGTGCTACTACCAAATACAATGTTCCACCAATTCTAACTTCTAACGCATCTGTTGCTTGTGCAGGCAATGTATCTAATGCACTACCAAACCCATCGTTACCAGAATTAAACTTGTAAACTTTTTTATTAGAATATACACAATATAGTTCTCCACTAAACTCTTGTATAATATCTAATGATTCTCCTGTAGTGTCCGAATTGGATACACCACCTCTTGTCTTTGCTGGTAATACTAGGTGTCTTTTGTAGCGTAAGCTACAGGTACTCCACCACGCTCTGTCTGCATCTTTTGCTCCCTCCATTCTCTCTACACCTATACCACCCCTAAAATCAGACCAAGATATTACGCTTGCTCGAATCTGAGAATCACGAGTGGTATCGCCAATAACAACCTTTGCAGGGTAGATGGAGGCTAACACCTGCTGTACAGGTCTAGTTATTGGGTAATAATTTCCGTTAAGATATACTTCATTTTTTTTTATAACTTTATTAGCCATTACCTAACTAGCCTCGCATTAGTTAGAAATGGTAAGTCATTCTTTGCTTGTTCAGATTTAGCAAACCAAAACGCAGCAAGGTTTCTCATAGAGTCTATGTCTGCATCTGGTCTTAGTGATCCTGCCTGTGCAGATAATGCAGTAGCATACGCTACTATAAATCTTTCTGGTACTTCTGTTGTATCAGAATCAGCAGATAATTCAGCAGGCTCATCTCCACCAACTAACTTAATTAGCGAATACCCTACCTCTGCTCTGCCACCATCTGTTAAAACTAAATCTTGTGTACTAGCTCCTTGCTCTCCTTCCTTATCTATTCTCCATTGATATCTAGGAAGTTTAGTCCATGTTGCTGTGTCATTCTTTACTGCTTTAATATCATCTAAGTGTACAGTACAAGCTCCTAAGTCAGAGTCATACTCTAATCCTACAGATATAATAGCTGTGTCTGTATGAGGATTACTTAATGCTACCCTACAATACTTCCATGTGTTAGCAGTTAATGCTGGTACATTTAAAGTTTCTATAGGACTAGCACAACTAGCAGAGTCGTCTAATAATATCTTAAGATTTCCTGCGCTTGTTGCTACTGTAGACTTAATCCAAAACTCTATAAAATCATACTTGGCTAAGTTAACAGAAGTTATAGAATCTGTAGCTATATCTCCTGCCGAAGCTCCTACTGCTATAACAAACTTGTTAGAAGCAGACCCTCTCTTGTAATCTTCTGTGTCTACGCTGACAGTAAAGTCACTATCAACTGTTTCATCAAATACTGAATCACAACTAAGTAATTCTTTTGAAGTAAATTTATTCCTGTAATACACATCCTGTATCATAGCAATCTCTGAAGGTATCTCTAGCCTTGCATTAATTCTGTCTGTATGCAGATCAACATTTTCTTCTGGGTCAAAATACTTTCCTGTTATTTCCCATATAGATTGGTTAATAAACTCATCTACTATCTGTGGGTCAAACTGATCCTTCCATAGTTCGTAAGTTACGCTACCTGCAACTGATGCTCCAAGTGCAGCAAATGTCATAGTGCCTGTAGAAGATGCGTAGTCTGTTATTCTTCTAACAGAACCATCGTTATCTCCAGATGTAAATCGTATATAACTTCCTATATACTCATCATCTCCACCAAACAATGTAGCATCTAACGCAGTAGTAGTAGAACCACTACCAGATGTAGTACCTGTTAGCATCTTGCCTAAGTTTCTACCTATAGCTTTTCTTAAATCTTCTCTAGTTTTACCTTGTGTTACTGCCATGTGTTACCTCTTCTTAGCTGTTCGTTTAGATTTTCTAAATGCAGCAGCAGTTGGTCTGCCTTTCTGCCCTTTCTTTCTCATGGTTTCTTTAGAGCCAGCTTTTATTCTTTTTCTTTTAGCGTGTATGTTTGCATACAATCCTTTTTTCTTAGCCATTACCACTTCACTTTGTTTGCCCAATACGCAGCACTCATGTTTCCACGAGCTATATTTTTTGCGTGTCGAGCTTTGAATGATTTTCTTCTTGCTTTATTCTTAGCTGTCTTAGGATTCTTTCCTGCTCCACTAACACCTTGTTGTCCAAATCTGATAGTCTTTACTTTATCTCCAGACTTAGCTACAACAACATGAGATTTAGTAGGGTGGCTAGGAGTTCGTTTAGGTTTATTAAACCCAGACACTCCAATCCTTTTTAATCTAGGATCTCTAGCCATTATTATTTCTTCTTTCTTTTCATAGCTTTTTTCTTTTTAGGTGGTCTGCCTCTTTTACTTCCGTATGTACCTTTACCCATTGGTGGCATCGCTTTCCTCCTTTGCCTTGTTTACATGAGCTTCGCCCATTATTTTAATTTGTTCTTTTAATTGTTTATTTTCTCTTTTCAGAGCTTTGTTTACAACCCTAAGCCTAAACAACTCATCTTCTTTCATAGCTTCTTCTATGTCGCTCTGTAGTACAACTACATTATCGTTGATTTGTTCTTGCTTTCCGTTTAATTTCTCTGTTGAGTTTTCTTCTATCACTTGCTATTCCTTCAAAATAAATTTTACCTGTTGTGCTTTCTTGTCTTTTTAATTTATTAGTACGAATTTCATTTAGTATTTTACCTGCCTGTTTTTTTTGGTCTACTGTCATTACTTTCTTTTTGCCTTGTTGTCTTACTTTAGCCAACCATGTTTCGTGTGCTTCTCCTATCATAGTTTCAATAGCATTAGCTGAATAAGCATCGTTAGGTATGTAAGGTACATTGTGCAATACTGATCTGCGTTCTGTGACTGTATCATAAAAACTAAATGACAATGATTTAATACTACCTGCTCCTTTCTCTCCCAAAAGAGTTACTCCAACAGGTAGTATTAATCTTCTATCGTAAGTTTCAGACCCTACGAATTGCATTATTAAGCTCCGATGTTTAGGTATACTCCAGAATATTCAGTAGTTGCTCCAACTGCTACAACTCCACCAAGTATAAACTCAGCGCTTGAGTCGTCAGCTACAACATCTACAGAACCATCAGTAGTAGAACCTGTCATTACATTTTTACCTAATACTACAGTACCATTTGTTAATACTGCTGCAAGACCTTTTACTTGATTCCAAAAGTAATAGTTAGCTGTAACATCAGCTCTTGGAACACCTGCTGCGATACCATCGATATCGTTAACATCCCATACTTCTACTCCATTTTGTGGATTCTTTAGAATACCAGCTTGTGAAGAAGTTGTAAGTGCTGTTGCAACTTTATCAGTATCGTGTAGGTTTATAGTAAGTGCTGCGCCTGTGGCTGCTGAGGAGTGATTTTTAATACTCCACATCTGTCCTTCTCCATCAACATCGTTAATGAAAAGGTAACCATCTTCGTAATCTCCAACAGTTGTACCTGTTCCTGTATAGGAACTAGATGCTGTAACTGCTGTTGATCCACCATTAGTAAGAACTACTTGAGTAGCTCCTGCTGATGCTGCTGAAGCAACGGCTAGGTCTTTAATATGGTCTGATGCAGTTTGAGCCTGCATGGTTACTTTACCAGCAGTAATTGCTTCGCCTGCATAAGCATAAACAAATTCACTACCATCTGGAAGTACCATTCTAGCTCCGATCCGATTCTTCTTTGTTGAAGAAGTAACCTTCTCATCTCCAAAAGAGCCTTGTATTGTAACAGGAAATGCCATGATTTCCCTCCTATTTATAAAGTAGAGGACTAACCTCTACGACCAACCGATTATTAAAATTCGCATAAGCTCGGTCAATCGTTACACTTATACTAGATTACAGAACTACTCCTCTGTATCCACCATAGTTACTTCTGCAACTACAGGTTTTTCTTTTGGAGTAGGTTCTGTTTTCTTTACATTTGTTGTGGGTTTGCATACACAAGGTTTACCTTGAACTTCAAGTCTGCATTTGCCATCCCACTCTATAGGAAATAATCCTATAGCTCCTCGTCTTTGTTGCGTTGAAGGATCATTAGGTTGGTTAGGATAAGCAGAACCACAAGGCTTTGCTAAATCCCCCTCATTGTTAAACTTAGGAATATGATTCCAATATGTAGTTTTAGCTTGCCAATCTGGCAGTAAACCTTCAAATTTATCTATCCCCATATCTTTCCTCTGCTTGTTAATTGTATCTCGCAAAGGTTTATTTCTGTTTCCGTACAAATGATTGACCATATGATTCCTCCATTAATCATTAGTTATTAGTAGCTAATGCTGCTGCATCAAAGATAAGACCTGCGCCTTTAGTGTCATCTAATTCAAAGACACCATAGTCTGAGGTCATGACAACTTCTGTTGCTCTTAAAGAAGCATCTCGTTGTCTTTCTTGTCTAGTTTCTACAGAGTTAAGAACTGCCATTGCTCCCTTAGAAGCTATAACACCTGTTGCATCATCTGACGAATCTACAGCAAGGTTACCATCTTCAAAGATTGGAACATTGTTTATAGGTCTTAAACCACTATAAAAGTTTCTAAGTAAATCAGCGCTGTATCCTTCTGGAATTGCATTGGTAGCAGTAGATGCTACTGTTGCTGCTTCTTTTGAAAGATATGCTACTGAGTTTGGATGATGCAAAATGTAAACATCGCTACCAAATTTATTAGCTTTAGCAAATGCTATTGCTCCATGAACATTTTGTGTTTTCATGAATTTGGTTGCAGCGCCTACAGTAGTGCCACCATTTAAAGAACCATACAATGCGTGAACATCTGTATCTTTCTTTCTTGCCATTGCATCCCCTAATTGTTTACCAATTATTGTGAATACATTGTTTTGTTGCTCACGAACAAGTTTATCGGTTAAGATAACTTTTGCTCCTACTTCACTTGCAGTAAGATCAACTGTTGTCATTCCGATTTCTTCATCGTCAGTTATGTCTACTCCATCAGTTAAATCAGATACAGACATCTGTCCGACTTTCGGTACTGTAACCTGTTTTGAACCACTAGCTAGACTAAAGGATTCTATCAATGCCATTGCTGGAGCATTGTGTTCCTCAGTATATCTGGCTGCTGCGATTATAATTTTACTCGCATTCTCCAGATTACCTGTTGTTGCTGTTTGAGCCATTACGCCCTCCTTCCAACTATTTAATAAACCACCTAAGTGGACAAGTTACCTTGCTACTTATAATCCTAAGACTCTTTTTGCAGCAGCTACAGCATCTGGACTTCTATCTCCAGCGTTGTACTTATCAAGAAGTCTTTGTTCGCTGGTCGAACCTTCTGCTGGAGCTTGACTGTTGTCGTACTGCTGCGCAGGTACTTGCTCCTTCTTTAGTTTCGCTATCTCAGCTTTTAATTTACTGACTTCTGATTGTGAACTTGCGTGTTTCTCCATATCTTGAGGGTTGTCATATGCCATTAATTCTTTAGGAGATATATTATATTTATCCCCTATTTCCATAGCTGCATTAAACTTGCCCTTGTAATACGCATCTAAATTTTGTATGTTCTGATTATACTGTTGCTCGTTAACTCTTGATTGCTTTAACTGCTGAGTCATTTGGTCAGCTTGAGCTTGCTCCATTCCTTGCTCAACTAATGCACTATTATATCGAACAGCCTCAGACTCTATAGCCTGTCTTTGCTTTTCAACTTCATATTGCATTACTTGTTTTTGCAAAGATTCTTGATACTGTTTAGTTTCTTCAAGTTGTTTGTTCAAACTTTCAGCATCAATCTTTGGTGTTTCAGCAGGAGCTTCTGCTGTATCAGAACTTACTTGCCCATCATCCTGTGATACAGGAGCTTCGGCAGGTGTAGTTTCCGTTGTTTCTTCTGAAGGCGTAGCTTCAGTAGTTGTAGGTTCTACAGGTGTATCAGTAGCAGGC
>Ga0114933_10003054_pt1 | contig 16660 bp, 12 predicted proteins | sample 4SBtaG_FD_89691 | JGI IMG/M metagenome (GOLD analysis project Ga0114933, IMG submission 89691) | Deep subsurface microbial communities from Kolumbo volcano to uncover new lineages of life (NeLLi) - 4SBTROV12_W25 metaG | ecosystem: Environmental > Aquatic > Marine > Volcanic | place: Kolumbo... | reverse complement strand
GCCCACCGACTGGTCTCCGGGTTGTAGCGCCAGCCCTTGGCGAACTTCGCCTGGAACTGGTTCCAGGAGAGCTTTCCGCCCGCGGCCTCGGCCTTGTAGAGGGCCCAGCCCTCGCCGGGGGTCATGCTCGGGTTCTTCCAGCTGCCGGCTGCCCGTTCGGTCGCCGCCGCTCCGCGCTCGGCCGCTGCTGCGGTGCGCTCGGTGGCGGCAGCACCACGCTCGGTGGCGACGGCTCCCCGCTCGGTCGCGACGGCGGTGCGCTCCGTGGCCACCGCGGTGCGCTCGGCGGCGACGGCGGTGCGCTCGGAGGCCACGGCGGTGCGCTCGGCAGCGGCGGCGGTCTGTTCGGCTGCGACCGTGGCGCGCTCGGCGGTGTTGATGACCCGGGTGACCTCCTTCACCGCGGTCAGCTCCTTCACGAACAGGAGCGTCGTCACCAGGGCGATGAGGCCGTGGGTGAAGAGCTCGCCCCGCTCCTCGTCGCTCAGCACGATGTCGGAGAAGAAGTGCTTGCCCCGGGCGGCCTCGATCATGTTCGGGATGCCCGTCACGTCGGCGATTCCGAGGCAGACGAGGCCAAAGCCGGCCCAGAAGCCGGGGCCTTCGCCGTGCTCGGCGGAGTACATCTTGAAGCGGGCGTAGATGCTGACGACCGCGACCACGATCAGCGCGACGATGGCGACCACCGCGGCGATGGCCAGGATGACCTCGAGCGCGACACCGATGATCAAGAGCGCCACGACGACGAGGGCCGCGATGACCAGGACCTTGAGAAGGCCCACGATGGCCTTGAATGCGCCCTTGGCCCAGCCCCAGGCCCGCTCCCAGAACGACTGCTCGAAGGGCTCGGCGGCCTTCTTCGCCGCCTGATCGAGCCTGCCGGGCAGCTCGTTGAGCTTGGACTCGCCCTCGGCGATGCCGTGGTCGACCTCCTCCTGGATCTTCGCCATGCCCGTGTCGGTCTCGCGGCCGAGGTCGGCGATGGCCTTGTCGACGGCCTCGCGGACGCCGCCGACGTAGCCGTCGACGAGCTGCTTCGCGCCTTCGCCGAAGTCGGTGTGGACCTTCTGCAGGCCGCCGACCGCGGCCGCGCCCTCCTGGTCGAGGGTCGCGAGGAGCTGGTCGGCCATGCCCTGCAGGCCGGTGCCAGCCGTCCCGCTCGAGGACTCCAGGTCCGCACTGAGCGAGGCGACGCCGGTGGCCATCGCGGTCGCGAACTGGCCCTGGGCCTGGGTGACGACCTGGGCCATCTGCGTACCGGCGGCCGTCAGCTGCCCCGAGACCTGGGCCATGGCGGGGGCGAAGGCCGCGGGATCCGGATCGGCCACGCCCGCCACGGCGGCGCGAGCGTTCGCGAGGGAGCCGTCGATGAAGGCGACGAAGTCCGCCTCGGCGGCGTCGAGGTTGGCCAGCGCCTGCTGCTCGGACTGGTTCACCATCCCCACAGCGGCCTGTCCCGCCGCCTGGTAGCCGGCGATTCCGGACTGCTCGACCTGGTCCAGCTGGGCCAGCGCGCCGGTCTTGCCCGCCTCCATGCCGCCGGTTGCGGCCTGCTCGACCTCGTCGACCCGCGCCAGCGCTGCCGCGGCGAGGTCCTCGATCTGCTGCTGCGTCGCGCCGATGTCGACGAGCAGCCCCTCGTGGAGCTCCCTGGCCCGCCCAGCGGTCTTGGTGGCGACCTTGCCAGCGCCTTCGCGCGCCTTCGCGGCGAGCTCCCGGGCGCCCTCGTTGGCCTGCTGCGCCGTGTCGTTGGCGAGGGCGTTGACGGCCTCGGCCATCGCGGCCTTCTTGTCGGCCTCGTCGCCTCGCGGGAAGGAGCCGATCTTGCGCGCAGCCATGTTCCGTGCACTGCGGGCCTGGGCGTGGCCTGCGTCGATGGCCTTCTGGGCCAGGGTCTCGCCCTGGGAACGGGCTGCGTCCGCGATGCCCTGGCCTTCGGTGAGCAGCCGCCCTCGCTGGGCGTCGGCCTCGGTCTGGAGCCGCGCGAGCTCGCTCTGCTTGGTGGACCCGATGTCCGTCCGAGCCTGAGCCGCGGCGGCGGTGATGCGCCCCATCCACTCGTCGAACTTGGCCTCGACGGCGCCCCGGGCTGCGGCGACCTGGGCCTGGAAGGCCGTGGTATAGGCCGCGACCGCGCCCTGGATCTCACCGCGCTGGGTGTTCGCGTCGGCCTGGATGCCGGCCTTGGCGGCAGCGACCTGGCCCTGGACCTGGGCCTTGACGGCGCCTCCGGTCTGCTCGAGGCCCGCGAGCTGGGCGGCCACCTGGGCCTTGTGCTCTCCGGCGTTCTTGCCCGGCTCCTGTGCCCCGCCCTTGACCTCGAAGCGGGCCGGCTGCACGCCGCCGCTCCCGAACTGCGGTGGGCTCAGCGCCGGGGCCTGGCCGCCGCCTCCTCCTCCACCGCCATCGGCGCCGGGCGCCTCCTGGACGGCACCGCCACCCCCGATGTCCTTGTCGCCCTCGCCGGGCGCGGGCAGGCCCTGATGCTCGGCACCCTCCGCACCACCCTCGACGCCCTGCTCGCCGCCTTCGCCGCCGCCAGCGCCGTGCTGCTCTCCGCCTTCGCCGCCGGCGCCTTCGCCGGGCTCGCCGCCTGGAGGTCCTCCGGGCCCGCCGGGGCCTCGACGGGCCTCGCGATCAGGTCCCCCTTCTTCGTCCTGAGCCTGGTCGAGGACCGCCTGGTTCCCTCCGCCGTCGGCCCCTTGCAGCTGCAAGACCGGGTTGTCTCCCTGGGGAGCCTGTTCCTGGTCCCGACCTGCCTGCTGGTCCGGGGACGATTCGGGGGTGCGCCGCTGCTGGCGGCTCTGGGCGGGCATGGGTCCTCGCGTTTACGTGGGGGCGTCGAAGAGTTCGAGTGTACCCCCGGAAGCGGCGCCTCAGGCAGCCTCTTCTTCGGCCCAGGTCAGGGGCCGGAGCTCGTCCGGGGGGAGGGGCTTGGTGCCATGCAGCTGCTGGAGGAAGTCGCTGTGGAAGTAGTAGGGGTGCAGCGGCTTGGGCACGATGTCGAGCAGGCGCTTGTGGTAGGCGGGCAGGGCGTACCAGGGAACGTTGAAGTTCGCGTGGTGCTCGAAGTGGTAGTTGATGTTGAAGGGGCTGGTCAGCAGGCTGGTCCAGTAGAAGTAGGTCCTCGACCGGAGGATCCGGAACTCCTCGAACTTCAAGCCGCAGCCGTGCTCCTGGGCCTTCTTGGTCATGTTCAGGGCCATGAGCGTGTGGAAGCCCACCAGCAGCGTGAGCGCCGTCCAGGGGTTCACGAAGAGCACGACGACCGTGATGAGCGGGACCCAGAAGGCCAGTCCGCCCAGAAAGCGCTTGATGCTGAAGCCGTACTGGTTCGACGGGTTCATCTTCATCGGGGCCATCGGGACCAAGGCCAACAGCGCGTACTTCTTGTAGAGGTCCCAGCCGGTGATCGGGTCCTTGTCCTGGGGGTCGTCGTCTTCGCAGGGGTGCAGGTGGTGCACCGTGTGCCCCTTCTCCCAGTGCTTCAGGTAGTCCGTGAAGAACATGCCGCCGGAGACGATGCCGATGGCTCGATTGAGCTTCTTCTGGGTCGCGCGGTCCGTGTGCAGCAGGAACATGTTGTGGCTGCACTCGTGCACGATCAGGATGTAGTGAGCGAAGAAGCCGCAGCCGAGGAGGAAGCCGGCCACGGGGATGTGCACGGGCTCCCAGGCCACCGCTCCCCAGCCGATCAGCAGGAAGATCGTCGACCACAAGGCACCCGCCGAGGTCAGGTTGATCAGGTTGTGCTTCCACGGCACCTGCTTCGTCCAGTGGAACTCTCCACCGGCCGCAACGACGTCGCGCATCCAGGGGGCGGGCTTGTGCATCGGAGTCTTGTTCCTCACGGCCACAGGGGCCGGATCACAGGCTATTAGCGTGTCCCCAGGAGCTCCGCACTTGAGAATTGCCGCCGTCGGCGCCGCCTTTCCGCCGCACTACTACGACCAGGATCAGCTGATCGCGGCCTTCCGAGAGCACTGGGGAAAGCGCCATCGCAACCTCGACCGCCTGGAGCGACTCCACCGCAACGTGCTGGTCGGCGGGCGGCACCTGGCGCTCACGATGGAGGAGTACGCGGCCCTCGAGACCTGGGGCCAGGCGAACGATCACTGGATTCGCGTCGCCACCGGGGTCGGCGAGGACGCGGTCCGTGACGCGGTGGTACGCGCCGGGATCGGCTGGGACCGCATCGGCTGCTTCTTCAGCGTCACCGTCACCGGGGTGGCGACGCCCAGCCTCGAGGCGCGGCTCCTGAACCGCATCCCCGAGCTCTCCCGCAGCATCAAGCGCGTGCCCATCTTCGGGCTCGGCTGCGTCGCGGGCGCTGCGGGTGTGGCCCGAGCCGCCGACTACGTCCGCGCCTACCCGGACCAGGCTGCGCTGTTGCTCAGCGTGGAGCTCTGCTCCCTCACGCTCCAGCGCGACGACCTCTCCATCCCGAACCTCATCAGCTCCGGGCTCTTCGGCGACGGCGGCGCCTGCGCGGTGCTCGTCGGATCCGAGGTGCCCTGCGAGGGCCCCGAAGTGGTCGCCACGCGCTCGGTCTTCTACGACGACACCGAGCGCGTCATGGGCTGGGACATCTCGGAGCAGGGCTTCAAGATCGTGCTCTCCGCCGACGTGCCGAAGGTCGTACAGGCGCACCTGCGCAAGGACGTCGAGGCCTTCCTGGCCGAACACGATCTGGGCCTGGACGACATCGCCTCCTACGTCTGCCATCCCGGCGGGCCCAAGGTGCTGATGGCCTTCGAGGAGTCCCTCGGCATCGACCGCTCGGCGCTGCAGGTCACCTGGGACAGCTTGCAGCGCGTCGGGAACCTGTCGTCCTCGTCGGTCTTGATGGTGCTGCGCGAGACGATGGCGGACCATCGCCCGCCGAAGGGAAGCTACGGGCTGATGCTCGCGATGGGTCCCGCCTTCTGCTCCGAGGTCGTGCTCTTGCGATGGTGACCTGGGTGTACCTGGCCATCGTCGGAGCGGTGGCACTCGAGCGCCTCGTCGAGCTCGTGATCAGCCGACGCAACGCGGCGCGGGCCTTCGACCAGGGGGGCAAGGAGTTCGGCCAGGGGCACTTCGGCGTGATGAAGGCCCTGCACACCCTCTTCCTGGTCGCGGCGCCGGCCGAGGTCCTGCTGCTCGATCGTCCAGTGATTCCCTGGCTCTTCACGCTCATGGTGGTGCTGCTCTGCTTCACGATGGGCCTGCGCTACTGGGCGATCGGGACCCTCGGCGAGCGGTGGAACACCCGGGTCATCGTCGTGCCCGGGCTGAAGGCCGTGAGCGGCGGTCCCTACCGCTTCCTGCGGCACCCGAACTACGTCGCGGTCGTGCTGGAGCTCCTGGCGCTGCCGCTGATGCACAGCGCCTGGATCACAGCCGCGGTCTTCGGGGTGGCCAACCTGGTGCTGCTCAAGGTCCGCATCGACTGCGAGGAGCGTGCACTCCGCGAGGTCTGCGGGTACGACGCCCTGGAAGAACGGCCGAGGGTGCTCCCATGACGGACGAAGAGGTCCTGGACGGCATCCGCGTCGTAGCGCGCGAACACCTCGACCATCATGGGGCGGTCGAGCGCTCGACCCCGCTGGTCGAGGCCCTCGAGCTGGACTCGATCCGCATGCTCACGCTGGTCGTCGAGGTCGAGAACCACTTCGAAATCTGCCTCGAAGAGGGGGACGAGGAGGGCATCGAGACGGTCGGCGACCTGGTCACGCTCCTGCAGGCGCGGCTGGGATGACCCTCGCGGAGACGTTGCTCGCGTCGGGGGACACCCGCTGCCTGCGCATCCTGGACCGGAGGGGCCGCCCCGAGGAGCGGTCCTGGGCGGCCGTGCGGGACTCGGCGCTTCAGGTGGCCGGCCGGCTGATCAAGCTGGGTGTCCGCCCCGGGGAGCGCGTCATCCTGGTCTTCCCGACCGGCTTCGCCTTCTTCGACGCCTTCTTCGGCTGCGTGTTGGCCGGCGCCGTCCCCACGCCGGTCTACCCGCCGGTTCGCCTGGGGCGCATGGCCGAGTACCACGCCCGCACGGCCCGCATGATCGAGCTGGCCTCGGCCCGCCTGGTCCTGACCGATCGCACCGTCCGCCGCGTGCTCGGACGCACCGCGGAGCTCGCCCGCCCGGAGCTCGGAGTGCGCCTGCTCGAGGACCTGCCCGAGGCCTCGGAGGCCACGCGTGAGGTGGAGCCCCACGACCTCGCGATGGTCCAGTTCAGCTCGGGTACGACCGTCGATCCCAAGCCGGTGGCGCTCTCGCACGCTGCGGTGATGGCCCAGGCCGAGACCCTGGTCGAGGAGCTCCTGAGGGGCTGGGACGAGCCCACGATGGGGATCCAGGCCGGGGTCTCGTGGCTGCCGCTCTACCACGACATGGGGCTGATCGGCTGCGTGTTCCCAGCCCTCTGCCACCCCGGCGATCTCACCCTGATGGGGCCCGAGGTCTTCATCACGAAGCCGGCCCGCTGGCTCCAGGCGCTCTCGACCTACAAGGGCACCATCTCGCCGGCGCCGAACTTCGCCTTCGCGCTCTGCGTCGAGCGCATCCGGGACGAAGAGCTCGAGGGCGTCGACCTCTCCAGCTGGCGGGTCGCGCTCAACGGCGCCGAGCCGGTGGCACCGCACGTGCTGCGTGCCTTCACCGAGCGCTTTGAGCGCTGGGGTCTCCCCGCGACGGCCTTGACCCCGGTCTATGGCTTGTCCGAGGCCAGCCTGGCTGTGACCTTCAGCCCCATCGCGCGCCCCTTCCAGACCCGCCGTTTCGGTCGCGAAGCCCTGGCGAAGGGGCGGGCCGTGCCGGAGCCCGAGGGCGTGGAGATGCCCAGCCTCGGCAAGCCGCTCGAGGGCTTCGAGCTGCGCATCGGCCAGGGCCTCGCCGAAGGGGCGGTCGGCAAGGTCTGGGCCCGCGGACCCTCCTTGATGACCGGCTACCTCGACCGGCCCGAGCTGACGGACGAGGTCCTCGTCGAGGGCTGGCTCGATACGGGCGACCTGGGCTTCCTGCTCGATGGCGAGCTGTACCTGTCCGGCCGCGAGAAGGACATCCTCATCTTGCGCGGCCGCAACCACGCGCCCCACCCGCTGGAGCAGGCGGTCGATGCCGTCGCCGGGGTGCGGACGGGCTGCGCGGCCGCATGCACCACCCGCCCCGAAGGCCAGGACGGCGAGCGGCTGCTGCTCTTCGTCGAGCACGCCCAGGGCGCGCGGAGCCTGGGCCTCGGCCAGGGCTGCATCGACGCGGTGGTCGCAGCGACGGGCCTGCGACCGGACCTGGTCGTCGTGCTCGAGCCCGGGACGCTTCCCAGGACCTCGAGCGGCAAGATCCGGCGCCGCGAGGCCTTGCGCCAGTGGGAAGCCGGCACGCTCCAGCCCCCCGACAAGGTCCACCTGCTGCGGGTGGCCGGGATCCTCGCGGACTCCGCGCTCGCCTTCCTGCGCTCCCGGTGAAGCTCGTCATCGTCGGCGCGGGTCCGGTCGGCCTGGTCGCGGCCCTCTACGCTCAGCGGGCCGGGCTGGACGTCCGCGTGCTCGAACAGCGCAGGAAGCTGCCGCTCGACAAGGCCTGCGGCGAGGGCCTCATGCCCGGCGGGGTCGCGGTGCTGCAGGACCTGGGCGTGGACACCCCGGACCAGGGCTCGTCCGAGTTCACCGGGATCCGCTGGATCTCCGACGAGGTCGTCGCCGACGCACCCTTCCCCCACGGCGTCGGCCGAGGCATCCGACGCACCTGGCTCCACGAGGCGCTCTGGGAGCGCGCCGGCGAGCTCGTGCAGACCGGCGTGGAGGTCCACGACTATGTCGACGGGGGCCTGGAGACCTCGAAGGGGCGGGTCGACGCCGACGCGATCCTCGGCGCCGATGGGCTCCACTCCCGGCTTCGCCAGGCGGCGGGCCTGGATGCCGGTCCGGGCCCTGTTCGGCGGTACGGCGTCCGCCGCCACTACACCCTCGAACCCTGGAGCGACCGCGTCGAGGTCTGGTGGGGTGAAGGGGTCGAGGCCTATGTCACCCCGGTCGGCCCCGAGCGCGTCGGCGTTGCGATGCTGACGGGGTCACGTGCCCGCTTCGACGAGGCGCTGGCGGGCTTTCCCGGCCTCGTCGAGCGCCTCGAAGGGGCGAAGCAGGAGTCCCAGGACCGGGGTGCGGGGCCGCTGCACCAGCGGGCTCGCAAGGTCCGGGACGGCAAGCTGCTGCTGGTCGGCGACGCCGCGGGCTACCTCGACGCGGTCACCGGCGAGGGCCTGGCCTTGGGCTTCCACCAGGCCCGGGCCGCGGTGCGGGCGTTGACTGGCGGTCCGTCCTACGAGCGGGCCCACGCGCGCCTGGTTCGGCTGCCCTTCTTCCTGATGCACGCCCTGTTGTTCGCCCAGCGAAGGCCGGCTCTGCGGCATGCGGTGGTCCGCTTCCTCGCCGGGCGGCCTGCGCTCTTCTCGCGCCTGCTGGAGCTCAACGACGCTTGAGCCGGGCGGCCTCGTCGTAGGCCTGGAGCATCGGATCCGCGTGTTGCCTTGGCGTCTCCGGGTCGGCCAGCGCGAGCAGCTTGGCGGCGGTCCAGGCGACCTCCGGCGTGGGGTCCTCGAGGTAGGGCACGAAGACCTCGGCCGGGCTGCGGTCCACGAAGTAGAGCCCCTCGAGCACGGCGATTCGAGTGTCGATGGTCGGGTCTTCGACCTTCAGGCGCGCTCCGCCCCCGTAGGTCGCGACGTGGGGGTGGTCCTGGACGCCCTCGGGCAGGATCGGCGAGGCATAGCGCCCGGTGACGTTGCTGCGATCGGCCAGCGGTTCCCCACGGAGCACGGCGTCCTCGACCCAGGCGGTGACGAGGTCTTCGCCCTGTCGGAGCCTCGCGGCCTCGATGGCCCAGGCGGTGCGGGCCTGGGCGGCCTGCCAGGGTGGCAAGCCCTTCGTCGGGGCGGGATCGGCCACGCCGGAGCCGACGTAGAGGTTGAACCACGCCCGCGCCATCAGCTGGTCCATGGCCTCGGGTGCGACCCCCTCGGGCGCACCGTCCAGCGCGGTCTCGGTGATCTGCGCGAACTCGGACATCGCGGCTCGCACTGCCTCATGGTCGTCCGAGCGCAGGGTTGCGTCCGGAGGCAGGCCCCACGCCGCGTGGGTCACGCAGTTCCGGGAGAAGCGGCCGGCGTCGGCGCAGTGCCTCAGCGAGCGGTCGGTGTGACCGGCTCGACCCAGCTCCTCTCCGGCCCGAAAGTGGCACTCGTCCCGCCACACGCCTTCGTCGAGGCCCTCGCAGGCCTGGCGCGCCAGGGCGTCCTCTCCGCGCCCGCCGGCGTCGGCTGCGACCTGGACGCGGCAGGTGATGCGGTGGCCTTCCAGCGCGATGGCGTCGCAGCTTTGCAGCGAGCCGTCTCCGGTGAGGACCGGATCGGCGCCGGCGCAGGCCAGGAGCCAGATCATGGACGCTTGTGGTGGCCGAGGTGCGGCCGTCCGACCACCTGGCGGCACTGGCGGTCCCCGTGATCGGTCCTGGCCAGGGCACACAGTCGCGCCCCGCTCTCCGGGTGTCGAACCGCGAGCTCCACGAGCAGCGCGTCGCGCTCTTCCAGGTCCTCGATCCCATCGACGAGGGCCTCGAGCGCGCTGTTCGACGAGGGCAGGGGCTCGGCGAACTGCGCGCGGCACGCCGTCTTCTCGGCGAGGTCACCGCGGCACTCGTCGAAGGAGGCGGGTGCGCAGGCGAGCAGCCAGGCGATCACGTCTCGAAGAGCTGGCGGGGGCCCCAGTCGACGTCCTCGCCGGCCCGGATGGCCGCGAAGTTCTCGCGCCCGATCGCCGCCTGGCCGGTGTCCAGGCAGTGCTCGTAGGCCTTGGCCTCGATGTGCTCGCGCTCCTGGACGGGAACGCCGACACAGGCCAGCGCCGCGGTCTTGAATGCGGCGATGGCGGTCGGACTCTTCCTGGCGACCAGGTCGCCCAGCGCCCGCGCGCGCACCAGGCCGGCGTCGACGTCCTCGACGACCTCCTGGACCAGGCCGATCCGCTCGGCCTCGTCGGCTCCGATGCGCTCGCCCGTCATGCCGAGGCGCAGCGTGTTCGAGAGCCCGATGAGCCCGTAGAGCTCGGAGCTGCCGCCGGCCCCGGGCAGGATGCCCAGTCCGGTCTCGGGCAGCCCGAAGACCGCTTGTCTCGCGGCGATCCGGTAGTCGCCGGTGATCAGGTACTCGGTGCCCCAGCCCAGGGCGAGGCCGTTGACCACCACGACGTGGAAGAGCGGGAGTCGGCGCAGGGCGGCCAGCGTCCGGCGTTGCCAGCGGACGTGCGCCGCCACCTCATCGCGGGACCAGCCGACCCGCTCGGTGACGTTGGCGCCTCCGATGAAGATCGGCGTCCCCTTGCGGGTGCTGCGACGGCTCGTCGTGATGAGCGTGCGCACGTCGCTGTGGGAGAGGACCTCGATCAGGCCCTCGAAGGCCTGGAGCTGATCCCGGCCCATCTCGTTGACCTTGCCGTGGTCGAGCGTCAGGAGTGCGGTGTGGCCTTGGGTCTCGAGCTCGAAGCGGAACATGCCCACTGCTAATCGGTGACGATGGCGTCGTCTCCGAAGGCGGCGACGAGCTCGCCGAGCTGGGCCTCGCTCAGGGAATTGCCGCGAACGTCGAGGCGATCCAGGCCCGCCATCGAGGGGCTCGACACGACATAGAACAGGCCGCGTTCGCCCATGCTCACGTCGGCGATGCCCAGGTCGGTGACGGTGTCGAGCCGCTTGGAGGCCGCCAACAACCTCAGCCCCTCGTCGCCGAGGGCGTTGCCCGACACGTCCACCCGCTCGACCTTGCCGAAGGGACCCTGTCCGAAGCGCTCGATCGAAGCCGCGGTGAGTCCGTTGTGCGACAGGTCCAGACCGACCACGCCGCGCAGATCCCCCTGGCAGAGGCCCGCGAAGCCGTCGTCGCCCAGCCCGCTCCCATCGAGGTCGAGGATCTGCACATTGCCAAGCCACGAGGCGCCACCGAGGATGCGCCCTCCCTCGGCGCCAAGCCGTGCTCCGCCGGCGTCGAGCTGCTCCAGCGATCGCAGCGAGCCCGCATCCGCCAGGACCTGGACCGCTTCCGGTGACCAGTCGCCCGCGCGTAGCGTGACGCGGTAGACGGTCACGAGGTCCGCCGCCGCCATGCGCCGACGGAGCTCCGTGGCGTCCTGGGCAGCGCCGATCCAGTCTCCGACCTGGCCCGGGTCGATAGAGGCACCGACGAGCTCCTCGAGCGCGAGCGAAGCCTCTGTGGGGGGCTCGAGGTCCTCGGGCAGCGCAGGGGGAGCCCAGGGGTCGATCTCCGTCCCGTCTCCACCGGAGCACGCGATCACAAGCCAGACCAGCATCCCCGCAGTCGTAGCACGGGGTTAGGGGACGGCCATGCGGGATGCGGACTGGAAGCGGCTCGAGGAGGACCCCTTCGATGTCCTGATCGTGGGCGCGGGGATCACAGGGGCCGGAGCAGCGCGCGATGCTGCCCGGCGTGGACTCCGGGTCGCGGTCCTGGACGCGAACGACGTGGCCTTCGGGACGAGCAGCCGGTCGAGCAAGCTCATCCACGGCGGCCTGCGCTACCTCGAACAGTACGAGTTCTCCTTGGTCTTCGAGGCGGTCAGCGAGCGCAAGACGCTCCAGAACATCGCGCCGCACCTGGTCAATCCGCTCGGCTTCATGTTCCCGATCTACGCGTCGTCGCGGGTGGGTGTGAACACCCTCCGCGCAGGGCTCTGGCTCTACGACGGGCTGTCGCTGTTCCGAAGCCCCAAGCTCCACAAGACGCTCACGCCGAAGCAGGCTCGCAAGACCGAGCCGCTCCTGGAGAGCGCAGGGCTGAAGGGAGCGCCGCTCTACTACGACTGCGCGACCGACGACGCCCGCCTCACGCTGGAGACCCTGATCGACGCGAAGGAGAACGGCGCGCTGGTCGTGACCCACGCCAAGGTCGTCGGCTTCGAGCGGGATGACTCCGGCCGAATCGTCGGGGCGCGCATCCAGGATCAGCTCGCCAACCGTCAGGGCCGGGTCCTGGCCCACACCGTGGTGAACGCTACCGGTCCGTGGACCGACAGGACGCGCGCGCTCGGAGCGGGCGGGCCGCAGCTGCTCGCGCCGACCAAGGGCGTGCACATCGTCGTTCCAGGGAACCGGCTGCCGCTGAAGCACGCGGTGGTGTGCAACCACCCGGTCGACCGTCGGGTGCTGTTCGCGATCCCGTGGGGGACCGAGACCTACATCGGGACCACGGACACCTACTTCGAGGGGGACCCGGCCGATGTCGCCGCGGATCGCTCGGACGTCACCTACCTGCTCGAGGCAGCCAACGCCTACTTCCCGAGCGCGGAGCTCGTCGACGAGGACGTCATCTGCACCTGGGCCGGGCTGCGGCCGCTCATCCGCCAGGACGGGGCGAACGAGAGCTCGGTCTCCCGCGAGCACGAGATCCACGTCGGCGCCGATGGGCTGATCACGATCGCTGGCGGCAAGCTCACGACCTTCCGGCGCATGGGGGCCGAGGTCGTCACCACCGCCCTTCAGCTCATGTCCTTGACCGACCAGGTCCCGCCCCACGTCCGCGATCCGAAGACCGGCCGGGAGCCGCTCCCGGGTGCGGTCGGCTGGCCCGAGGACGACGATCACGACGCGGTCGCGGACCTCGTCTCCGAGGTCGTCGACGGGCGCTTGGAGCGGGACATCTGCCGCCACCTCGGTGATCGCTATGGCATGCGTGGGCTCGACATCGCGGCGCTGGCTGCGAAGGACCAGCGGCTGCTCGAGCGGTTGGTGCCGGAGCGCCCCGAGATCCTGGCGCTGGTCGACTGGGCTGTGGCTCGGGAGCTGGCCCAGACCGTCACGGACGTGATGGTCCGACGCACCCAGCTGTACTTCCGTGACCTGGACCAGGGCCTCGGAGCCGTCGACAAGGTCGCGGAGCGCATGGCGGAACTGCTGGACTGGGACCAGGCTCGGCGCACGAAGGAAGTGCTCGCCTACCAGTCCGAGGTCGCCCGGAGCCGCCGGTGGCGCTCCGACTGAGAGGCTGGTCCAACCTGGTCGGTCGCCTCCGCCGGGGAGAAGGTCCGCCGCCGACGTCTCCGCTGGATCGGGACCGACCCTGGCCCTGGGGCCTCACGCGGCAGGCGGATCCCTCCGATCCCGGCTTCGTGCCGGGGGGGCTCCTGCCGGCGCCGATCAACCTCAGCTACCGCAACTGGACCCTGGTCGGGCTGCCCGACCGCGCGCCGATCGCGCAGGTCGATCCCGGAGGCTGGGTCACCCCGGTGCCGGGAGGACCTTCGATCGCGGTCTGGGTCGGAGACGCCCGGCGGATGTGGACCCTCGGTCCGCTGCCGGGCTGGGGTGTGGACGAGGACTTGCGCTTACGGCAACACCGCGTCGAGGCGGGGCCTTTTGTGCGCACGGTCTCTGAGCGCCAGGAGCTCCGCGTCACCGTGGACGTGTTCCCCGCTCTGGTCCAGGGCGACGTGGTCTTCGGCATCACCGCCCGTGTGGTTCAGCGTGCGCCGGCGGCCCGGCCGGTTCGCCTGGCGTTCTCGATCCGGCCCGCCAACCCGGAGGGGCACGCGCCCATCCGTGCCCTGAGCCGCCGAGACGACGGCTGGTGGGAGATCGACGGCGCCGCGCGGGTCTTCGTGCCGCGCCCGGGCCACGAGCTCCGCCTGGCCGCGGGCCCGGTACGGGACGTGTACTCGATGGTCGGCGGCCGCCTCCGAGAGGGGGCGGTGCGCCGAAGCTCGGATGCGCGCACGTCGGTGACCTGTGCTCGCGGCCTGGCGACCGGTGCCGAGGTGTACCGGGTCAACCTGGGTCCCGGCGAGAGCATGAAGCGCACGATCTGGTGCGGCTCACATCCGGCCGTCGGTCCGGTGCTTCGCAGGGCTTCGGCGAGCCGGCTCTTCACCGGTGCTCTCTCCGACTGGAAGGGCACTCTGCGCACCGGCGCCCGGATCGAGCCCCCGGCCCACGCCCGCCTCCTCGAGTCCTCGCGTTCGTCGCTCCTGGCGGCGGTCGGTTCGGACGTCATTCCGGCCGAGGACTTGCCGGTCGTGATCGCTGCGCTCGGACGCCTGGGTCACCTGCGGCGTGCCGCGCGGCTCGTGGCGGGCGGCGACCTCCACGACGGCGGGCTGATCCTGGCGACGGTGGACCACATCGGCCTGGGCGGCGACCTGGCGCTGCTCCGCGAGCGCTGGCCAGCCATCCGGCGCGCGGTGCGGGCCCTGGAGAAGGCCGGGCCCACGCTGTCGGCGGCCGCCGCGCTTCGGGCCGCGACCGTAGCTGCCCGCTGGCTCGGGGAGCCGAACGAGGAGCGACGCCTCGCCCTCCTCGCAGGCCGGGTGCTCGAGGAGCTCCGCAGCGATCTGGAGGGACGAAGCGACGTGGATGTGTTGGCCGCCGTCTGGCCATCCGGACTCGTCGCAGCCACCGAGGCTCCGGTCGACGCCTCCGTTCGCCGTCTCGAGCGGAGGTCCCACCGCGCTGGGGTCTTCGACGACCTGGCGGGTGGGGTTCACGTGGCGCGTACCTGTTGGCTCGGCCAGATCGCATTGGCTGCGGGCAGGTCGGGGGCGGCCGGGCGCTTGGACTACCTCGCAGAGCACGCCTCCGACACCGGAGCCTGGCCAGCGGCCTTCCACCCGGAGCGGGGTGGCGTCGCAGGATCTGGTGACTGCCTGGGCGCAGCCGCCGAGATCGTGCTCCTGTGCCGGAACCTCCTGGTCCAGGAGGAGGGCAACACGCTTCACCTCTTCCGTGGTGGGGATCGGCGCTGGTTCGACGGGGAGACCACCTGTGAGGGCTTGCCCACGCGCTTCGGCACGATCGATCTCCGCGCCCGCCAGGGCTGCGTGAAGCTGGACTGCCGCTGGCGTCGTCGGCCGCGCATCGTGTGGCACAAGGCTCCGGATGTCGAGGGCCGCCTGGTGGTCGGCGACCTGGAGGTCGAGGGCCTCGGCCCGGAGCTCAGCACCGGCTGATCCGCTCCTAGGCCGGCCCGATGACGCCGCCGTCCTCGCGCTCGATCACCACGACGGCGGCCCTCGGCGGGACGCCCTCGGTGAAGTCTGGCCACCGCGTCGTGGGGTTCTGGGCGCTCGAGCCGCGCTCTTCGGCGGGGTGCTGAACGCTCAGGAAGAGCGTCTTGCCGTCCGGCGTGAACGCGGGTCCGGTGACCTCGGCTCCGCGCGGAGCGCTGTAGAGCCGCCAGATCCTGTCGCCCTGGACCAGGTGCATGCCCTCGGCCTGGGTCTCGGAGTAGCTGGCCCCGTCCGTACACAGCCAGAGGCGGCCCAGCGGGTCGATCACGCAGTTGTCAGGGCGCAGGACGTGGCCCTCGGCGTCCGAGCCCAGGAAGTGGATCGCGAAGGCGTTGTCGGGCTTGTTGTGCCCGTCTCCAGCGATGCGAAGCACGTGCCCGGCGTCGTTGGGGGCCCTGGGCGATGCGGGGTTGGTCGTCTCCCGACGCGTGTTGTTGGTGCAGACCGCGTAGACATCGCCCGTCTCCGGGTCGACGTCGATGCGTTCGGGGCGATCCAGCGGCGTCGCTCCCAGCAGCTCGGCTGCACGGCGGGTCTCGATCAACACGCCCGCCTGATCCACGAAGCCGTTCTCTGCGATGAGCGGGCCGGTGCCATGGACCAGGGGGAGCCAGTGGACGCGGTCCTCGTCGAAGCGGGCCACAGACAGGGTCCCGGAGTCCAGGGCGTCGGCTCCGATGCCCTCGGTCACGAAACGGTAGATGTGCTGGAAGCGGGCGTCGTCGCCCATGTAGACCGCGAGGCGACCGTCGTCGGTGGGGACGCAGCAGGCGCCCTCGTGGCAGAAGCGGCCCAGCGCCGTGCGCTTGACAGGCGTCCTCGAGGGATCGAGCGGGTCGACCTCGACGACCCAGCCGAAGCGGTTCGGCTCGTGGGGCTCCTCGGCGACGTCGAAGCGGCGATCGAAGCGCCACCACTCCCACCGCTCGCCCTTGCGCAAGCCCATCGCCTGATGGTTCCGGAGCTCAGAGTCCGGGCCCCGGTCGGCCGGACCATGGAAGTAGTAGTAGATGTTCTCCTCGCACGAGAGCACCGTGCCCCAGGGGGTCACGCCGCCGGAGCAGTTGTGGACCGTGCCCAGGACGCGCCTTCCCTCCGGATCGGCCGAGGTCTGCAGCCGAGGGTGTCCGGCAGCAGGCCCCGACAACGCCATCGGCGTGAAGGCCGTGATCCGGCGGTTCACCGGGTCGGCGACGACGCGCCAACCGGCCTCTGTGCGGCGGATCCGGACCACGGACATGCCGTGGGCGGCCATCTCGATGGCCGCATGCTCGGCGTTGGTCCGGGGGCCCTCCCACATCAGCACGTGCTCGCAGTACTCGTGGTTCGCGAACAGAACGAGATCGCCTTCGTAGGGCAGCAGCGCGAGGAAGTCGTTGTTGGTGCCCCACCATCGGGCCTGGTTGCGAGGGTTGAGTCGGCTGGGGTCGAAGGGCGGAGCGCTGGGGAGGACCGGGTCCCCCCATCCGATCAGGACGCGCGCGGTGTGACCGGGGGCGACCGCGTGGTCCGGCCCGAAGCTCGGATCCGCCGGGGCGGCGGAGGCCTGTCCGGAGCGCAAGGCGACCCCCGCGACAGGGAGCGAGGCGAGGCCCCGGAGGAGGGTTCGGCGAGAAGG
>Ga0114933_10003053_pt1 | contig 16660 bp, 14 predicted proteins | sample 4SBtaG_FD_89691 | JGI IMG/M metagenome (GOLD analysis project Ga0114933, IMG submission 89691) | Deep subsurface microbial communities from Kolumbo volcano to uncover new lineages of life (NeLLi) - 4SBTROV12_W25 metaG | ecosystem: Environmental > Aquatic > Marine > Volcanic | place: Kolumbo... | reverse complement strand
TAACTCCGAATTCAGCCGCGGCGACCCCGCAGCCTCGGTCGTTGTGAGGGTGAAGGGAAAGAACGATTGCCTCTCGATTGGTCACCGTGCGGTGGAAGAACTCGATCAGGTCACCGTAAAGATTCGGTGTCGACATCTCTACAGTTGCCGGCAGATTCAAGATAATTGGATCCTCAGCAGTGGCACCCCACTCTGCTGAGACTTGTTCACATATGTCGACAGCAAAATCTATTTCGGTTCCCGTGAAAGATTCTGGTGAATATTCGAAACGAATATTTGAACCACTCGCTTGTTCGCGTAGTTCTCTGCATTGGCGGGTCCCGGTGAGTGCGATATCAACGATTCCATCTAGGTCAAGGCCGTAGACCACTCGTCGTTGAAGTGTGGAAGTCGGGTTGTACAGGTGAACGATTGCATTTTCTGCGCCTTCGATGGCTTCATATGTTCGGGCGATGAGTTCGGGGCGGCTTTGAGTCAAGACCTGGATCCATACGTCGTCGGGAACCAAGTCTTCTTCGATCAACATCCTGCAGAAATCGAAATCCGGAGCAGAGGCAGAAGGAAATCCGACTTCGATTTCTTTGAAGCCCATTTCCACTAAGGCTTCGAACATCTGCTTCTTTCGGGGGACGTCCATGGGATCTATGAGTGCTTGGTTGCCATCTCTGAGATCTACTGAGCACCACAAAGGGGCTTCGCTAGTCACCTTGTCGGGCCATGTGCGATCGGACAGCTCCGGCGCGTATGGGTAGTGGATGTACTTGCCGAAAGGCATTGAACTGGGCTTTTGCTTACTGATGCCCTTCACGTCTGCCATGGGTTCTTCCTCCGTTTGTGCATTGTCTCGCCTCGATCTGTTCATCTCGCCGTCCGCTGCCCCGAAAAGCAGAAGAACCCCCCGGCCTTGCGGCACAGGAGGTTATGGCGAGGGCCTCTATGTATAGCCCTCGCCTACGTGAGAAGAAGTAGTCCGCGTAGCGATCCGTTCACGGCAACAACGATAGCACCGGAATTGTTTATTGGTACAAACGAGTGTTTGAAGACACGCGATCTGAAATTAGCTCTAAGCAGCCTTAACTTCCGCTGTGAGCCTGGATAAGAGCGTTTCTTTCGGTCCAGATGTTGAGACCACTGCGGCATGCACCCCCAAAGATCGCATCGCCTGCCGAAGAATCGTGACACCTAAAGGCATGTACTCACATTTCTTGGAACTCATGCCCGGGAGGGCTAGCCGGGCCGGGATGGACAGCTCTGAGAAGGTCTTTATTAGATGACCTAAATCGGAACAATCAACACCTAACCCGTTGAGGTTTTCGGGTACTTCGGATCGGCGAATGGTGTGTATCAGTTTGGTCATTGCGAGTGGCATTCCGCCGACGATCACGAAAGAAGAATCCCCCGATTCCTTGATGGCTGTTGCTACTGGTTTCAGGCTCTCGGCGATGTGGTGTTCAAGTCGAATTCTTGTAGAAGTGTCTATGTAGCCGTCCTTGGACGCCCGTGGCGCGAGCACGCCTGTTCCTAGGGGGTAACTGAAATTGTGGGCCGGGGTTTTCCCACCGAGGCTGCCACTACTGATACCCAGACTTCCGCCGCTGAGCGCGATGGTGGTCAAGTGGTCGGTGTTCGGAAAGTGGTTCGCGACAGCCTGCCAAGTGAGCGTGTTTTCTTCCTCGGGCAGCAAGATTTTGATTTGGCAGCCGGCTTCTCTTTCTATGTGCGATGCGACGGCGAGGCCGTTCGCCGCTAGGCGGAACGACTCCGTTGCGACGGCGATGACTCTTTGACAATTGTGGGCTTTGGCGTTGGTCATGAACTCAGCGGTCACCCTCGTTGCGGCCGCGATGTCGCGTTCAGTGAACGACCCGTTTGAACTCACAGAAGCACCAAGGTGAAGGTGATGGCTTCTTCGGTCTATCTCCTGGCCCGTGTTGACAGTCAGCCGAAAACTGGTGCTTCCCATCTCTATCAAAGCGGCTCTCACGAGCATGAGGCTAGGAAGATTGATAGGCCCAGTGGTGGACCCGAGGTTTAGTTATCTCCCAGGCAGCTTTAGGTCAGTTCGAAAGAGAAGTCGGGAAGTACCTGGACGGAACGTCCGACGTGTTCTTCGACCATCATTGATTCCATGAGCGCCAAGTCGCTTGTGCCCGCCCACTGTCGTCCATTGGGTGTTCGCACTGAAGCTAAACCGCGTTCAGGGCCGTCTGCGCCGTGCATCACGGTGTACGCCTCAATAGTGCCGCCTCCAACATGTTCGGCGTCCAACTCGACACTCGGATGCGCATCTATTTCTGTCTGGCAGTCCTCATGTTGGAAACCGTTAGCGGGTGGAGTTGTGCTGTACAACCCAAAGGCATGTTTGGTTATGTAGCCACCATTAGCTGAGCACAGCCCGATGGCTCCTGCTTCTTCTCGTAACACATTGGCCATTGTCGCGATGGAGTGGGTGACGTAGTTGTTGAGAGGACCACCAGCAAAGGTGAGGCCACCTGTTTGGGTTAATTGGCGGTCGATACCTAGTTCCATCTCGGTGGCGGCTATTTGCACAGCTGATGGGAAGCAACTGTATAAATCGACGTGATCGATATCGTCGGGCGTTACACCAGCTAATTCCATCGCTTTCTTTCCGGCCACTCTGATAGCGGGTGAGGAATGAAGGTCAGCTCGGTTCGAAACAAAGTTTGTATCTGCGCCATCTGTTCCTGATTGCGGAAACAGCCAACGATCGTGGGCAACGCCAACCGCTTCAGCAGCTTCAGCGGAGCAAATGATTAAAGCCGCTGCCTGATCAAGATCCCAATTCGAATTCATTGCTTTGGTATAGGGAAAACCGACGAGACGGTTAGAAGGTCCAGGATTTCTAATCTCTTCGGCGGTCATCGGGTTCTGAACCCACGAATAAGGATTCGCGCAAGCTACGCGGTTGAAGGTCTCCCACAGTTCGCTGACACGGTCCCGATGTTCGTCGATGCTTTCCCCTCGAGAAGCCCGGAAAGCCGACTCGAAGATCGGATAAAAGTTGATAGGCATAGCGATTCCGCGTTCAAGTTCCACGGGGTGACTCATTGTCACGTCTTTGCCCAATACTTCGTCTGGTTCGACTCCGACTTGATCGGTGTAAGGGATTCGATGACCGGCACGCTTTGCTCGTCGTCGACTCCAGATTCCTTCAGCGCCAACGATAAGAACGATTTCAGCTTCACCGTTCTGAATTCGTAAACAGGCTTTATTGATCAGAGATTGTGGTGTGTTCCCACCATCGGTTGAGATGCCAGTGCGACTGTTGTTTCCGAACTCTTCTCTCAACAGAGCTGCAGGATCGGGATAAGGCCATGCTCCTTTAACAACCCAGGTATCTGTCGCTCGATCCAACAAAGTTCGGGCGCCTGCGTCATCGGCAGCGGCTTCAAGGGCTACCCGCATCATCGCGAGGGGCTCCAAGGCTTCCACCGGGTTGTCGGGCCGTTGTTTCAGTTGGCCTGTGCCAACTAACACCGGGGTACGGGGGTCAACTGAACTCATTGGTTTACCACCTCAACGATCGTGCGGAGCAGCGGGACGGGGCCGCTGACTTGAAGAGTGGTGACCACCGTATCGTTCCAGCGCTGTAGGTCGTCCGCGATCTTGTCGATCGGGCCGACGAGAGCGACTTCTTCAACCAGAGACAATGGAATGGACGCGGCTGCTTCGTCCTTGCGGCCACTCAGGTAACACTCTTGGACCTCGTCGGCTACATCCTGGTAGCCCATGCGACAAAAGACGTCGTAGTGGAAGTTGGCTCCCTTAGCGCCCATACCACCCATGTACAGAGCCAACATCGGCCTCACCTTGTCCGCTGCTCGTTCAACGTCAGCATCTGGAACAATCGAAACAGGGCAGACCACCTCAAAATCGTTCTCATCGGGGATTCGGCCATCGGCGCCGATTCGTGATTTCCCTGCCTTCGTGAAGCCATCATTTAACGCATCGGCATAGAACTGGTTGTCTTTCGGAGCGAAGAAGAGAGGAAGCCAACCATCGCAGAGTTCACCTGCTAGGGCGACGTTCTTCGGCCCTTCAGCACCCAAATAAATCGGGATGTGTTGCCGTAAGGGATGCACAGTCGATTTGAGAGGTTTCCCTAATTCGAGACCACCAGGGAAGGGCATCTGGTAATGGTCACCTACGTAGGAAACCGGTTTTTCACGCTCGCAGATCTCCCGAATAATGTGCACATATTCACGAGTTCTGGCCAGTGGCCTTGGGTAGGGCTGGCCATACCAACCTTCGACGACCTGGGGACCGCTCACCCCAAGTCCCAGAATGAAACGACCATTGGTGAGGTGGTCCATGGTGATAGCCGCCATTGCGGTAGCAGCAGGCGTACGCGCCGACATTTGAACAATGCCCGTTCCGAGTTGAATCGTTTCGGTTCGGCTGCCCCACCACGCCAAAGGAGTGAGAGCGTCACTCCCATATGCTTCTGCGGTCCAGAAGCTATGAAAGCCAAGAGCTTCTGCTTCCAAAATTGTTTCTTGGGCATCTGATGGTGGACCTGCTGCCCAATACCCGGCGCCTGTTGCCAGCTTCATGTGTTCACTCCCAGTCTTGGAACGCTTTGTACATATATCTCTTCCAAGATGCTTCTAGCACATATCGCCTCCAATGACGGTGGTAGCGGGCCGAGGTGGTTCTACCCTCAAGCTTGTGTCGTCACCGGAACAAGTAACCGCGGAAGCGGACAGACGAAGAACATTCGCGATAATCAGCCACCCCGACGCGGGCAAAACCACTCTCACAGAAAAATTCTTGCTCTACTCGGGCCAAATTGCCGAAGCAGGATCGGTGAAAGCGCGTTCAGGACGAAAATCGGCGACGTCTGATTGGATGGAACTTGAACAGCAACGAGGCATATCCATCACCTCCACAGCCCTGCAATTCGATTACCGAGACCGAGTATTAAACCTTCTCGACACACCAGGACACCGCGATTTCAGTGAAGACACCTACCGAGTACTCGCAGCTACCGATGCGGCAGTAATGGTTATCGACGGGTCAAAAGGAATTGAGGCTCAAACTTTGAAACTGTTCGAAGTTTGCCGACAACGTGAAGTGCCCATCCTCACTTTTGTCAACAAATGTGACCGGCCAGGTCGACCTCCACTCGAACTCATAGACGAAATCGAAAATATGTTGCAGCTGCTACCGACTCCCATGTCGTGGCCTGTCGGCGTTCCAGGAGATCTGAAAGGGATCGTTGACCGCGACTCAAACACCTTCATCAAGTACGACCGCACCGCCCATGGAGCCACTGAGTCAGAAGAACAAAGGTCACCAATCGACCAGGTGGACCCATCGACCAACGGTTGGCACGAAGCCAGCGAAGAGTTAGAACTACTCGAAGCACTTGGAACCGAAATCGATCTCAAAGGATTTCTTGCAGGTGAAGTAACTCCAGTGTTCTTTGGATCAGCGCTCACCAATTTCGGGGTACGGCTCCTACTCGATGCCGTTGTCGACTTAGCACCGTCACCGGCTCCCCGATACGACATACATAACGCCCCCAGACTGGTCGAAGCCCCCTTCTCGGCGTTCGCATTCAAAGTTCAAGCCAACACAGATAGAGCTCACCGCGATCGAATCGCGTACGTTCGCGTGTGTTCGGGTCACTTTGAACGAGGAATGAACGTTACCCAAAGCCGAACTGACCGCCCGTTCGCCACGAAATATGCCCACACAATGTTTGGTTCTGACCGTTCAACAGTGGAAGAGGCTTGGCCGGGGGACGTGGTGGCTCTCGTTAATGCCAGCGATGTACGCGTCGGAGACACTTTGTATGCCGACGAGGCGGTCGAATTTCCGCAGATTCCTTCGTTCGCACCAGAAATCTTTAGAAGGATTCGAGTCACCGACACGAATCGTTTCAAACAGTTTCGACGCGGTTTGGTGCAACTCGACGAAGAAGGCGTAATCCAAGTCCTCAGAGACGAAGACATGGGTGATGTGGAACCGGTACTAGCAGCGGTAGGCCTCATGCAGTTCGAAGTGGCCACGCACAGGCTCGAAAACGAATTCGGTGCCCCAGTTGAACTAACGAATGCACCATATTCAGTTGCTCGACGTACCGACGTCGAATCGTCCGACGAGTTACGAAGACTCCCTGGAGCGACAGTTCTTTCGCGAAGCGACGGAACGTTGCTTGCGTTGTTTGAGAACGAGTTTTATCTGCAACGGATCAAAAACGAAAAAGAACACCTCACCCTGGAACGAGTGTTGGCCGAACAAGAATGGCTTAGCGACGGCACCAGCTGATGCTGATGGCTGGTTCTTAGTCGGTGGGCAGCTGATCTGGCATCAGTGGACTCCTGCCGATCCGATAGGACGAGAGAATTCGGTCGTCACACACTCTGCACAGGTACACGACTTGGGTAGCGACAATAGATAATTGGCTGCCCCGAGACTTCTCCACAACAGCCTTAACCGCGCCCTCCATGTCGTCTCCGTCGCAACGGTCACACGTGGGGATTGCGTTGGGATCACGTTCCCATTGCTGGTCGCAACGTTGACATGTCACTTCAATCATCTCGCCGTTTTGTCGACCGAGGAGATCTTCAGTTTCACCGCACGCAGGACATTGCAACTCTTCCACGACATTACGGTAGTCCCACAGCGCTAGGTTCCCGTGTGGAGGCTCTTTGGTCGTGTCGATTGATCATTACGCAACGCTTGGGATAGACCCACTTGCCGAACATGAAACGGTGCGTCAGGCATGGGTCGCTGCTGCTCGAACTCACCACCCTGATGGCCTGGGGGAGGTCACAGAAGCTGAGCGTCGAGCCGCTGAACGTCGCATGCATGACATCAATGAAGCATGGCGGATACTGGGTACAAAGGAGCTGAGGTCCGCGTATGACAAGGAACGTGAGCGAACCAAGGATCAGTCAGCTGCCGTTGAGGAAACCTGGGATGAGGACTGGTTTGATGCCGAAGCCGAGGATCCTCCAGGGTTTGAAGTCGGCAACCCGTTGGTTGCGACGGTGCTGCGTATCTTGCCGTGGTTTGTGGTTGGAGCGATCGGTGTCGGCATCTTCGTGTTTTCGGCATTCGCTACGAATAGTCGCCCCGAACGTTGGAAGAATCCTGATATTCGAACGGTTCCCGAAGAATGTGTGTTGATCGGAGACAGCGGGAGAGTCGAAGGCGACGCGGACTGTGCCGACGTGAAGGCGCGGCGGGTTGTGGCTGGACCCATCACAAAAGGTTCTCCTGTGAAGTGCCCGGTCGGGACTGACAAGGTGGCAACGCGTGTCGAATGGGAGTTCTATTGCTTGGTGCCCTCGCCGCAAAGCGGAGACGGCTAAACAACAACCTCTTGTTCGTACAACCGGGTTACCTCATCGGGTGTAAAGCCTGCTTCTAACAGAATTTCATTCGTGTGTTGACCGTGTTCGGGTGCCGGCCCTTTGACCGACATTTCGGAGCCATCAAGACCAAATGGTGGCGACACCGTCCGAAAAGGAAACTTTGCATCAGGGACGTGCTCGAAAGCCCTCAACGCCTGTGATTGGGGGTCATCTATGACCTCTACGAGGTTTTGTATGAGACCCCACACCATCCCAGCTGCATCGAGTCGTTCAGCCCAAACACCCGAATCAGCGGAACCAAATATGTCATCACACAGAATCATCAACTCTGGGCCGTGTTGCGCCCGCGTCTCAGGGTCCACAAATCTTGGGTCTTCAAGCCAGTCGAGCCGTCCCATCGCCCCACAAAATCGGTCCCAGTAACGATCTGCAGGCATCGTGAGCATGATCCACCTGTCGTCTGAGCAGCGGAACCTTCCAACGAGCGGTGACGGCGTTTCGATTCTCATGATCGGTCCGGGGACCTCTCCCGTGGCAAGACCCACCGAAAGGTCAGAACTCATCGTCCAAATAGCTGTGTGTACGAGCGCGACGGAGATGTCTTGTCCCTCGCCGGTCAGGTCGCGTTCTCGAAGGGCAAGCAAGATCGAAGAAAGAATCGCTAAAGAAGTTGTGTGGTCCCCTTGGCCGGGACGACCCGCAGGTGGTGTCTGACCTGGCTCACCCATTATGTTCAGCACGCCTCCGCGACTGAAAAAGGCTGTGTGATCGAAAGCAAGTCGATCTTTATCGGGACCGCTGTTGCCATAGCCCGTGAGAGTGAGATGGATCAGTTGAGGGTGATCTTGTCGTAGATCCGACGCTCTTAATTTGAACTTGGATTGACGTTCTGTGGTCAGGTTGGTCACGAAAACATCACATGACGCAGCAATTTTATGGGCGACTTGGATTCCATCTTCGGTTGTCAAGTCGACGACGATTCCACGTTTTCCGCGATTGTCTAACTCCCACCACGGGTCCGGTCCGTCGGGCACTGTCACAAGACCTCTCAGTAAGTCACCGTGAGGGGGTTCAAGCTTGATGACGTCGGCTCCAAGGTCGGCCATCATCGCGCAGGCGCTCGGGGCCGCGATCATCCCTGCGGCATCAAGTACCCGCACACCAGCCAATGGTCCCCCCGGATTAGCCATAATGCGTTCTACGGCTGTCCGTAAAGGTCACGTAACTCTCGTTTGAGGACCTTTCCAGTCGCGTTGTGAGGAATTTCGTCGATGAAGATCACTGATTGTGGGACTTTGTAGCGGGCAAGGTTTTGTCGACAGTGGTTGATTATTTCCGTGTCAGATAACTCTTCGTCTTCTTTGAGAACAACTATCGCCCGGCCTACCTCAACCCATTTGTCATCGGGAACACCTATGACGGAAACCTCGCCAATGGCGGTCAGTTGATAGATGACGCTTTCTACTTCTGCGGGATAGACGTTTTCACCTCCGGAGATATACATGTCTTTCCAGCGGTCAACGATGTAATAGAAACCATCTTCGTCTCGGCGAGCGGCGTCACCTGTCTTCAGCCATCCGTCTTCGAAAGACTCTTCGGTAGCTTCAGGCCAGTTCCAATAGCCAGGGGTGATGTTTGGTCCTTTGCACCAAAGCTCACCAGTCTCGCCCACGTCAGCTTCGCGGCCATCTTCGGTGACAATCCGAACGCTGGTATGCATTGCTGGGACGCCCGCCGAACCGATCTTGATGGAGCATTTGTCTGCAGGTAACGCCAGCACCAAGGGACTGGTTTCAGTCATTCCGTAAGCTTGCTGAAGAGGTAACCCTTTTTCTGCCCAGGCTTCGATTAGTGGGACTGGGGTCGGGGAACCTCCAACAGCGGGAGCTAACAGAGTCGGGAAAGAAGCTGACGCGAATTCAGGTACTTGGCTCATGAATAGCCAATTTGCGGGCACCCCTATGGTGTGAGTGACACCTATTTCTGGGTCGCTGAGAAGGTGAAGTGCTTGGCTTGGGTCGAAGGTTTTCATCACCAGGTTTGTTCCACCGAAATGAAACGTGGGGTTAGCGAAAACGTTGAGTCCTCCGGTGTGGAAGAGGGGAAGAAAAGCCAGGTTGATCATGGACTCGGCGCAGGTGTAGTACTCGACGCTGTTTACGGCGTTCCAGAATGTCATGCCCTGGGTAATGATGGCCCCTTTAGGTCGGCCTGTTGTCCCGGAGGTGTACATGATCGTGAGGATGTCGTCGTGAGTGCAGTCTTCGCTCTCCAACAGAGGGCTATGTGTGGCTAACACTTCTTCGTAGGATGCGGCATCCCCGATAGATGGACCCCAAGTAATCCTGTGAGCGATGTCGCATAATTCAGCGAGTTTCGTTGCGTTATCGGCGAACTGATCGTCATGAATGATTACGTCCGGGCCGGCATCCCCGACGATGTATTCCAGCTCGGGGATTGATAGACGCCAGTTCAACGGAACAAAGATGGCGCCCAGTTTCCAGCACGCAAATTGAGTCTCGAAGAAATTGGTGTCGTTTTCGGCCAGGACAGCTACTCGGTCGCCGCGTGTTATGCCGAATTCATCTCGTAGAGCTTGCGCCAGCCGACTATTACGTTCGTTCATTTCCCTGTAGGTGAACTTGCGCCCGCTCGCCAGGTCGTGCACGGCTAGTTTGTCGCCGCGGACAAGCGAGTGATGGGCTATCCAATCGTATGAAGGCGTGGTCATGAGGCAAGAATCTAGCGTGATTTGGTTTGTGCGCTCTTATCCACAATTCGAAAATAAAATACTGAAATTGACTCAAATTGGTTGATAAACATACCTGATTGACTTGATTTGAAAAATTAGCTGTGTTATCTTTTATTTCCACGTCGCCCGAAGGGCGGCTTTTGTAGTTTTCGGGCCGATTTGACGCCAACGAACCTCTGCTGGTGTGCTGCTGCCACGGTGAACGACGTCACCCCAGTAAATCTGACGCTATGGTGACCGCTTCCGGGCGATTGGCTCAGTTGGTTAGAGCGCTGCCTTCACACGGCAGAGGTCACTGGTTCGAATCCAGTATCGCCCACACCCAAAAAGACGACCGGTGATTCACCACGGTGTCTCTTGTTGAAAACAGGGGTAGTTCATGCAGATTCGCCGCGCGAATCTCGATGGCTGAACAACTCGACGAAGAGGACGGTCAGGCCGTGGTCTAATCTGGCTGACGAGGTGCTGTCGATGGAACGGGATTGGAAGTGCTGCTGGGTTGCTTGCACCCGGATGGGACCAGCTTGTTTCGGGGGGTTTTCGGACTCGGAGCGTCGGACCGTCTTTGCGAGAAAACGCCCAAAAGATTTCTGGGGAACGACAAAAGACCGCCCCTAAGTGTGTCCTGCGCGCTGGGATATTAAAAAGACCGCCTCGCGCAGAACTTAAAGGGGGTCCTGGCAAGCGAGGCGGTCCAGAACGGAGGCTATTGGCAGGTTGCGGAATCGCCTACGACTTTTGACTGAGCGTTACGTTTTAATTTAAGGAGCCCCGTGTCCTGTATCGCCCGCGCCGAGAAATAAAACTTGGTGCTGGGCTGTGTCTGGTTCGTTTGAAACCAGAGGTACCAGGTTCATCGCACCGGATCTCGTATCGTCCGCACCGATTCCCGTGACCCCTGCTTTTTTGGGGCGGGGATTGATTTCTTCGAAAGCAGGGTCTCTAGCAACTTGTAGTATCGGCATGCAGTGCGTGGGAAGAAAATAGATGAATAAGTTTGGTGGATTTTTAGTTGTGGCTTTGCTAGCCGCATCCTGTTCTTCTGCATCGGATTCGGCGTCTGAGTCAGAGGTATCGCTTGGAACTCCGACGACGACTGTTGCCCCGACGACGACTGTTGCCCCGACGACGACTGTTGCCCCGACGACGACTGTTGCCCCGACGACGACGACTGCTGCTCCGACGACGACTGCTGCTCCGACGACGACTGCTGCTCCTCTTCCTCAGGGAGGCCGAATTGCTGAGTTCTCTGAGTGCGATATGGGTCCTATGGAGGTGAAGCTCTTTGTGGCGAAAACGGTCCCTGCTAATGAGGTCAAACTTATTGAAGAGCAGGTTTGCTTATCGAAGCAGCTGTATTTCGATCGCCCCGGAACCAATTGGCAGATGACAAGCCCGCTCTACATTGCGCTGCTTAATAGGGACGATTCGGCGAGTGCGGTAGAAATCGAAGGCCTTTACTGCAGCTACATACTGGAACACCACCCAACTGGTTGGAGTAACGGTAAGTGCGGTCCTTACGGAGGGCAAGGGTGTCAAACGTCAGGAAAGTGTCTATTTACTGATAACAGCGGGAAAGTATCGGGTTCGTGTATCTGCAGTAATTTCCGGAGCGACGGTTTTTACCTCTATGTAAATAACAGTCACCAAATGCCGCGCTTTGAAAGAGACTACAGATTGATAGCGCTGCATGAGCTTTTTCACGTGTATCAGCTATCTAGCATTGCTAACCCTTCGATCTCTAAGGATGCCGAGTATCGGTTGATGGGTAAACGCATGGGTACCAGTTCGGTAGACGTTCCATGGTGGATGGAAGGCACAGCGGTCTATTTCGGTCATTACTTCTACGACCAGCAACCTGTTGCGGTCGCCAACTCTCTCTACAACGAAATGCATAGATATCTGACGACTGATTACAACGGCAACGGAAAAGGTCCGATACCCGACCAATACAAGGCATATAGGGATTCTGGGACCACAATGACAGAATTAAGCTTCGAATCAGATGAGAAGAACGTTGCGTATCGCATTGGCGCATGGTTCGTCGCATTTATGGTGGACCAGGTCGGGATCGACAAGATCTTCGACTTCTATGAGGGTCTCGAAGATGCAGGTAGCTTCGAAACACAATTCGTCGCGACATTCGGTAAATCACATACGGAATGGATCAGCGACTTTGACGCCTTCCTAGAAAAGCCGTATGAAGAGAAAATGGCGATCATCCCGAGGTAGCGAGGAATTCTTCGGTGGCATTGTGACTCTGACTTTCTAGCGAAGCCAAGTTGCGACGATCAACTCAAGATGCTTAGATGAACCCGTTATCAAGAGCGGTGCACACCCGTGCACCCGGCAACCTGGGGCGGACACCCAAGGTGCTTCCTACTTTGGTAGGGATAAGGCAAAGGTCTTCGGACCCGAGCAACGAAGTGTTCCTGAGGATGAGGTTCAGCCACTTCTCACCGATTCAGAATCACCCGATGTCCGCCGCTAATTAGCAGCGTTCTGAGGGGGGACAATGAACGACAAAGAGCTCGGTAAAACAAGAAAAGTCAGCATCGGAGAAGAATCGACACCAGTCATTGATAATGCCCCTCTCCCTGTCTCACAGTCGTGCGCCTTTTCGCGGTCCTTGACACAACAACAGTTGCTGTTGCTCGACGGAGCTATGGGAACACAACTCTTTGATCGGGGATTATCGCCGGGAGACCCACCCGAAATGCTCAATCTTGTGGACCCCGACATTGTGCGAAGTGTCCACAACGAATATTTGAGCGTCGGTTCCGACATCATTTTGACCAACACTTTTGGAGGTAACCGCCATCGGCTCGCGTTGCACGCCCTCGACGACAAGGTGCACGAAATCAACGACGCCGCTGTCCGCATTGCAAAACAAGCTGCTCTCAAATTTGGAGCACTTGTCGCTGGAAGTCTCGGTCCGCTCGGAGCTCTGTTAGCCCCTTTGGGGCCGGTGTCAGCCGAGGAGGCTCTCGACGCCTTTAAAGAACAAGTAGATGGTCTCACGGCCGGTACCCGGGACCGGGACCCAAATAGTTCGATCGATCTGTTATGGATTGAAACGATGAGCAGTCTTGACGAGGCCACGATTGCTATTGACGCATGCCGCGAGCTTTCGGCGCTGCCAGTGGCAGTCACTATGAGCTTCGACACCAACTGTCACACCATGATGGGAGTATCACCCGCGAACGCGGTCAAAGCTTTACTGGATGCCGGAGCTAGCGCTGTCGGTGTCAACTGCGGTAACAGCCTCGACGATAACGAGGCTGCAATCACGCAAATGCGCGAAGCCGATCCTGAAGCTCTGTTAATAGTCAAATCGAACGCGGGTATCCCCGAGTGGCAAGGCGCGAAGCTTTCCTACTCGGCAACACCTGAACTAATGGCAGATTTCACGCGTCGGCTTCAAGATTTGGGCGTCCAACTCCTCGGGGGCTGCTGCGGAACGACTCCAGAACACATCTCGGCTATGGGTTCGGCTATACGAGAGACGGCTTGACGCTGATTCGTCTCAAACCCTGCCACTAAGTCTGGGAAGGTGACTAGCGCCCTTGCCTGACGCGCAAAAGGCCACAGGTTCAACGACCGTATCGATCAGAACGCTGGTACCTCGACGTGCAGGGGTAGTACATTTGGCGCACCTTCTTTCTCAGTACGACAGTGGGAAGTTCCCGCTGGGGAATGGAGGTATAAGGGGAAACGTTATGGATCCGAAGGAACAGTTCTCGCAGGTCACCGACCTGCTCTCCGCTCTGGTGGACGGCACCGATGCCGACCAGTTGGGCGACGATACACCGTGCAGCGATTTCGACGTCCGGGACTTAATCGGGCACTTCACCCTTGGACGATTCCTGTTCGCCGCGGGGCTGAGTGGCGACAAGGCCCGTGGGGAGGAGTTGATCGGCGGGATGCCAGCGCGACTCGGCGACGTTCTCGGCGACGACCATCGGGCGACCTACCAGGACGCCACCGTTCAGCTAGACGCAGCGGTGGACGGCGTAGAAGACCTCGACGAGGTGGTCAGCCTCATCTTCGGCGACATGCCGGCCGGTGTTGCGTTGCAAACAATCTCTGCCGACAACCTCGTTCACTGCTGGGACCTAGCTCGCTCGACCGGACAGGACTTCGACCCTCCAGGCGACCTCGTCGACTCGATGACCGCTTTCTTTAGCGGGTTCATCACCGATGAGAGACGGGCAGGCGGACAGTTCGGTCCTGAGGTAGAAGTACCAGACGATGCCTCCGGTCTAGATCGCCTACTGGGTTTGTGCGGTCGCACGCCCTAGAGGGAACCAGATCACCTATTTCAGGGGCGGATCATTTAACGCATGCCGTCTAACATCAACGAACAAACCGAGTCTGAGGCAACACCGGGTCGGCTTGTGTCTTTGGGACTGCAGCACGAGAACGCACTTGAGGCCTTCCTTAGTGAGTTCGATGGGGTCTCATATGAACTGCAGGGCTATTTTTGTGGTCGCTCCGCGCCGATTGAGCAGGCTGTCGGGTTGCTCGATGCTTGGAGTCATGGAGAGCGTCTCGAGGAGACATGGATTCGTGGTGAACCTGTTAACCACGACTGGGTTCAGAACTCAACTTGGTTTTGGGAATCACACAGAGAACTGCAAGGAGTCATCAATCTTCGTCACCGATTAACACCTGCCCTAAAACAAGAAGGTGGACATATCGGTTACTCGGTTGCAAGGTCGTTCCGCAGACAAGGCGTAGCGTCCGCGATGCTCAGCGCCGTGCTTGACCATTGTCGAGTCCTAGGGATAGGGCAGACGTTATTGACCTGTCGGTCGGACAATCTTGCGTCCATCCGCACCATCGAAAAACATGGCGGCAAACTAGATCGCGAAGGTTTGAGTAAGCCCTCTGACCAGATTCTGCGTTGGTACTCCATTGACCTGAAAGACAGCTGAACTTCAGCACTCCAGTCCAGAGGTCAAACCCAGAATGTCACCAGGGTCTAGGGTTCGCATAAGATTTGGTGGATCTAACCAACAACTTGCGAACCACATGGAGGGATGCATTGGACCCACTTGTTGACGCCGACTGGGTTTCGGAAAATTTATCGGACCCCTCGCTAAGAATATTGGAGTGCTCGGTCGCTCTCACTCCCGGAAGCACCACACCTGCATCGATGCGCGACCAGTGGGCTGAGGGGCATATCCCGAATTCCGATTATGTTGACCTCATAGGGGATCTAAGCGACCCTCAAAGCGACCTGCGCTTCACGATGCCGACACCAGACCGTTTCGCGAAAGCCATGGAGTCTCTAGGTGTTGGAGAGGGCACAAGAGTTGTCCTTTACGATCGACGGTTCACCATGTGGGCAACCCGCGTGTGGTGGATGTTGAAGGCCTTTGGTTTTGATGATTGCGCGGTCCTCGACGGAGGTTGGAAGTCATGGAAGTCAGGCGGCTTTCCCGTTGACACTGGCCCAGCGCCCTCTCGACCTGAAACCAAGTTTCAAAGTGCTCCCCGAGCGGGATATGTCGCCGATCTCACAAGAATGCAAGAAGCTTTAAACGACGAAACTTGTGTCATTAACGCATTATCCCCCGGCAATCATGACGGCAGCGAAGCAGATTACGGCCGCCCGGGACACCTGCCGGGCGCCTCCAACGTTTATGCCTTACATCTTCTCGACCGGGAAACCCAGTGTTACCTGCCCTTGGACCAACTGAAAGCGCTCTTTGATGAGACAACTTCAGAAGATAAGCCAATCGTTACTTATTGCGGTGGCGGAATAGCGGCCACCTCAGATGCATTTGTGCTCAAGGCGCTACTCGGTCACGACGATGTAGCGGTTTATGACGGTTCACTGAGTGAGTGGCTCCTTGATCCAAATCGGCCCCTTGAGGTTTAACTTGCATGCTCATTCAGTAGAGAACTGATTGACCTCAATGCGACGCGGGTCGCCTCCGAATCAAACTTGGACCTGTGTCGGTAGACAGTAAAAGTTTTTGTGGGGAGTGGCGGCAATGACCGCTCCTGACCTTGCCCGCTACTGCACGCATCCGTAGTGAGCTGATGACACATGTTGGGCGTACCGGCGCAACACAGAACCCTGCGGAATGGTGTTGGACAAGTCTGTCGGCCCGATCGTCGCCATCCGTTGCTGCAGCTCGCTGTCGTCGATCGCCACGTTAAGAGTGCGATTGACCGGATCGATGACGATTGTGTCGCCGTCTTGCACCGCTGCGAGGGGACCGCCGTCGGCCGCTTCGGGGCAAATGTGTCCGATGAGGATTCCGTGCGAAACGCCACTGAACCGGCCATCAGTGATGAGCGCGACATCCTTACCTAACCCGCGTCCTTGTAATTCAACGGTGAGCATCACCATCTCGGGCATACCCGGGCCGCCCTTGGGGCCGACGTTGCGGACCACAACCACGTCGCCAGACACTATGACTCCGGACTGAATGGCCGTCATGGCATCCGGTTCGTTTTCGAATACCTTCGCTATTCCACGGAACTCCCCGGTCTCGAGAGTCTTGCCTCCCAGTTTCAGGACACAGCTCTCCGGAGCCAGATTTCCTTG